>LSQX01234715.1_pt1 | contig 60092 bp, 59 predicted proteins | sample 654561 | NCBI WGS metagenome assembly LSQX01 (sample SAMN04489861, study PRJNA283612) | anaerobic digester metagenome | isolation source: 4 biogas reactors fed with cattle manure at either 37C or 55C with and... | place: Denmark: Kongens Lyngby | collected 2014
AGACCGGAGAGGGCTGTCCCAACAGTTCATTCGGGACAGCCCCTTGGCTCCAACAGAACGCTTGCCGCCTGTCGCCTCGGCCCACCTCCCGGCGTTTTCGCAGCTAGGGAAGCTGGAAGCGGTTTCCAACAGACCTGGTCGCTGCCGGACGGAGGCGGTTGACCCAAAAATGGGTCGCGCACAGAGCAGATCGACCCACGTGTGGGTCGATCCGTTGGCAAAGTGACCCAACCGTGGGTCATTCGCCCGGGGCTGTCCCAANNGCTCCTAGGACCCCATCGAGTCGGTATAATCCCAATTCTCTTGCCCCTCGCCGCTCCGAATGGTAGAATAACCCGCTGATCCTTCTTCTCCATACGGGAGGCACGACTATGTCGCGAATCACTGGGCACGGAGCGACTTTCGGCGCAACGCAGGCGACGAGCCGCCAAGCGGCTACCCCGCTCTTAACGGGACTACTGCGCCACGCGGCCCGCCGTGCCGTGCAGTTCCATATCCCCGGCCACAAAGCGGGCGCCGGCATGGACCCAGAGCTGCTCGGTCTGCTCGGGCCGGGCGTCCCGTCGATCGATTTGATTAACATCGCACCCGTAGACGACCTGCATAGGCCGACCGGCATTATAAAGGAAGCGCAGGAGCTGGCCGCCGAAGCCTTCGGCGCCGACCGGACATTCTTTTCCGTCCAAGGCACTAGCTGTGCCATCATGGCCATGGTCTTGTCCACCTGCGGCCCGGGCGACAAGATCCTGGTGCCGCGCAACGTCCACAAGTCGGTTCTCGCGGCTCTGGTGCTTTCTGGCGCCCGGCCCGTATTTATGGCTCCCGAGCTCGACCAGGAGCTCGGCGTCGCGCACGGTGTCAGCCTCGCTACCGTGCGCAGCACCCTGGCGCGGCATGCCGACGCCAAGGCCGTATTCGTCGTCAATCCGACCTACTTCGGGGTCTGCGCCGATCTCGCCGGTATCGTGGCCGAAGCCCACGCCTACGGCATCCCCGTGCTCGTGGACGAAGCCCACGGAGTGCACTGCTACTTTCACGACGAGTTGCCCGTGAGCGCGATGGCCGCAGGCGCGGACATGGCTGCGACGAGCGTTCATAAGCTAGGAGGGTCGCTCACACAAAGCTCCATTTTGAACGTGCGCGGAGGCTTGGTCAATCCGGACCGTGTGCAGGCGATCTTGAGCATGCTCACGACCACGTCGACTTCGTACTTGCTGTTGGCTTCGCTGGATGCGGCAAGGCGGCACCTTGCAATCCACGGCCGGGAGCTACTTGACCGGACCTTACGGCTTGCCCGCTGGGCCCGCAGCGAGATCAACCGGATTCCCGGTCTCCTGTGCCTCGGCCGCGACGTGGTCGGCGACCGGAGCTCCTCCTTTGACCTCGACGAGACGAAGCTGTGTATCTGCGTGAAAGGGTGGGGCGTGACGGGCATCGAAGTGGAGAGCATCCTGCGGGATGAGTTCAACATCGAAGTCGAGCTCTCCGACTTGTACAATATCCTGTGCCTGATCACCCTCGGAGACACCGAGGAGACGGTGGCGCATCTGGTCCAAGCGTTGCAAGCCCTCGCCGAGCGGTTCCAAGCTCAAGGTCCGGCCGCCGCGGTGCGGGTACGCCTTCCCGAACTGCCCGAACTCGTCTTGCTGCCGAGAGAAGCCTTCTATGCGCCGACCGAGGTGGTACCCTTGTCCGAGAGTACAGGGCGCGTGGCCGCCGAGTCGGTGATGATCTATCCACCCGGCATCCCGATCCTCATGCCCGGCGAGCGGATCAGCGAAGGAAACTTGCTGTACATTCGCGAACACATCGAGGCGGGACTGCCCGTGCAAGGTCCGGAGGATCCCGCACTTCAGGTGATTCGTGTCGTGAGGGAGACGTGACTGCCTTTCGACCCATTCGTGATGGCAGGATTGCCCGGCCGTGCGCAGAAAGATCCGGTAGGGGCATAATGTCTTAACTTCTCGAACGGGGAGGCGAGCGTATGGGTATTTTTAGCAGGCTCTTCGGTAAACGGGGAAAAAGCACGCGCAAGTATGAAGACATTTACCTGCAGGCCCGGCGCATGAAACAAAGCCCGGAATACGCTTTCAAACAGGCGGTCGATCGAGCGGTGGAGGAGGGCGTCTTCGCATCCTCTTCCGAGGCGGCTCAGGAACTATACGAAGCGCTGAAGGCCCAAGTCGATCAAGAAGAGCTGCCGGCGCTCGAAAAAGCCTACAACAAGGTCAAGTAAACGCCTCTGCTTGGACGACCGTAGCCCAATGTTCCCAGAAGGCCATCATGTAGTTTCCGTCTACAACCAGGACAGGGCTGATCCCGCGGGATCGGCCCTTCTGCGCAGATCGAGGGGACGTCGCCGTGTATCGAGCAGCCGACAAACTCGTGGGCTTGATCGTTTGCTTTGCCATCTTGACCGGAACCGGGGCCTCGGTGAGCGCTTACGCCGAGGACGTGATGGCTCTGACTACGCCCTGGTTCCACAACGGCTGGGGCAGCACACCGGAACCGGAATGGCGCGCGCTCATTGACCTTTACCTGGCCGGCGCGTTAGAAGCAGCGGTGGGGCTCTTGGACCGCATGGAAACGACGGGTGAGTACGACCTGGCCCTCCTGCTGCGCAACCGGGCACTCCTCTTGAAGGAACTCGGGGAATACACGCGCGCTCTCGACGACTTGCAGCGCCTGGTGCTCCTCGCCGGAGAGCCCCGGGACCGTCTTCTATACGGGTGGACTTTGCATCAGATCGGCAGCCACGAAGAAGCAGTGGAGGTCCTCGCACCCCTCGTCGGTGCGCTGCCGGACGAGCCGTGGGCCCACTACGCCCTGGCGCGGGCATTGGCAGCCGCCGGGCGTGCCGAGGACGCGGCCTCGGCGTTCGAGGCTGCGGTGGAGGCCGATCCGCGCTTTGCGCCCGCCTATTACCATATGGGCCTTCTGAAACGTCAGCTCGGCGACGGCCCGGGGGCCCTGGCCGCGCTGACCCGGGCGATCAGCCTTGATCCTAGCTACACGGAGCTGTACGAACCTTTGGCGCAGCTGAACGAAGAGGCCGGCAACATCGAGCGGGCGTGGCGCTACTGGCGCGGCGCGGCTTTGCGCTATCCGAATGACCCCGCCCCGCAGGAGGCTATCGCGCGCCTCGTCGTCGCATACGGCGACGTGCTGCGGGCCATCGAAGAGGCCGAGAACGCAGCCCGCCTTGCCGCGGCGCGCCATCAAACCGTCTCGCCGTCGCCCGATCCGGAAGGCGTTCCCATCGTACGGGTAGGGCTCGCCGAAGGCCAGTCCGAAGTGCGTATCTCGTCGGGTGGGACCTTTCGGATCATCGGTGCCGATGGGAGGGAGCTCGGACAAGGCCGGGGCGGCGTCATCTACACGGCGGTCGCAGGGGACGGCGGCGTGACCGTGCGCGACAGCGCCGGCACCACGGTGGCTGCGGCCGCCGGACCCGTGCGGCTCGAGCAGATCGACGGCACCCAAACGTTCATTTTGTACGATATGATCTTCGGCCAAGGGTACTTTTTCGCGACCATCGAACACCGCCAGTACCGTGGCAGCTTGGAGATCTTGCCCCGCAGCGCCGGCCTGACCGTCGTCAACGTGGTGAACTTGGAGGAGTACTTATATTCGGTCGTGCCGAGCGAGATGTACGCCACCATGCCGATTGAGGCCTTGAAGGTGCAGGCCATGGCCGCTCGCACGTACACGCTGCGCAACATGGGGCGTTACGCGAGCCGCGGCTTCGACGTGCTGGGTTCGGTCGCGTCGTCGGAATACAGAGGCGTAGACCGTGAACATCCCAATAGCACCGCAGCGGTCGACGCAACCCGGGGCCTCGTGCTCATGTACGGCAGCCAGCTGGCCGACACCGTGTACAGCGCCGAACATGGAGGCCACTCCGCAGCGGCCCGGGACGTGTGGGGCGGCGAGCACGCGTACCTCCCGGCTCGCTTCGACGGTGGAGAAGGCGGACCCGAATTTCCGCTATTGCCGTCGGCCCTGTACGGTTGGCTCACGGGCATCCCCGAAACGTATGCCAGCACCGCGGGTTTCGGGCTGCGCAGCACGTTTCGGTGGGTGCAGCCCGTGCCGGCGCCGCGCCTGCAAGCGATCGTCGACGCCCGCGCGGACATCGGCCGCATCGTGGCGATTGTCCCCCGAGGGCGCGCGGTATCGGGTCACGTCACCACCGTCGAGTTCGTCGGCACAAAAGGAACGTACCGGGTGTCGGGCGACAGCATTCGCAGCACCTTGGGCGGAATTAAGAGCAATCTGTTCCGAATCGAAGCCATCTACGGATCGGACGGCTTTCCCGTCGAGTTCTTGATCGTCGGCGGAGGCTCGGGCCACGGCGTCGGCATGTCACAGATCGGCGCAGCCGGCCGGGCGCTTGCCGGCCAGCCGGCCGAGGAAATCGTTGCCCACTATTACCCGGGCGTGCGCATCGTCCAGCGCTACTGATGCCCGATGAAGTAGTCGTACAAGGTGCGCATCGCCTTGGCGACGGCCAAGTTGCCGAGGTTTTCGGGCGAGAAGCGCACGTCGGGACAATCCTTGGTCATGATGGCAAAGGCGTAGGCGCCGCCGGGCCCGTCGAGCCAGCCGACCTGGTGGCGTACGCCGCGGATCGACCCGCTTTTGGACGCGATGCGCCACGGCATGTTCGGTTCCGTCCGGGGCCAGGGCAAGAGGCGAACGAGCGAATCGGTGACCTGCTGGCGGTACAAGATGCGGTGGGCGACGGTCCGGCTTTCCACGCTCAATCCTTCCCCGGCGTGGAGGGCGAGCACGTAGCGCAGCATGTCGGCCGGTGTCGTCCTGTTGAAATGGCCCGCCCGCTGCGCTGCGTTTTGCCGCTCCTTAGGCAGCATCAGTTTGCCGGCGAGAACGGTGCCTAGGCACCCTAGGTCTTTGGCGTCGTCGTTGACCGCTGCGGTGCCGATGCGGTCGATCACCATGTTCGTCGCCGTGTTGTCGCTGACGATGGTCATCAGCATGAGGAGGTCGTAGAAGGTAGGCTCAAGGCCGGGCTCGAGATCCCGCAGTACGCCGGAACCAGCCACCTGGTCCTCGGCGGTCAGAGGGATTCGTTCCGATAAGGAGACCCGGCCGAGGTCCGCGAGGCGCAAGGCGGTATACAGAATCGGCACTTTGATGGTGCTGGCGGCGGGGAAGGTCTCGTCGGCCTGCCGGTTAATACGGGGCAGGTCGGATTGCTTGCCGATGCCCTGCGCCGAGACGCCGAGCACGCCGCCGAACTCCTTCTCAATGTGGTCGAGCCGTTCGTACACTTCCGCCGGTTGCATAGGGGAGTCGACCTCCTCGGGTAGTTCTTTTCACTGGGACGCGTCCCGCTGCCTAGAGGAATATCCTATACTCTGTCGAATGCTCCTGGGATGCTGAGCCTTATCCAGGGGGTTTCCGGTTTGAACGACGCCAACGCATCCGATGCAGTTGAACGCCGAGTAGACGGTTGCTTGATTCGCATACGCGGTTTGTTTCCTACGCTCAGGCCTTCCGAGCAGAAGGTAGCCCAGTACATCCTCGACAATCCAAGTGAAGTGATCACACTGCCCGTAACGGACTTGGCGCGTAAGAGCGGTGTCAGCGACGCCACGGTGGTGAAGTTTTGCCAGCGATTAGGCTACTCGGGCTATCAACACTTGAAGATCACCCTCGCCGCCGAGCTCGCATCGTTCCCGACGCCCATTTACGGCGAGATCGTGCCGGGAGACGAATTGCCGGTCGTCAAGGCGAAGATCTTCAACATGAACAAAAAGAGCTTGGATGACACGATGCGCATGGTCGACGACCGCGAACTGGAACGGGCCGTCGAAGCGCTGTTACAGGCACCGCGCATCCACCTGTACGGCGTCGGCGCCTCGGGACTGGTCGCCCTGGACGCCGAGCACAAGCTGCTGCGCATCGGCCTCGACTGCCACGCGTTCCCCGATCCGCACACGGCGATGAGCATGGCGAGCGTGCTCCAGCGCGGCGACGTCGCGATCGGACTTTCCCACTCCGGCGCGACGCGCGATACGGTAGAATCGCTCGAGACCGCGCGGGGAGCCGGCGCGACGACCATTTGCATTACGAACGTGATGGCTTCGCCGATATCCAAAGTCGCGGATATCAAACTGTACACGTCCGTCGAAGAGTCCGATTACCGCAGCGGCGCCATGGGCTCGCGCATCGCGCAGCTGTCCATCATCGACGTGCTCTTCGTCGGAGTGGCCCAGCGGCGTTTTGAAGAGACCATGGAGCACCTGCAAAAGACCCGCGCCGCGGTGCGAAGCAAGCGCATCCCTACATAAAGGATCAACTCACAGTGCGGCCGCGACCGCGTTGTGAAAAAGAGCCCGCAGGCGGATGTGATTGCTGTTTTCCCGCGTCGGGTGGACCCTGTTCGTCAGCAGCACGACGAAAAGATCGTTTTCCGGATCGATCCAGACGGATGTGCCGGTAAAGCCCGTATGGCCGTAGGCCCGCGGGGACAGCAGGTCTCCCGCGCTCGAGTGCGTGCGCGTGCCTTTCACTACCCATCCGAGGCCACGCGACTCGTTCAGGTGGGCGGTGTGGTCCATCGTCGCGAGCTCAACCGTAGCCCGGGACAAAATGCGCCGGCCGTTCAGCGCACCGCCGTTCAGCAGCGCCTGGCAGAATAGGCCCATGTCGTACGCTGTGGAAAAAAGACCTGCGTTGCCCGCTACGCCGCCCCGGCCCCGGGCGTTTTCGTCGTGTACTTCGCCTTGCAGCGGCAGGCCGTCTTCTTGTTTCTGCTCCGTGGCCGCACACCGCGCCTTGTAGCTGCCTTGCGGATTGAACAACGTGTCGGCCATGCCCAGCGGTTCGAAGATATTCTCCCGGCAGTAGGCATCGAAAGGCTGGCCGGTTACCTCTTCCACCAGACCGCCCAAGATTAAGAACCCGAGGCAGCTGTATTCGACGTGGGTACCGGGTTCATACTTGAGTGCCACCTCAGCCAGCTTCCGCCGGTACTCCTCCGGCCCGCGGGCCTCTTTGTAAACGGGCAGCCAGGCCGGCAGCCCCGACGTATGGGTCAGCAGGCGGCGCAAGGTGATCTCTGTACGAAACTCCGGCCAAAACTGCGCGACGCGATCGTCCAGCCGCCACACGCCCCGTTCCACAAGCTGCAAGACGGCCGTAGTAGTCGCCACCACCTTCGTGACCGACGCCATATCGAACAGGTGGTCCTGCGTGACGGGCACTTTTTCCGGGATGAGGGAGGCCCAGCCCGAGGTATACGGCGCCAACATGCCCGAGCTGTCCCCGACGAGGGCGACGATGCCGGGAATTCGTTCCTCCGCCACGAAGCGCTCGAGCACCCCGTAGGCCCGGTACAATTGCCCGGGGTCTAGGCCCAAATCTTCCGGTTCGGCCCACGCTCGTGTTCCGTCCAGCTTGCCGTCGTGTTCTGCCATGTGCTCACCGTCCGTCTTCATGTTCGGAGTCCTCCAGTGCAGCTTAGTCCAACTTCTTGCGCATAATGTCGAAGCGGCGCGTCACGTGAAAGCCCGCCCGTAGATACAGATGGCCCGCGGGAGACTGCTCGCCCGTCCACAGGAACCAGGCGTTGTGCAGGCCCTTGCTGCGCATGACGTCGAGGGTGAGATAGAGCAGCACCTTGCCGAGGCCTTTGCCCCGCTGCGAATCGGCTACGCCGAAAGGGCCGAAGCGCTCGGGAATGCCGTCGTAACCTCCGAACATGGCAAAGCCCACGACGGCATCGTTCGGGTCGATCGCGAGCAGGAACTGATCGAAGGGCAAGCCCGCCGCGACGCCCTCTCGCACGGCGCGGCCCCAATCGGCATGAAAAGCTTCCGTGGCGAAGGCGATCGTCTCGGCCACCCGCGCCGGCGTAAGGTACTCGAATTTGTATCCTTCCGCTTCTCGCTGTCTTTGGGTTTCGCGCACATCAGCCGGAATCTCGTAGAGAACTAAGTTCTTATCCATCGCGGCGCACGTGTACGCCCGCTCGAACCCGAGCGCTTCGAGGAACGCCGCGGCCCTCGAGTAGGTGTCGCGATCGAGGCCCGGCACGAAGTACCCCGGCGCGTAGTCGGAAAAGGAGACGACGGTGCGGCCCTGGTCCTTTAGGTATGAGAGCGCGGCGCGGAAAAGGGCCCGGCCGACGCCTTGACCTTGGTGATCCGGGTCCACGGCGAACGCCGTAATCCAACCGCGGTCGGGCTCTAAATCGGTTCCCATCATCGGCACGCGGCGCACGACGGTCAGGACGAAGCCGACGAGGACGCCGCCTTTCTCCGCGATGAAAAGGCCCTCGGGTGCGAAGTTCGCATCGCACAGCACCCTCTTAATGAAGACATCCAAGCTGATCGTCTCCTTGGGGCAGGCACGGTTCCAGCAAGCGACGATCTCCGGTTCATCGCCGCCGCGATAGGTGCGAATGACGAGATCGGCCACGGGATTCACTCCTTTTCCTCGGTGTACAGCAAGTAGCGGGCCCGCGTTTCGTCGTAGCGGCTTCGTTCCTTATCCCAGCGGGAGAGCATGTCGTCGGGATGCTCGCCTCGGTCGACGGCGAGGCGCAGCTCGTCGCCGCCGGCCAAAAGGTCGATGAAGTACCGGCCCCCTTCGCGGTAAGGCGGGCGCCAGGCGAACTGGGGGTGGAGTTGCTTTACCGTATGCAGCATGTGGAGCGCGACCGCGACGGGCCGAAGCTGCGCGCGGTCGGTGATATGCACTTGGACGCCCCCGCAGTGCTCGCCCTGGTACTTGCTGAAGGTGGGCACGAAGTACGCGGGCCGGAAGGCCACGCCAGGCAGCTGCCGTTCGTTCAAAGCAGCCGCCCAGCGCCGCGCGTCGATCCAAGGGGCGCCGATGAGCTCGAACGGTTTCGTTGTGCCGCGCCCCTCCGACAAATTCGTCCCTTCAAACAGGCACGTGCCGGGGTAGAGCGCGAGCGTATCGACCGTAGGGGTATTGGGAGAGGGCGGCACGAAGGGCAGCCCCGTCTCGTCGTGCCACATGCCGCGGCGCCAGCCTTTCGCCGCGATGACTTCGAGATCCGCGCCGATGCCGAATTCGGCGTTGAAAAGGCGGGCCGCTTCGCCGAAGGTGAGTCCCGTGCGCATCGCGATGGGGTACAGGCCGACGAAGGAAGCGTAGTCCGGGTCGAGCACGTTGCCCTCCGTGACGTCACCGCCTACGGGATTCGGCCGGTCCAAGACGACGACCTTCTTGCCGTGCTCCGCCGCGGCCTCGAGTACGTAGGCCATCGTGTAAAGATACGTCCAGTAGCGGCAGCCGACGTCGAACAGGTCGACCACGAGCACGTCGACATCTTGCAGCATCGCGGCGGTCGGCCTTCTATGCTCTCCGTACAGGCTGTATACGGGCACGCCGAGGACGGGATCCGTTTCGTCGCCTACCTTGACCCCGGCCTGGGCATCTCCCCGCACGCCGTGCTCGGGCCCGAACAGCGCCGTGATGCGGACGCCGGGCAAGTTATGGAGCGCGTCGATGACGTTCGTGAGCCCCGACGTCACCGAGGCCGGACCCGCCACGATGCCGACCCGGGCCTCCATCAAAAGATCAGGCCGTTCCGAGAGGAGCACGTCGATGCCGGGCGCGACCGGGGCCGGCACCCCTCGTCTGTTTCTCATCCCTATGCACCCCGCTTCGTAAATTACAAAGGAAAGCCGGGCAGGTGCGGCAAGCGGGTGACGTGCGCACCCTTCGGCCGCATCAAGCCTACAGCGTACTTATACCCGGCCAGGCAACCCCGCATCGTGGCGAGCGCCTTGTAGTAATCCATGTAGCGAAACGACGAGATGCCGCCGCGCAATAGTTCGTACTGGTTGCACGCCTCCACCCAGACGTCGAATGCGTCGGTCACGTCGACATAGGTGTCCACCTCGAACTCGTGCATGTCTTCCCAGTTTTCGCTGTAGAAAACGGACCAGACGCCGTGGGCCGGAAGTTCCCTCTTGATGGCGGGCAAGGCGGCGTAGAAGCGGGCGTCTTCGACGATGTGGTGGCAGGCGGTATGGTCTTTGTGGATGGAGCCTTTCCAGTGGGTGACGATGACGTTGGGCTTTACCTCGCGGATGATGTCGGCGAGCATCAGTTTCGCCTCGTCGTTGACGGGGATTTCCGCGTCCTTGTACGGCAGAAAGCGGACGTCGGCCTTCAAGATTTCCGCGGCTTTGTGGGCCTCTTCGATCTTCTGCTTCGCATATTCTTCAGGGGGGAGGGTCCTGTGGCCCTTTTCGCCGGGGGAAAGGTGCACGATGGTGGCCTTGTGTCCCGCCATCGTGTATTTCGCGATAAGCAGACCCGATGCCACTTCCACGTCGGCGCAGTGCGCCCCGACCGCCATGATGTGCACTTTGCTTTCGGCCATCTTCTTCGCCTCCAGGGAAAAATGGAAAATTGGGGGACCTCTGGCGCAAGGGGCCTAGCCGTTCGCCCCACGAAGAGCTTCTGCCACGCAGCGCCGGTTCCTGCCTGCCGGGGGAAAGAAATCATTCCTTAACAGAAAGTCTGGCGAAGGAAATCTAAACACGGGGTCGAAAGGAGTCGGTGACGGTTCCGGATGACTTGTCCGAGACGGCAGGGCGCGATATCAGACGGGAAAGGAAGGTGCCGAAGTTATGAGAAGATCCGCACGATACCGGGTGTTGCTGGCTTCTCTCGTGGTCTTCACCGTCGCCGTGTGCTTTGCACCGGTGGGGGCGCAAAAAAAGATCACCATTGCGACCCACTGGGGAGCGAACCAAAAGGAGTACCTCGACGTTTTCATCGAGGAGTATAACCGCTTGAATCCAGACGTCCAGGTAGAGCACGTCACCTTCATCACCTCGGTCGATATTACCGAGTACTTGAACCAAGCGCTTGTGGCCCATGCAGGCGGCGCCGCACCGGACATTTTACACATTTACTCACTGTGGGGCTTCCAGCTGGCTGACCAGGGAGTCATCGTACCGGTTCCCGACGATGTCGCGGCGCAGGTTCGGGACAATTTCGTTGCCGCGGCCGTCGAGGGTGCCTCCATCCACGGTACGCTGTACGGCATCCCGACCGAAATCCAAAACTACATGCTGCTCTACAATAAAGCCCATTTGGCGGAGATAGGGTACACCGCGCCGCCCGAGACTTGGGATGAGATGGTCCGTGTTGCCCGTAATCTCACGCGCTTCGACGACCAAGGTAACGTCGTGCGTCACGGCTTTGCGTTTATGTCCGGCTGGGATTCGGCCGTGGTCCATCCGTATCTCGCCATCTTGCACGCGGAGGGCGGCAAGCTATTCTCCGACGATTACACCGAAGTTCTGCTCGACACGCCCGAAGCCCTGAGGGCCCTCGAGATCCAGTTGCGCATGTTCCGGGAAGCGCACGCCGGTACCGCGTACTCTGGTTTTCCGAGCGGGCAAGTATCGATGGTCGTCATGGCGCCGTGGTGGAAGTCACAGTTGGCTGCTATAATGGGTAGTGACTTCGACAACGTGGGCGTGGCGCCGTTGCCGCGCGGGGAAGCCGGCCTTGCGACCACGGCCTATACTTGGTTCTGGGCCGTCGACTCATCGAGCCCGAATCAGGAAGAGGCGTGGAAGTTCTTGCAATGGCTCAACAGCTTGCATGATCCTTTCGAGCCGTCACGGATGGGTACTTTCCTGGTCCAGACGGGCCTCATTCCGGGCCGGCCGGCGGACGTGCAGGCGAATGCCGAGGTCGTGTTGGACGGCTTTATGGCCCCCTTCGTCCATGCCCTGGAGTATTCCATTCCCGAGCCGATCGTCTACCGTGGACAGGACATCAAGATCATCCTGCAGCGCGAGATCGAAGCGGCCTGGCAGGGAGTGAAGCCGCCTGGCAATGCCTTGCTCGACGCCAAGCGGCAGATCGACGCGATCCTTGCCGAGTACTACGGGAAGTGAAGCTCTGCGTGTCGGTCGAGGCAATGCCCTCGACCGACACGTGCGTGAATCAATTTGTCGCGGGGAGTTTAGCTGCATGGTCGACGTAGTGGTCGGGTTCGACGCGGGAGGCACCAGCACACAGTGCGCGTTGATGACCTTGGACGGTAAGGTGCTCGCGCACGGGAGTGCGGGCCCCGGCAATTATCAGATCGTCCGGGCCGACGGGGTGAGGCGCGCACTGCAACAGTCGTTGGCTGCGGCGCGCGCCGCAGCGGGGCACGAAGTGCGCGTGCGGGCGGCCTTTCTCGGCATCGCCGGGCTGACGACGGCGCAGGAGGAACAGACGCTGGCCGAAATGTGCCGCGCCCTGGATATCGCGCCGAAGCTGCAAATCATGGGCGACATGGTGCCCGCCTTGGCCGCCGGCACGAGAGGAGAACCCGGGATCGTAGTGATCGGGGGCACCGGCTCCATCTGTTGGGGCTTGGACGCAGCCGGCAATACCGCCCGGGCCGGAGGGTGGGGGTACCTTTTTGGCGACGAAGGCAGCGGCTTTTACATCGGCCGGCGCGCCCTGGCCGCGGCCTTTCAAGCCTACGACGGGCGGGGACCCGCCACGTCGCTGAAGCGGCGCGTGCTGGAGGCTTTGGACTGCGCCGACCTGCCCGCCGTAGTCACTTACATGTACGGTTTGGAGCAGCCGCGGACAGCCATTGCGGCCCTAGCTCCCCTGGTGTTCACCGCCGCGGCCGAAGGCGATGAGGTAGCGAACGAAATTTTGGCGGGCGCCGCTCGGGAGCTGGCAGCCGCGGTGCTGGCCGTGTACCGCAAGCTGCAGTTTGATTCGGACCTGACAGTCGTCGCCAGCGGCGGGCTGTTCCGCCAGAGCGACGAACTGTACGAGCGGCTGCGGCGTGAGCTTGCACCGTTGTTGCCGCAAGCCAGGTGCGTGTTGCCCGACGTCGAACCCGTCGTCGGCGCTTGTTACCTGGCGCTCCGCCTTTTGGAAGAGGGCCGAGACGTCGAAACTAGCTGAAGCGAGAGGACGAGAAAATGATAGAAGACCTCAGTAGCCTGGTCACCGAAACGCGCAGCCCCTATCACGACTTGGACGCGCTGTCGGTCGAAGAAATTCTGACGATTATCAACGGCGAAGACAGGCGGGTAGCCGAGGCCGTTGCCAAAGAGCTGCCTAACATAGCGAAAGTAGTGAAGGCGATCGTAGCCGCCTTCGCGCAGGGCGGCCGGCTGATCTACGTGGGGGCCGGTACGAGCGGGCGGCTCGGAGTTCTCGATGCCTCAGAGTGTCCGCCGACTTTCGGCGTGCCTCCCGAGCAGGTAGATGCGATTATCGCCGGCGGAGATACCGCCTTGCGCCACTCTTCCGAGGAGGCGGAGGACGACGCGGAACAAGGAGCGCGCGACTTGAGGGCACGGGGCGTGACGGCCAAGGATGTAGTCGTCGGCATTGCGGCGAGCGGCCGGACGCCGTACGTGATCGGCGCGCTGAAGGAGGCGGCCCGCATTGGCGCCCGTCCCATGGCGCTCGTCTGCAATCCCAACTCGCCCATGGAGGCCGTCGCTGAAGTGACGATATGCCCCGTCGTCGGCCCCGAAGTCCTCATGGGCTCCACGCGTATGAAGGCCGGTACGGCCCAGAAGATGGTTCTCAACATGTTGAGCACAGTCTCGATGATCAAGTCGGGTAAAGTATACGGCAATCTGATGGTAGATCTGGCACCGACGAACGAGAAACTCGTCGCTCGTGCACAGCGCATCATCCAGTTGGCGACGGGCTGCGATGCGGCGACCGCGGAAGAAGTGCTCGAAGCGTCCGGCCGCCGCGTCAAGGTGGCCATCGTCATGATCGAGACCGGCCGGTCGAAAGAGGAAGCGGAGGCGCTATTGCAAAGGGCGCGCGGCTTCGTGCGCGAAGCGCTGCGGCTGGCAGGCGGCTGACCAGGCGGAAGGGGAGGACACGCCAGTGGTAAGGCTGGAGCGAAGGGCTGACCGGACGTACCATGTCATCGGCCTCATGTCGGGTACTTCCGGCGACGGGGTCGACGCGGCGCTCGTTCGCATTGATCCGGCGGCGGACGGTGGAGCCCGTCCCCAAGTGGCTACCTTGGCGTATGAGACGTTCCCCTACGATGCAGAGCTGAAAAGGGAGCTCTTTCCCCTTTTCGATACGGATACGGCGCGGGTCGACGCCATCTGTGCGATGAACGTGCGTCTCGGAGAGGTATTTGCCGAGGCCGCACGGCGCGTGGCCGAGCGGGCCGGGGTGCCGTTGGGGCGAGTGGACCTGATCGGTTCCCACGGGCAGACGATCCACCATCTTCCGCCCAGGGCGCCGGGCACTTGCGGCAGCACCTTGCAGATCGGCGAACCGGCGGTCATTGCCGAACGGACCGGGGTGCACGTCGTGAGCAACTTCCGCGCGCGCGACATGGCGGTCGGCGGCCAAGGAGCGCCCTTGATTCCTTTCGCCGACTGGGTCCTGTTAGGCCGGCCGGGCGCGCGCCTGGCGGTGCAAAACATCGGCGGTATCGGCAACGTGACGGTCTTGCCGGCTTCCGACCGTTTGGAAGAAGTGACCGCCTTCGATACAGGGCCGGGAAACATGGTCATCGATGGCCTCGTCCGACGCCTGACCGGCGGCCGGCTGCACATGGACCGGGACGGGCTGATCGCCCTTTCCGCCGAGCCCGACGCCGAGTGGGTGGATGAGCTGTTGACCCATCCGTACTTCGCCCTCGAGCCGCCGAAGAGCACGGGGCGCGAGGAGTTCGGTGAACCGTTTGCCGCGGCCATGTGGGAGGAAGGAAGGCGACGCGGGCTCTCGCCGGAAGCCGTAGTTGCGACGGCCACACTCCTCACGGCGCGCTCTATCGCAGACCAGTACCGGCGCTTCGTGCTGCCCGGCGGCTCGCTTGACGCGGTCATCTTGGGCGGAGGGGGAGCGCACAACCCGGCCCTGGTCGGGTTCTTGGCGGGCCTATTGCATCCGACGCCGATTCAGACCCACGAAGAGCTCGGCTGGTCGACCGACGCGAAGGAGGCCATCGGGTTTGCCCTCCTCGCGTGGGCCACGTGGGTCGGTATGCCGGGCAATGTTCCCGGTGCGACGGGGGCGCAGGCACCACGCGTTTTGGGGAGCATCACGTACGCCTGACGTCCACGGTGATCAGAAGGTTTCCAGCCTCATCCACGTGCAGTACGTCGCCGGGATTGAGGAGCGTCGTCGCGTGGGCCTCGGCCACGACGGCGGGGCCGATAAGCCGGCAGCCCGGGGACAATTCCTCCCGGCGGAAGACAGGCACCTTGGCCGGGCCGCCGCAAACGTAGACCACGTTTTCTCCGGCCGGCTTCGCCATGCCGGCCTTTTCCGCGGGCCGGACGAGCAGGTTGTGATTGTGGTGCGCTGCTCGGCAGCGAGCGAGGAGGCGGACGGCGACCATCTCGACCGGCTCATCTGCCCGGTGGCCGTAGCGCCGTTCATGGGCCGCATGGAATCGGACCGTCAGCTCGGACGCCGGCGGCTGCGGCGGTGCCGGCAGCGGGTCCTGCGTGCGCCAGTGGACCGTCGGCAGCGGCACGGCGAGCTCGAACGATTGGCCCAGGTAACGCAAGTCGATAGCGGGCTCGAGGCTCACGACGCCGTCGATGCGGGCCTCAGGTCCCAAGTCGCGGCAGGCCCGCGCCATAAGCTCCCGCAAGGCAGCCCAGCCAGCAGCCAACGTGCTCTCCAACGGCCCGATCACACCCTGGGAATACGTCTTCACCATGTCGGCTACGGCCATGCCCCATGCCGACAGCAGGCCGGGGTGGGAAGGTACGAGCACCCGGGGTATGCCCAAACTGCGCGCCAAGTCGCAGGCGTGCAGCCCTCCTGCGCCGCCGTAGGAAACGAGCGTAAACTCCTGCGGATCGTATCCCTTTTCCACGGAGATGACCCGTATGGCCCGCTCCATCTGCACGTTGGCCACTTGTAAGATGCTCCACGCCGTCTCTTCCAATGAAGCGCCCAGGCGCCGGGCCAAGCTTTCGACGGCACGGGCCGCGGCTACCTCGTCGAGTTCCATCCGCCCACCCAAGAACGCGGTTTTTGGTAGGCGCCCGAGCAGCACGTGCGCGTCGGTCACGGTAGGTTCGTTGCCGCCCAATCCATAACACGCGGGGCCGGGACGCGCGCCGGCGCTCCGGGGGCCCACGCACAGGGCCCCACCCGCGTCCAGATAGGCGATCGAACCGCCTCCCGCGCCGACCGTGTGGATGGGAAGGGTCGGGACCCGCAGAGGCAGACCGGCGATTTCCGACTCGCTCGTCGTGGCGATGCGCCCGTCGACGAGCGAGACGTCGGTCGAAGTGCCGCCCATGTCGAACGTGATAATGCGTTCGATTCCTGCCATGCGGGCCGCGTGAAAGGCTCCGAGGACGCCTCCCGCCGGGCCGGACAGCACCGTGTGCACGCCGAGCTCGCCCGCGTCCCCGGGCGCAATGCAGCCTCCGCTCGACTGCATGACGTGCAACCGCCTAGCGCCCGCTGAGCGCAGCCGTCGTTCCAGGGAAGCCAGGTAGTGCTGCATAAGAGGGGAGACGTAGGCGTTGATCACCGTCGTCGCGGCCCGTTCGTATTCCCGGTATTCGGGCAAGACCTTATGGGAGGCCGAGACGAACAGGCCCCGGGCCGCCAGAGCCGAGGCGAGTAGGGCCTCGTGTTGCGGCGCCTTAAACGAGAAAAGAAGACAGACGGCGACCGACCGGGCCCCGGAACGGGCGACCGCCTCGGCAACCCGGTCGATCTCCTCGCGGCTCAGCGGGACGGCCACGTTGCCGGGGGCGACGACCCGTTCCCGGACTCCGAAAACCAGGTCGTCGTCGATAAGGGGCCCGGGATCAGCTGGTCGCAGATCATAAAGGTGGCGCCGGGTCTGCCTTCCGATGCGGAGCAAGTCTTCGAAACCCGCCGTCGTCACGAAGGCGGTGCGAGCGCCGCGCCGTTCCAGGAGTGCATTGGTGGCGACGGTGGAACCGTGGACGACGGTGAAAGCAGGTCGCTCGTCTGCTGAGATCTGGCCGATGAGTTCGGTCACGCCTTGGACGACGGCCGCGCCCGGATCTTCCGGCGTAGAGAGCACCTTGTGCGCGATGAGACGGGACGGCGTACCGGGCTGCGGCGAGGGCAAGATGAGGATGATATCGGTGAACGTGCCGCCCGTATCGACCCCGACGATCGCTTCGGCACTACTGGGCAGGAACGCCATACCCGCCACCTCCCGGGGTCTCGATCCGCAGCCGGTCGCCCGGCTCGAGGCGGAACTGCACCTTGGAATCGAGTTCCTGCCAGGGCCCGCCGCCCCTGCTGAGCAGGTTGCGGCCCGGTCGGCCCGGACTGCCGCCGACGAGGCCGTAGGGGGCGGTCCGCCTTCGTTCCGTCAGCAAAGTGGCATCGCAAGGCTGCAGCACTTCGATCTCACGGACCAGGCCGTCGCCGCCCGAGTAGCGACCCGCACCGCCCGAGCCGCGGCGGATACCGTAACGGACGACGCGCAGCGGGTAGGCTAGCTCCAAGGCTTCTACGGGCGTGTTTTTTGTGTTCGTCATGTGGGTCTGCACGGCGCTTAGTCCGTCACCACCGGCGTGAGCTCCCATACCTCCGCCCATTGTCTCGTAATAAGCGAAGGCATTGCCGTCCGCGTCGAAGCCGCCCATGGCCAGGTTGTTCATCGTGCCGCAAGCGGCCGCAGGAATCTCGTCGGGCAAAGCCTGTGCGAGGGCTCCCAAAACGACGTCGACGATGCGTTGGGAAGTTTCCACGTTGCCGGCAGCCACCGGCGCGGGAAACGAGGCGTTGACAACGGTGCCCTCCGGTGCGAGCACGGTCAGAGGACGAAAACTGCCGCCGCTCGCCGGCGTTTCGGGACCGAGCAGACAGCGGAAGCAGTACACGACGGCCGACAGGGTGACGGCATAGACCGCGTTGACGGGCCCTTCGGCCTGGGGCGCGCTGCCGGCAAAGTCGACGGTCGCTTCGTCTCCGCGAACCTCCACCGCGACGCGGATCGGCAGATCGGTGTTGCCGCATCCGTCGTCTTCGATCACGTCGGTGAACGTGTAGCGGCCGTCGGGTATGCGGCGGATGCGCTCGCGCATGAGCCGCTCCGTGTAATCGAGCAGCTCGCGCATTTGCGTTCTGACCGCCGCAACGCCGTACTTCGCCACGATCTCTTCGGCGCGGATCTGAGCGCGTCGCAGGGCGGCTACCTGTGCATACAAGTCGGCTCTGCGCTCGCGAGGTACGCGGACGTTGGCGAGTATCAGGTCGAGAAGGGCGCTGTTCAGCTTCCCCGCGTCGTAAAGCCGCACGGGGGGGATACGAATTCCCTCCTGAAAGATGTCCTTGGCCACGGGCATCGATCCGGCCGAGACGCCGCCGACGTCATTGTGGTGGGCACGGCACGCGGCGAAGCCTATGAGCTCGTCGCCGGCGAAGAGGGGAGTGATCAACGTGATGTCAGGCAAGTGCGTACCGCCCATGTACGGATCGTTCAACATGATGATGTCGCCGGGTGCGAAAGAAGGGAAACGGTCTAACGCTGCCTTCACCGAAAGGGGCATGGCGCCGAGGTGGACGGGAATGTGCGCCGCTTGGGCCACCATTTCGCCTTCGGTCGTGAAAAGGGCGCAAGAAAAATCGAGGCGCTCCTTGATGTTGGGCGAGTAGGCCGTTCGCTCGACGGTCACGCCCATTTCGTCGGCGACAGAGCGAAAAAGGTTGTTGAAAATGGCGAGACGCGCCTGCTCGACCAGCACGAGGACCCCTCCTTGAACGGCCTGGCGACTACGAGTGCAGCGACACGAACCTAGCCGTACCGTTTCCGCGCCCGGGTCAGCATGCGCACTTGATTGCGCGTGAGTTGCTCGCATTCATGCAAGACATCGATGAGCTCGCCGTCCCTATTGGGCGCGAGGCCGTCGCGGCCTTCGGCGAAAAGACGCAGGGTCTCCTCGAGGTGGTCGAGCAGGCGAGCGATGGTATCTTGCGGTGTCACAGAGATCTCCCTTCCGTGCCGAGTTCATCCCGCTGAGCGGGCGATGACATTCAGCAGTTCCCATTCTGCTTGTGCAGGGAGGCCTCCTGCCCGGACTTTTTTGCCCGTGCCGGGGACTATCGCACACACAGTATGCGAGCGGCCCGGCCGTTGCCCCACCGTCGCCTCGTGGGGTGCGTCGCGGAAGTGGGAAGGGGACCTACGAAGCCAGGCCCAGGGCGAGTTTCAGCTCGGCCCGGGAGTTTGCGAGGGCGTCGGGATGTTCGTTCAAAACCTCCTTGAGACGCTCCTTGGCGGCAGCGTCCAAAATTTGCAGGTCGATCTCGCCTTGCAGGGCTCTTCCAAGCTGCTTGGCGTGGTGGCCAAGACGCTTGTACCCTTTCTTCGCCTGCTCGTCGATGAGCATGTCAACGGCTACGGCGCCGTGGTATACGTACTGGCGTGTCGCCCTGTCGGGTTTGATGAAGAGCCAGACGACGTAGACACGCCGCGGGTCTGCGAGTTCGTCGGGGCTATTTACCCACTCGATTCCTTGTTCAATCGGGGAGCGGCCGTGGGTGGCGGCCTCGTTAAAATAGGCGGCGTCGCCGTCGATCACGACGGCCGTAGCGACCGTCGTCATACCTGCGACGGAATCTTTTGCCGAGACGATCGGCAGGGCGTTGGGGTTGTCGTCGATGCACGCCTCGTTCAGCAATCTTCTGGGCAGTTTTGTCACCGATATCCACCTCCGTCGGGACGTACGCGACAGTGCAACGGTACCAGGGTAGTTCATAAGCTATTATAGTGATTAATGTCCCGGGAAGGCAAACGGTGGGGGCCGTCCCTAAGGGCATTCGGGACAGCCCCGCTGGACAGCTCTAAAACTCTTCGCCGGCGTGCCGTGCCCAAAGGTCGAGAAAGTCCAGCAGCTCATCCCACGAGGGGCTGCGGCCGTGGCGAACGTAAAAGCCCGACGTCGCGTTGCCAAGCGTCAAAGCGTCGCGGGGAGAAAGGTTTAATACCAATCCCGTGCAAAAACCGGCGTTGAAGTTGTCGCCCGCACCGGTCGTGAGGAACGGGCGGCTAGTATACGGACCCGGCACCGATGTGAACTCCGTGCCGAACACTGCTGCCGCCCGGTCGACCGGGTGGACGACGACGCCGTCGAGCCGCAGACTTTCCGCCAAGGCCGGCAACAGTTCGGCCAGGTCGGCTTCGGCCGCCGGGACGGACAGGTTAAGGCCTAGGGCCTTGCTTACTTCGGTCGCCTCCTTCCGGTTGAGGCCGAGGACGGTCCGGAAATGGGTGCGGAAGGAGGTCAGCAGGCGCAGCGCCGCGGCCAGCTCCGCCGTCTTACGCTTTTCCGGATCCGCCAGGTCAACGAAAAGCCAAGGCTTCTGTTCCCGGACCGGCACTTCGGGAAGCACCCGGTCGACCACCGCCTGCCAGATCGCCGTCATATGGGGGATCATTGTCCAGTTGACAAGGGCAATCAGATCGCTTTCCCTCACGAGGCGAACGAGCGTTTCGCGTCCGACCTTGCTCTCCAGCGCTTCCCACGTGATTTCCTTCATCGTCTCGGTTTGACCCAACATGACCTTGCCGTCGGTAAACTCAACTGCGATGGTCTCACCGGGGTCCGTCAGCGAATGGACCGCCGCGCATCTGCTCACTAGGTCGTGAAAAACCGGATGGATTGATTCGCGCCCGAGGCTTCCGACGTAGGTCACATCGAGGCCAACTTTCAAGAGCGCCTGCGTCATGATAGGGCCGTTTCCGCCGAGCTTGACCGTAGTGGGCACGAGTTCGATGTTGGTCGACAGTCCGGCTGCACGCTTGATGCGCTCGCCGAAGGCAGCCATGGTCTCGATCGGCGTGAACCGGTCGAAGTCTTCCCGCTTGTCGACCGCCCGCACGATGGTGTCGACGAAGCCGTCCAATCCAATGAGTGCACGCGCGCTCGGCGGTCCGGAGCGCGCCGCGGCCTTGCGGGTGGCAATGAGGCTTTCGCGCAATGTGGTTCTCTCCTCTGTCGTCGTTGTGTGGAATGGCGTGACGCCTTTCGATCCAGACGTCGCGGTCTGAGCGGCGCGAAACTCATTTCTCGCTGCTTGTTCGTTTACCTGCTGGCTCGCTCGGTTGCATCCGGTCATCTTACACGGCGGCAGACGAGAGAGGTGTCGTGCTATAATCAGTTATTAGGGAAGGCAGGTGACGGCCGTGCAGGAAGAAGCGAAAGCGATCAAACAGGCGGAGCGCGAAGGGTGGGCGACGCACATGCCGGCGCCCGCGGTGTATGCGGCAGGCGTGCTGGCGGCATTGCTCGTTATGCTGTCGCCTTTTGTTATGTATGCCGTCGTAGCGATCGTGGCAGTTTTCGGGGAGCTCATACGCCAAGGGTGGGTCAGTCTGTACGGCACCGTCTACGTCAACATGCGCAGTTTCGCCTACTACGTTCAGTTGGAGTGGCCGTTTATACTAGGCGGCGCTGCACTTGGGCTGCCCTTGGCTTACTTGAGGCAACGCCACGGATTTTATTTGCGGCGGGTCCGGGGCAACCAGTACCGGTACGTCGCGGAAGGGTCGCCTGCCTCGGAAGCGGAGACGGACGAAGGGCACCGAGACGATCCGGTTTACGGGTACACTCGCAAGTTCATGCTTCCAATTTATCCCCACGTGCTGGTGCTTTGGCTCGCGGGGCCCCTTTTCATGATCGCGATGGCCTACCACGCCGATCCGCACAAGTACCCAAGAATCGTGTACAACATGTTTGCCGTCTGGCTCACATCGGGAGTCGTCGCGCGCATCGTATGGGAACGGCTGCAAGTGGCCATTTTGAAGCTGATGGCGAGAAAAATCGGTGGTCCTAGGCGCAATCTGTCCGCGGAATACCAGCTGAAACGCGTCATTGAAGAAGATCCGGCGCTTTCGGACTTCAGCGTCTGGGACGTGGAGGTCAGCACGAAAACCCGCCGTGCCAGGGTGTTCGCCAACATCGAAGGCGAAGGACCTTTGCGCCGCCTGCGCGAGCTGGCCGCGTGGATCGAGGGGGTAGACAGCGTACAGGTTGTAGCGTACACCGCGGCCGAGGCGAGGGGGGAAAGCGTCATGGAACACGGCTGACGTTCCACGGACGCCGCGCGTCACAGAACAGCCACGAGGCGGCCGAGTCGCCGCCCGCCGCCGGCAGGCGCTCCGGACGCGGTGTCCAAAACGCCTGCCGAAAGCGGGGATGGCCGGCCGCCAGCATGCTACTGCTCGATGGTGACCGGACCGTTTACCTTCACCTGGCAGGCGAGGCGCATGCCCCGATGCACGTCTTCGCCCAGCATGTCGAACTCTTCCTTCGTCGGCGGCGAAAGGTTTTCCAGTCCCTCCAACACCCGCACGGCGCAGCTGTCGCACAGCCCCTCCAAGCAGCTGTAATCCACGGCCACGTCGCGGTCGAGTGCGGCGGTCAACAGGTTCTCGCCGGGCCCCACGTCGAGCAGGAACTCTTGGCCGCCTACGATCACCTTCATCGGGATGCCGCCGCCCTTAACCTGGGGCGCTGCCGTTTGCGTTGCGGTGGCGGCCGCCGTGGGCGCAGACGCACCGGCTGCAGGCGCCGGGGCCGGGCTTGCCGCAGAGGCCGCGGCCGGCACGGGAATCGTGTCCCTCTCGGCGGTCGTCGTTGCGGTCGGGTACGGCACCGGGAAGTACGAGGGCAGCACCACGCGTTGCGTCGAGAAACGGTAGACAGCCAGAAGACCCAAAGTCAGGGCCAACGCGCTGCCCACCTTCACGCCGATCGCGGCCGGAATGACGGCGATGCCGGCGAGAAGCAGGGCATAAGCACCCACGAGACCTACCGCCAGAAGCCGGTCGTTGAAATCGGGCCGCTTTTTCAAAGGCTTGACCTGTGGTACAACCTTCAACAAGACGCCGGGAGCGGCCTCTTGCGCCCGGGAAAAATCGAGGCGCACGCCGCGACACCCTTCTGGGCACGAGTAGCGCCGTACGTTGCGGTAGAGAATCGGTTGATTGTCAAGGCCGATGCGGTACATCTCGACGTATTCCATCTGCATGGGACGGCGGCATATGACACAACGCTCCATGGGTGTGCAACCCTCCAGCCTCACCGGGAAATTGGACTTTCGTCGGCCACATTATAGCACAATTGACTTATTGCAGTACACTTTGGCCCGGCGGCCGGGACGATCGTCACTTGCTAGTAAGGGGAAATTCCACCACAACGGGTTCCGAACGCAAACTTTCGAAACCTAGGGAAGAGACGGCCGAAACGGCGTACACCCTGGTGTGAGGCGTGGTGAGGCGCGACGCATCGATCATCCATTCAAAGGTGTCGCCCGGAACTTCCTGGATCATTCTAAAGTAATCAAAAGGCGTGCTGCGTTCATAGATGCGGTAGGCTATGGCGTAGTGGGCGTTTGAGCCCGGCCCCCACGTGAGTCGCAGTGTCGAACCGTCCTCAACGGGCTCGGCGCGCAGCGCCTCCGGACGTCCGGGCGCGGGGTGGACTTCACCGACGACCTGCAGGTCACCCGTGCTGACCGACCATATCACTGTCGTCACTTTGCCGGGCCGGATGTCAACCGGCCGCCACGGGCTGTTGTAAATCGCGTTGCTGTACTCGTCTCCGTACAGACTTACCCGAAAGTCGTAGGTTCTCGGCGCGACCTCGCGCGTGATGTGGATGACATCGGAACCGTCTTCGCGGATAGCGCTCGAGTACCCGCCAGGCGATACGCTGATCCGTGCTCTGCCGACGCGGTCTTTGTCGTGAAAGGTAGAAAGATCGATGTACACCTCGAGCAGTCCCGGCGCGGGAACGAGGTCGAGCTGCGCGACGGTCGTCTGATTGCTCAACAGCGGGACGTCGGCTACGGCCCTATAAACGACGTCGCCCTCGGAGTCGATGATGTGCAGGGTAATTTCCCAATTGCCTTCATAGAGCGAGCCGACGACGAAGCGGAACGACCTGTCTTCAATGGGGACATCGTAGCGAAGTTCACGGGAATCTTGCCGCAGAATCAGTTCGGCCTGGTTCGGTTGCTCAACGACCTCCGCAGGCAACACCGTTTCGACGGCGAGCGAGGCCGTGCCAGGAGGTCTTGACGGCACGATACGGCCCATACAGCCGGTGAGAAAAGCCACCAAGGCGACGACAACGACGGGCAGGGCATGGACTCGTTTCATGGCGCTCCTTTCTAGGGCACCGGTGGTGAGACATTTCTCATGGTAGCGAACGGTCTGCGCCGGTGCAAAGCGCCCGGCGGCTCGTTTTTGGCCGTATCGTTCGTTTAGCTCCCGCCGTCGCAACGGAAAACTCGCTCGGACGCCGAATACTTCGGCGATCCTTTTCGTGACGGCACGCGTCCTGAAGAATCGAAAACGCCGGCCAACCCGCAGCCGGCGTCGCGAGCGAACAGGCCATCAGCGGCCGAAGATCCACCGGAGCTCCTCCGACATCATCTCAGGCCGCCAGGGCGGATTCCAGACCAGCTTCACCTCGGCATGCTCCACGCCCGGTACGCTCTTTACGGCTTCAGTTGCCTGGCGCACGATCTCGGGCGCGACGGGACAACCCATCGACGTGAGGGTCATCTCGACGTGTACCGTGCCGCCGTCCACCTCGATGTTGTAAACCAGGCCCAAGTCGACGATGTTGTGATCGAGCTCGGGATCCTTCACGACCATAAGGGCTTCGCGGATCTGTTCTTCCGTGGGCACGGGCGACGCCACCTCCCTTCGGTTTAAGAACAGCATAGCGAAGGACGGGCCGAGGCGCAAGGCGAACCGCCGCACCCATACCGCCGGCCGCAATCTCAGGCGCGGGCCGGACGATCCGCCCGTCGGAGGACATATTCCGTGAAGTCGTCCCAAGATGCGACCCGCCGGTAGGGGACGTGGGCGTTGTACGGATACGCCATGGCAATTGGCTCACCGCCGTACTGCGCGAAGCGCTCGAGGTGGTGCGGCGCATCGTCGAACAGAATGTCGCCCCGGATCAACTCCTTCCGGTGTGCGAAAATCATATTGTCCGTGTTGAAGAAGGGCAGGTGCTCGGAGACCCAATCCCGCTTGTCTTGATGTCCCCGGCGCGCCGCGGTGACGATCAGGACATCAAACCCGGCGGCAAGCAGGCGCCGCATGTTTTCTACCGCACCGGGAAGAGGTACGAGGTCTCGAAAAAAGCCCGGTAAAGAGAGGTACTTATAGATGCGGCGGCCTGCCTTGGCGAAGCGGTGCGGGCCCCAGGACGTGATCTGCTCCGTGCTCAGCGCATCACCGTAGTCCTCGTTGTAGCGGCGCAGCCACTTGTCCATCAGGTTGCACAAGACGCCGTCCATGTCGATCAGGATCCGCATGACGCAGTTCGCCTCGCTCAAAAATATGCTACAATTGTGTTGCCTGCTTACGCTCCGTAGGGTATCCAACAAACCTCTTTTAGACATCCCTAAAAAATGGGTTGACCTTGCAGTCAGGAGGCGGTAACCTATACGTATCGGAGTAGGTACAGTTCTGCCTGTCTCGTCCGGCGCGGCTGACGACCCGGAGACTCGGGCAGTGAAGCGAGTATAGGGTGTTTATCCCGGAACAGAAGGGGTGTCGATCTGTGGCGAAGACCCAGTTCGAGCTGGAAGAGTATAAATACGGTTTTCGTTCCGACGACAGCTCGTACGTGTACAAGAGCGAGAAGGGCCTCAGCCGTGAAATCGTCGATAGGATTGCGCGCCTGAAGAACGAGCCCGATTGGATGCGGGAGTTCCGCCTGAACGCGTACGAGATATTCAAGAAGAAGCCGATGCCCACGTGGGGAGGCGACCTGTCGAAGCTCGATTTCGACGATATTTACTACTACGTGCGCCCCACGGATCGGCAGGGTCGCAGCTGGGACGAGGTGCCTCCTGAGATCAAGGAGACCTTCGACCGGCTCGGCATACCGGAAGCAGAGCAGAAGTGGTTGGGCGGAGTGTCGGCCCAGTACGAATCGGAAGTCATTTACAAGAGCATGCGGGAAGACCTGGCCAAACAAGGGGTCATCTTCACCGACATGGACACCGCCGTCCGTGAGTATCCGGAGCTCGTGCGCCAGTACTTCGGTACCGTCGTGCCTCCCGCGGACAACAAGTTCGCCGCGTTGAACTCGGCCGTGTGGAGCGGTGGCAGCTTCGTCTACGTTCCCGAGGGCGTGCGGGTCGAAATTCCGCTCCAAGCCTACTTCCGCATTAATACCGAGAACATGGGCCAGTTCGAGCGTACTCTCATCATCTGCGAGCCGAACAGCTTCGTCCACTATGTTGAAGGGTGCACGGCGCCGATCTACTCCACCGACTCTCTCCATGCGGCGGTCGTGGAGATCATCGTGAAGGAGGGCGCCCGCTGCCGCTATACCACGATCCAGAACTGGTCGAAGAACGTGTATAACCTCGTGACCAAGCGGGCGGTTGCCTACAAGGACGCGACCATGGAGTGGGTCGACGGCAACCTCGGTTCGGGTCTGACGATGAAGTATCCGGCCGTCTACATGATGGGGCCCGGCGCGAAGGCGGACATCCTGTCGGTTGCTTTGGCCGGACCCGGGCAGCATCAGGACGCCGGCGCGAAGGTCATCCACGCGGCGCCGAACACCAGCTCCAAGATCGTGTCCAAGTCGATTAGCGTGGGCGGCGGCCGGACGACTTACCGGGGACTCGTTCACGTAGGTAAGGGCGCCGTCGGTTCGAAGTGCAAGGTCGAGTGCGATGCACTTATGTTCGACCGGCACTCCCGCTCCGACACGATTCCGAACATCGAAATTTTGGAAGACGACGTCATGATGGAGCACGAGGCGACAGTGTCGAAGGTAAGCGAGGACCAGCTGTTTTATCTGATGAGCCGGGGCCTGAGCCAAGACCAGGCGGCCAATATGGTAGTCCAGGGCTTCATCGAACCCTTCGCCAAGGAGCTGCCGATGGAGTACGCGGTCGAGCTGAACCGCCTCATCGAGCTCGAAATGGAAGGGTCGGTCGGCTAAAGGCGTCGCATCCGAGAGAAATCCCGAAGTCAGGGCCTCTGTCGGACGGCAGGGGCCCTTTTCGCAGTTTAGAGGACTCGGCCCTTCGGTCTCGAATACCGTTCGGAAAGCTGAGACGGAGGTCAAACGATGTCCCGATTCGTCCAAGTTGCGACCAAAGCAGATCTGCCGCCGGGCACTTCCCTTTGCGTCACGGTGGAAGACAAGAAGATCGCCCTCTTCAACCTCGACGGCGCGTACTATGCGATCGACGATACGTGTTCCCACGCCGAAGCCTCCCTCTCGGAAGGAGAGATCGACGGTCATTGCGTCATCTGTCCCCGGCACGGCGCCCGCTTCGACATTCGAACCGGCCAAGCCCTTTCGCTGCCCGCCTGGGCTCCCGTGGAAACGTACGAAGTGCGGGTCGAAGGTGAGCAGATACTCCTCGCGTTGGGCTAGAGGGCGGAACGATAGGCAGTCCTCTGACACGGACGCATACGATGGAATGGAGTGCGCGGCGAGGTGAGAACGGGATTGCGGGCATGGCTGGAGGAACACCGGGGCGTGACCGTCATCATGGCACTGACCGTGGTGGTGTTCATCGGGGACAGCCTGGCCGGCCTGGCGCTTACCGAGGTCGGTGCCAAGTCGTATCGCATCTGGGCGGGTGAATTGCACCGCCTGCTGCTGGCCACGTTTCTGCACGGCGGCATCCTGCATCTCGTCGCCAACTTGTACGCTCTGTACATCTTTGGCCCCGTCACCGAGCGCATCCTGGGCACGAACCGGTTCGTGGTGCTGTACGTCCTGAGCGGCGCCGTCGGGTTTCTGGTCAGTCTGCTGGCCAGTCCGGGCACCTTTGCCGTGGGCGCATCGGCGGCCATCTTCGGGTTGATGGGCTACACGCTGTACTTCCGGCTCCGCCGCCTGCCGCGACGTTGGCTGCCGATCGATACAGGGTTTCTGCAGATCTTCGTCATTAACTTTCTCCTGGCGCAAACCGTGCCCAACATCGACCATTGGGGCCACGTGGGTGGACTGATGGGAGGTCTCCTATGTGGCGGCCTGTTGGGGTTCGAGCGGCCGGTCGGCGGTGGGCGGCGCCGCCTAAGGGAAAGCGCCGTCTCGGCGTTGCTTCTGGCCTCCGTGTTCTTCGTAGGACTGCGGCCACTGGACGCGGCGCACGTGTTGGGCGTGTTCTTGCCCGGAGCGGCTGCGAACATCCAAGATCGGTATGCCGGCTACTTCCTGCCGTACACGGTCGTCGGCGCGACGCTGGAGTGGCGTTATGAAGATACGCCCCACGGATGGGAGGCAGTGGGGCGCAGCCTGGCGGGGAACCGCTATGCGTCTTTGTCACTGCGGTGGCATTGGGTGCCCGGAGTCGGGTACAAACCCGGTCAGGCCATGCCGTTTCAAGTGGTGTGGCGGCGCGACGGGGCCGTCGTATTCGTGGCGCAGGAGACCGTCGAAATGCCCGGGCATTACCGCCAATGGACGCCTCCGATGCTCGGTTCGGCTTTGGCCGGCCAGTGGACCGTCGAGATCATTGCCGGAGGGCACAGCCTCGCTCACCTGCGCGCCAACGTGCGTGCAACGAGATAGGAGGGCGGCATATTTGGAGCAGATCGTTTTTCTCAACGGCCGGTTCGTCCCGGAACGGCAGGCCGTCATTTCCGTGGAAGACCGGGGCAACACATTCGGCGACGGAGTCTACGAGGTGGTACGCATCTACGAGGGCCGGCCTTTTCAGCTCGAGGCTCATCTGGCTAGGCTCGAAAGGAGCGCCGCAGCGATCCGTCTGCCGCTACCCATGACCCCGGAGGAAATCTCGTCGGCTGCCCGCGAGCTTATCGAGCGAAACGGCTGTGCAGACGCCTCGTTGTACTTGCAGGTCAGCCGGGGGGTCGCCCCGCGGCAGCACCAGTTTCCCGACGGTGCGCAGCCGACCGTCTTCATGATCGCGCGCCCCGTGGATCCCAAGGCCATCACGACGTACCGCCAAGGGGTCGGGTGCATCAGCGTGGAGGACCGTCGCTGGACGATGTGCCACGTGAAGGCCATTACTCTGCTGCCGAACGTGCTGGCGAAACAGGCGGCGAAGGACGCGGGAGCGTTCGAGGCGATATTCGTCCGCGAGGGCGTCGTCACGGAAGGAAGCTCGTCCAACGTGTTCGCCGTGTCGGGAAAGCGGCTCTACACCCATCCCGAGGGCCCCTTCATCTTGTCCGGGGTGACACGGCGTCTCGTCATCGACCTGGCGCGGCGGCTCGGCCTCGAGGTCTGCGAGGCTCCGTTCACCTTGTCCGACCTGAAGGAAGCCGACGAAGTCTTCTTGACCAGCACGGTCATAGAAATCGCGCCGGTCGTGCGTATCGACGGCCAACGGGTAGGAAAGGGCGGGCCCGGGACGCGCACCGTCGATCTGCAGCAGGCGTTCGACAAGTTGAAGGAGGGGCCCTCGGGCGTTGACTAGGACTCCACCTCGATGAGCAAAGACAGGTCGAGGGCGCGCGCCGAGTGGGTGAGCGACCCGAGCGAGATGACGTCGACGCCGCAAGATGCGACTTCGGCGACCCGCTCGGGAGTGATGCCGCCGGACGCTTCAACTATCGCCCGTCCAGCGATCATTTCTACGGCTCGGCGCATCTCGTCCAGGCTCATGTTGTCGAGCAATATGGCGTCGACCCCTGCTGCGAGGGCTTCTTCCACTTGGTGGAGGCTTTCCACTTCGACTTCGATTTTGACCATGTGCCCGACGCGCTCTTTGGCCCTTGCGACGGCCGGACCGATGCCGCCGGCCAGGGCGATGTGGTTTTCCTTCAGCAGCACCGCATCGTACAGCCCGAGCCGGTGGTTTCCGCCGCCGCCTGCCCGCACTGCTGCTTTCTCCAAGGCGCGCAGGCCCGGAGTCGTCTTGCGCGTGTCGACGATGCGGGCTCCGTAGGGGGCAGCTGCCTTGGCCGCGCGGGCCGTTTCGGTCGCTATGCCGGAAAGCCGCTGCAAGAAGTTGAGCGCGACCCGTTCGGCGGAAAGGATCGCAGCGGCTTCACCTGAGATGTCGGCCACGATGTCGCCGGGCGCCACTTCCGTTCCGTCCGGGACCGATTGAAAGCGTACTTCCGGATCGAGCAGCTGAAAGGCCCGGGCCGCGACCTGCGTGCCCGCGATCACGCCTTCGGCCTTAGCGTAGATGCGTGCTTGGGCGCGCGTGCCCGGGTCGACGACTGCCTCGACGGTCAGATCACCCGGTCCGATATCTTCCTCCAAAGCCGTCCTGACGATCTCATCCAACCAGATGCGATTCACTCTGTCTCCTCCCCGAGGTCGTTTTGGGTGCTCGTCCAATCAGCCGGGATGATGCTGCGGGGGACGATTGTCGGCCTAGCGTGGGCTTTGCTGTGCAGAATGCGGCGCTCTCTCCATTCGGCCCGCGGCTCGGGATGGTCCTGCCGGAAATGCCCGCCCCGGCTCTCCTCCCGCATCAGGGCGCCTCGCACGATGCAAAGGGCGGTCTGCACCATGTTGCGCACCCGGTAGGCCCGAGGGTTCACTGTTCGTGAAAGGGCGATGAGCCGCTTTTCCGCTTCCGTCAGTCCCGCCTCCGAACGGACAAGGCCCGCGTGCTGCCACATCACGGTTTTGACCTCCTCTTCCAGCTCGGGCTGTTCCACCTCGGGCCCCGGCGGAGGCGGTGCAGGCAAGGCTGCGTCGGGCGGGAGGGATCTTTCGGCGCGCAGGGCCTGCGTGATGCGCTCAGAAAAGACGAGGCCTTCGGAAAGCGAATTGCTGGCCAGCCGGTTGGCGCCGTGCACTCCGGTCCAAGCCGTCTCGCCGCACGCGTAAAGACCAGGCAAGGTGGTGCGGCCCGACGTGTCGGTCAGAACGCCGCCCATGATAAAGTGGGCCGCCGGCGTAACGGGTATCGGGTCGCGCGCCGGATCGAGCCCACGTTTGCGCACCGCCCGGGTGATGGTGGGAAAGCGCTCCTCGAACCGGGAGCCCATCGCCGTCGCGTCGAGAAACACCTTGCGGCCCGCCTGCATCCTCTCGAAGATTGCCCGGGCCACGATGTCCCGAGGCGCCAGCTCGGCCAGCGGATGAAGACCGACCATAAACCGCTCACCCCGGTCGTCGACCAAGAGGGCGCCTTCGCCGCGCACCGCTTCGGACACCAGTACCATGGGGTTTTCCGAGACGGCCAATGCTGTCGGATGAAACTGAATGAATTCCATGTCGATCAGGGCCGCGCCCGCGCGGTAGGCAAGGGCGGGGCCGTCGGCCGACGCGACCCAGGGATTGGTCGTGTACTTGTAGAGCTGCCCAACGCCGCCCGTGGCCAGCACACAGGCACGGGCCGTAGCAGCAGCCGTCTTGCCGTCCGGCATGAGCAGCCAGCAGCCGATGCACCGTCCGTCTTGCACGATCAGGTCGGTGGCCGTCGTGTGCTCCAAAACCGTGATGTTCGGTTCGGCACGAACGTGGGAGGCGAGGACCGAAGCGATTTCCGCGCCGGTTGCATCGCCACGGGCATGGAGGATGCGCGGCCTGCTGTGCGCGCCTTCCCTGGCCAGAGCCAGTGTACCGTCGGGCTCCCGGTCGAAGCGGGTACCGCGGGCGATCAGCTCACGGATGCGCCGCGGCGCTTCTTCAACGAGGACCCGCACGGCCTGGGGTTCGCACATCTCGGCACCTGCGAGCAGTGTGTCGAGATGGTGAGCTTCTGGCGTGTCGCCTGGTCCGAGAGCAGCTGCGATGCCGCCTTGGGCAAAAAAGGTGTTGCTCTCGAGCAGCGTACCTTTGGTTACGAGGAGCGTGCGGCCGAACTGGGCCGCTCCGAGCGCAGTGCTCAGGCCGGCTATGCCGCTTCCGATCACGAGAAAGTCGCTGTGCAACGCAGTTTTCATCCTGTCGATCGGCTCACTTGTCCTGGTTTCTGAAGAACTTCGATTCCATTCTCCGCCTCCGGCGCCAACCCCTGCGTCAAGCTGAGTCCGATGCCGGAAAAATGTGCTCGCGGCCCTCGCCCACGGCAGGAGATGGGTGCGTCGCCCTCGAATAGGATACGACAAGATTTTCCGTCCGTTTAGCATTGTTGTGGGGAGTGAGCGTGCGTGTTCGAAGGCGTTTGGGCTGATCTAGTCCTGGCCTTGACCGGTGGCGGCGTCATGACCCTCGGCATTTTGGGGCTGGCGCTTGGGGGGAACTTGCCGAAGGTGCGCATTCCGGAACGTGTGCGGCCTGCGGCCAAGTTCGCGTTTACTTTGGCGATTTTGGTCGGACTCACCCTGCTGTTGGACAAGGGTTCGCCCGACCTGCTGGATCGAGTTTGGACCCAGCTCACCGCCTAATCCCGCCCAAGTCGCTCACGCCTTGACAGCCCGTCTCCGTCTGCCTGGAGCGGGTTTTGTTTTGTATGGTACCCGATTTCCCGCTGCCGTCCGCACCTTCGGGCAACCTACGTGCGACACGCTGCTCCAGGGAGGTAGATTCGATGTCAAGACAGCCGGCCAAGGGCTCCCGTGCGCCTGCCGAGCTCTTTGCCTTTTACCTCAAAGCGTGGAATCTTGACGCGGATCCGGCGGAGCTGGTTGATCGGGTTCGCGCCATAGAAGGGGTCGTACGTGCCGAGTTTAACCCCCAAGCTAAGCGCCTCATCGTGCTCAGTACCCTCGATCAATCCGTTTTGTTGGAGGCACTTGCGGGATTGGGACTCGAGGTGGAGGCGGAAGACGGAGAGGAGGAACGCCAGAGCCCGGCCTTGCCCAGCCCCGGTGCGGTGCGCGTGCGGCTGCGCGAGAGGCTGTCCGAGCGCTTTCCCGGGGCGGACGATTGGCTGCGGACCGTGGCTTGGCTCGTCCCGGCAAGCTTTTTGGTAGGTGTTCTGCTGAGCGTACTCGCTACGGTAGGCCGCCCCGCGCCCGTTTTCTGGCTGGCGCTCGCCGGCGCGGCGCTGGCCGGCTTCGGCGTGCTCGTCGGGACGCGGCGGCTGTTGCGGCGGCCCGAAATGACCCTCGAAAGCCGCTTGGGACGTCCGGACACCACCCTTTGCCTCCTGATCGTACTGGTCGCGCTATTGCTCTCGGGCCGGTGGGTCGACAGCCTGCTTCTCGTACCGTTATACGCCGCCGTGCAGTTGCTTCCCGGTTACGTACTGCGCCGACTTGGCAGCGCGTGGCACCGCCCTCAAGACGACCTTCCTCGCTCGGTCCGCCTTGTGGCCGAGGACGGAGGTCACGAGGCGGCCGATTCGTCTGAGCTGCCTTTCGTCGACGTCGAGAGCGTCGAGCCAGGTGCCGTAATCGTGGTGTCGGAGGGGGAGATCGTTCCGCTCGACGGGCGAGTGCAGGGCGAAAACGAAGCCGTCGTGAGCCGATCGACCGTCACGGGCGAGTCGATTCCAAGTATACCGCCGGAGGGCACGCTCGTTCCGGCCGGTGCCGTGGTCGAGTCGGGCACTCTGGTCTTGCGTGTCGAGCGCCCCTTTGCCGAGGGTACCATATTTGCCTTGCGGCCTCGCGGCCTTTTCGAGGGCACACTGGAAGAACGGCTGACCGAGTTCGGCACGGCGTTGGTCCGGCGGACCCCGCAAGTCGTCGTCTATGCGGCTACCCTGGTTATGCTGGTGCCGCCGCTACTGTTCGGCGAAGCCGTCGGACCTTGGATCCACCGGGGCTTGGCCGTGTTGCTCATCGCTCCGGTGAACAGCCTCATCTTTGCCTTGCTTGGACCGGTGCTCAGCGCACGCACGGCCTTAGCGCGGCTCGGAGGTGTCGTCGACTCCCACGACGCCTTGTCGGCCTTGGGGCGAGCGACCCGGCTCACGCTGTCGCACTCGCTCGTCATGGATCCGCGGTTCACCCTGACGCGTGTCGAGCCCCTGGTGCCGATGGGCGAAGATGATGCCCTGCAAATCGCCGCGTCGTTCCTCGCGGGCGAAGACCATCCTTGGGGCGCGGCATTTGCCGAGGCGGCCGAAGGCCACGGCCTCGAGCTGGCGCCTCCTATTCACCGAAGCGACTTCGACGGCGAAGGACTTGTAGGCAAGTTGCGCACGGGCGATGAGGAAGACGAGTTCGCCATCGGCACGACGGCTTGGATGCAGCGCCTCGGGGTACAGCTTCCCGGCGATTTAGATGAACGCCTGGACCAAGCTGCGCGCGAGGGCAGCTGCCTTATCTGGTTGGCGTACGGCGGGCGGGCGATGGCCGTGTTTGCCCTGCAAAGCCGCGTAAAGGATGGCACCCGCCGGCTCGTGCAGAGGTTGAAGAAGGCCGGAGTTCGATCGGTGTGCCTGCTGTCAACCCGTGAGTCTCCGCTGATTGAGCGCTTCGCGGATCAGGCCGGCATGGACGGCGGCTACGGTGAGCTGACTGCGGACCAGGCTGAGGCGTTGCTCGCACAGTGGCGAGAGGCGGGGGAAAGAGTAGCGCTCGTCGTCGGACCCGAGTCGCCGGTGGAATCGGACGCGGCGGAAGTCACGGTGCGCTTCGATGCGGAAACGCCTGTCCAGACGGAAGCAGGTCACATTCGCGTGGTGACGGAGGATGTGTCGCAGCTTTATCCTTTGTTCGCCTTAGCGCGCCGCTTCCGCCGCAGCAGCGGGGCTGCTCTGGCCTTGGTGCTCGCGGCCAAGGCGGCAATGGCACTGGCTGTATGGCGGGTAGATGCGCCGTTCATGCTGATCGGCGCCATCGAGACGGGAACCGTTCTTCTGGTTGCCGCGTTTGTGCTGCGCCTGCAGCGGACGGTGTGAGCCGCAGCCAGACCCGCCGGCGGCAGATGTCGATGGGGAAGCCGCAAGGCGCGCTCTCGCTGGTTTGCTGGGGACGCGTCACGGAGTTCCTGCTCCGGACAGGCAGTTAGGACGGCCGTCATTGACGCCGGGTTCCGGGTGGGGCCGCGGGCCGTGGATAACCAGCGCGAAGTTAAGATCCACCCCGGTTCCCCAGGCTCCATACAGTCTGTCCAGGGACTTGTGTCCTTATGCTCGGAGTATTATAATCGGAGGTGACCGTTGGGAGGGGTGCAAATGGTTACGCTCACCGAACTGGCAGCCTCTAAGGTGCAAGAGATCATCGCCGAGCGGGCCGGCGGACGACAGCTTGCACTTCGTGTGTACGTGCAGAGCGGCGGCTGCAGCGGGCTCAGCTACGGCCTCGGGCTCGATGAGGTGCGCGACGACGATGCCGTGTACGAAATGCACGGCGTCACCGTTGTCGTCGACCCCGAAAGCGCGCCGTATCTGGAAGGATCGCTCATCGACTACAAGGAAGCGTTGCGCGGGGGCGGGTTTGCCATTACGAACCCGAACGCCGTGCGCACGTGCGGCTGCGGCAGCTCGTTCCGTACCGCAGAGCACGCCGGCGCGGCCGAGCCCTGTTGAGCGTCGCCTTCAGACTGGATTCGGCTATGCGGGCACCGGACCTCGTGGTACCGGTGCCTTTTGCCTTTTTTGCCTTGGGAAAGGTCGGCGCATAGACCTGGAATTGAGGGGTTCTATCTGGGATTACGGCCTGCGGTTCGGGTGAAGATAGGGTTGGAGGTGAGAGCCCATGGCTCAAGGTCAGAGAAGCAACAGGGCGCTGGTACCTCAGGCCCGTCAGGCACTTGACCGCTTCAAGTACGAAGTTGCCAACGAACTGGGTATTCAGGTGCCCGAGCACGGTTACTGGGGTGACCTCCCGAGCCGGTTGAACGGTGCGGTGGGAGGTAACATGGTGCGGAGGATGATCGCTGCCGCTGAGCAGTCCTTGATCGAGCAGGCGACGGCAGGCGTGCAGTCCGGGTTCCGGCAGGCTCTGGCTTCGGCGCAAACCCAGACTACGAACAACCCGGCGTCCACTTACTACCAGCCTCAGGGGCCGTCCTCGGGGCAGCAGTTCCAACAGTAAGCGCACCGCAGTACTGTGTGTACATCGCAAGACCTCCGGCCGGCCACAAGGCCGGTCGACCCCTCCAAGGGGTTTCTACGGAGCGAAAAAGCCCGGGAGACATCTCCCGGGCTTTGAGATTCGCGCTTGGCTCAGCACTTGCTGTAGCCGCATGATGTGCAGTTGTAGCAGCCTTCCTCTTTGCGCAGGGTAGCCAGACCGCACTGCGGACACAGATCAAACCCGCGCACTTGGATGGTCAGCTTGAAGTCTGCGCGTTTCTCCTCCATATGTTTGCTGAGGGCCTTGGCCACGGCGTCCGGTACGGAGGAGACCCGGTTTTCGCCGAAGCCCACGGAGTTCGAGCCGCCGATATCCTTGAGGTGCTTCACCAAGGTGGCGACCTTCTCCTCGGCGCTCGCAATGTCCGCATACTTAAGGAACAGGGTTGTGAGCCGCCCGAGCGCCTCGGACATCGCCGCGACGTCGCTGCCGGCCTTGCCGATTGTGACGAACACTTCGATGGGCTCGTCACCGTAGTCGTTCACCGTGATGAAGGCCTTGCCTAGAGGAGTGGGCCACTCGTACGTCGCTCCGGTCAGCTTGTGCGGGCGCTTGCGCATCGGCCGCCTGGTGCCGGCATCGGTGGCCGCGCCGAGCGAGCCGTTACCCTGACCGGGCGCCGCGGGAGCTTGGGCCTGGGCGGTTTCCTCCCTCTCGCCTTCATCTACATCCTTGGTCTGGGCGATCAGTACCTGTTGATCCCTGGAGCCGTCGCGGTAAATCGTGACGCCCTTGCAGCCCGCCCGGTACGCGTACTCGTATAGCTCGCGGGTCTGTTCAATGGTATAGTCGTTCGGTGCGTTGGCCGTCTTCGATATGCTCGCGTCGGTCCAGCGCTGGATCGCCGCCTGCACCCGGATGTGCTCTTTGGGGGTTAGCTCCATAGCCGTGACAAAGTAGGGCGGAAGGGATTCCAAGGACGGCTCCAATTCCGGATTCTCCTTGAAATACTCTTGCACGATGCGCTCCCGCACCTCGCGCATGCCAAGGCGGGAGTTGCGCCAGTACGTCCAGCTATAGTACGGCTCGATCCCCGTGCTTGTCCCGATCATCGTCCCCGTGGATCCGGTCGGCGCCTGGGTGAGCAGCGTCACGTTGCGGATGCCGTGCTCGCGGACCGCTTCCCGCACGTGTTGCGGCATACGCTTCATGAAGCCGCTCTCGAGGTACTTTTCGGCGTCGAACTTGGGGAACGCACCCTTCTCCTTGGCCAAATCGACGGAAGCGAGATAGGCTTCCGTGGCGATGAACTCGTACAGTTTGTCGATGAAGGCCACGCACTCGTCGTCACCGTAGCGCAGCCCCAGGCGGATCAGCATCTCGCCGAGGCCCAAGGTACCCATGCCGATACGGCGCTCCGCCTTTTGGACGCGTTCGTTCTCCTCGAAGAAGTAGGGAGTGATGTCGATGACGTTATCCAGGAAGCGTACGCCCAGCCGGACCGCACGCCGCAGCTCCTCCCAGTCGACCTCGGCTTTGCCGATGGGGCCTTTGGCAAAGCGGGACAGGTTGATATGGCCCAGATTGCACACGCCCCAGCCCGGAAGCGGCTGTTCGCCGCAGTTGTGCACCACGAGTCCGTTGGCCACGAACGCATGCAGACCGGGTACGTTCAGGTCGTATACCATTTCTTCTCCGTCGGGCACGAGCTCGGTAAAGGTCGCGACAAACCTTTCCTCGTACGGCTCTTCGGCATACCGTGCGACGAGGGCTTCGAGTTTCGCTTGTTTGTCGGAGGCCAGAAAGCCGATCTCTTCGGCGAAGATTAGGGCGCTGCCGCCGGTGACACGCAGGCTGCCGCTCGCATCGCCGGAGCACTCGTGCGCCGCGCCGTCGTGGTCGGACAAGACGGTGGCGTCACCCTGCGGCCGGCCGTCGATGCGGCTATAGATGCCGAAGTTGAGCAGCAGCCGTTGCACATCCTGGAGGAACTGAAATGAATGCGAAGGCAGCACGATCGCGCCGCGGCCTTCGTTGCTCGTCTCGATGTGCCCGCTGGCCGTGAAAAGGGCTTGCAAGAAGCCTGCCTGCATCTGCCGCGAGCCGCGGAATACGGCCTCGGGCACATGAAGCCTTTTCTCGCGCAAACCGTGCTCGGCGGCGAGTTCCAGGAGCCGAGTGGACGGAACCCGCGCTTCATCCCCGTCTACCTCGATGACGCTTACGGGATACGCCGGGCGCCCAAGCACGTTTGCCCCTACGTGGTTGCCTGCGCCCCCCACGAGCCCTACAAGCTCGCCCTTCTCTTCGCCCGAAGACGAGACGATTGCCCGGTCCGGCTCTGCGGCACCGTGGCCGACGAGCCCTCCGAGGACCCGGCCGAGTTCCAGGGAGCCCTCGACACCGAAACCGCCGCCCCTGTTGAGGACGCGAATGCGGTCACCCGGTTCGAGGTCGTGCGCCTCGACCCAGCCGCGTTCGGTGAGCACACGGTGATCGGCCGTGAGGCGCAGCTCAAACCCTTCCTTCGTGATGAGGCGATACACCGGTTTGATTCCGGTAGCGAATACCGCGGATGCCGGCACGAAGGCGCGTTCGTCCATCCGGGCGTCGACCGCAACCGAAACGGGCTTTCCGGAAAACCAAAGCTCGTCCGCGCGGAAAAGGCCGTTCTCGGTATAGACCAGCGTTTCACCGGTGATACACGGATTGGTCGAGATCAGATCTTCGAAGTACCACGAGTTGGAGTCTTCGTTCATGCGCTCGAGGAACACGACGCCCGGCTCGGCCGACATCCACGCCGATTCGATGATCGTATTCCACATGTCGCGAGCGCGTACCGTCTGATAGACCTTGACCGGCTTTTTGTACTCGTCGCGCCAGCGCCTGAGGTTGCCGTCCCATAACTTGTCGTAGTCGGGGTCGGAAGTGTCGGGGAAGACCAGGTCCCACTGGAGGTCCTTCTCCACAGCCTCCATGAACTTGTGGCTGACCGCGACCGAGATGTTGGCATTCGTGATGGCGCCCATGTCGCGCTTGGCCTTGATGAACTCCAGGACGTCCGGATGCCAATCATCTAGGATGAGCATGAGGGCTCCGCGACGGCTGCCGCCTTGCTCCACGAGGCCCGTGGCGAAAGAGAACAGGCCGCCCCAGCTGACCGAACCGGAGCTGCGGCCGTTGACCCCTTCTACGTAGGCGAGACGAGGACGCAGCGTCGACAGGTTGATCCCGACGCCGCCGCCGCGCGACATGATCTCGACCATGTTGCCGAGGGTATCGATGATGGACTGGCGCGAGTCCCGTCCGTAGTTCGGGTCGTTGGGCCGCAGGGGAATGACGTAGCAGTTGTACGCCGTCAAGTTTTGACCGGTTCCCAGCATGGCGTTGATGCGACCGCCGGGGCTAAACCGGAAGCCTTCGAGCAGCCAGCGAAACTCGCGGCGCAGCTCGTCGCGCTTCTCTTCATCTTCTACTTCCACGATCGCCTTCGCCATGCGATCCCACATTTGTGACGGCGTATGCTCGAGGCAGCGGTCGATTTTCTTCCGCTCCTGGACGAAGAGTTCGCCGGTGGAACGGAGTTCGACTGTTACTTCGTCGCCCTTTATGTCACGGACAATTCCCACTTCTTTCTGCGGGAACTTGGGGTCCTCTTTGGTCAACACGACGACGACGTCGCCCTTTTCCAGGTTCTTATCGGGGTCTTTCACCGCGTAGCGATCGAGAAAGACCAGCTCCGAAATGCCCTCCAGAACGTATGGCGGGTACTCGTGCTCAGCCTGGACCGCGGCCTTCTTTTTTGCAGGCTCTTTCGTTGCCAAGGCGGACGCCTCCTCACGTAGATTCGTACTCTTTGATTATCGCGTCCAGCTCTTCTTGAAAGCGCCTGAGGTCGAACTGCATGTACACCGAAGCGAAGCGGATGTAGGCGACGGGGTCAATCCGACGCAGTTCGTCCATGACCATCTGGCCGATCGCCCGGGAAGAGACCTCGGACTCCAACTGGTTGCGCAGTTCCGTCTCGATGCGACTCGTGGCCTCTTCCAGCAGAGCAACGGGCACGGGGCGTTTCTGGCACGCGATAACCATGCCTCGCAGCACTTTCTGGCGGTCAAACGGCTCACGCCCCCCGTCTCGCTTGATGACGTACAGGGGCATGGTCTCCATCCGTTCGTACGTCGTGAAACGCCCGCCGCAGGAAGGACATTCGCGGCGCCTGCGGATCGACGCACCTTCGTCCGTCGGGCGCGATTCGATCACCCGGGTGTCGCCAAAACCGCAAAAGGGGCATTTCATCGGGTGTCACCGCCTTGCGCGAGGCACAAGATATAGTGCGTTTGCATTATACATCCTCTACATGTAGGGTGTCAATGTCCGATTGCCAAGGAAACCCAAGGCAGGTAGCGCGACGGCAGCGAAATGGCGTCTGTACCGTGGTTCGAGCCGCACGCAAAAAATCGGGGAAGGAAGGAAGGGAAGTGGGCGCATTCTTTGCACCGAGCCACGAACAAGAAAAAGGGGCCGGCCCCGTTTCTGGAGACGGCCCCGATCCAGCCGCGAAGGTTTGAACGACTACTGCGTGACTACGACGGTACCGACCATGCCCGCGGCAGCGTGCCCGGCAACGGTGCACTCGAAGGGAAACGTGCCGGTCTTATTCGGTGTGAACTCCAGCACGTACTCCTGTCCGGGCTGGACGCGCGGGCTTTGTACGTTGAAGTCCGGAATCGCCAGGTCGTGCTCATGAGCGCCCATGTTCCGCAGCACAAGGCGCACCGGCTGGTTCACCTTGAGTTCCAGAACATCGGGTACGAACACGAACTCATACTCGGGACTGCCCAGCTCGACTACGATCTCGACCGGGTCGACCGCCGCACTCGATGAGTCGGCTTGCTTTTTACCGCCACAAGCAGCGACCGTCACCGCGATAAACAGCAGAGCAAGGACGAGTCCCATGCGACGTACACGCAACAGGAAAACCCCTTTCGCTTTGAGCAGTTATTGCCGAAGTGGCTCCGTTCCTAGTCTAGTGCGCGCTCTAACCGAAGTCAAGGTGCAAACCTCGCAAATTACCGGGCAAAACGTCGCATGAACGCCCGGTTGCGAGCCGGGATTCCCCGTTCCGACAGCACCCGTTGCAGACGAAAAGCCGAAATCTTGCCAAAGAATAGGGCCGTCCCGTCAACGGCTACGACGGGGACAGTTTGTCCGTACGCCTGCAGAAGAACGGGATCGGTCGTAATGTCGACCGTCTCGTAGCGGACGTTCCACTGGCGCAAGCAGCGGCGCAGCGTCCGGTCCGCCTCGTCGCACAGGGGGCAGTTCGGTTTGGTATACAGCGTAACGACGGATCGCATCGCCTATCCGCTCCTTCGGGGGCATCAGCCGCGGTAGATGCCGCACGCGCAGGACGATGCCCCCGGCCACAGAGCAAGTGTCAAGATTCCGTGTCTTGGAACAGCTGGGTCGAGAGGTAACGCTCGCCCGTGTCCGGTAAAATGACAACCAACGTCTTGCCCTTGTTTTCAGGCCGGCTGGCGACAACGCGCGCTGCGTGGGCTGCGGCCCCGGACGAGATGCCGACGAGCACGCCTTCATCCCGGGCGATGGCCCGTGCAGCTGCAAAGGCTTCTTCGTTTTCGACCGGTACGATCTCGTCGATAACCGAGCGGTTCAAAATCTTCGGGATGAAGTTGGCGCCGATGCCCTGGATCTTGTGGGGGCCGGGCTTTCCGCCGGAGAGGATGGGCGAGCCCGCAGGTTCCACCGCGACGACGTGCAACGACGGCTTGCGGGCCTTGATCACTTCGCCCACGCCCGTAATGGTGCCGCCCGTTCCAATGCCCGCGACGAAAATGTCCACGGCGCCGTCGGTGTCCTCCCAGATCTCCTCGGCCGTCGTCTTTCTGTGGATTTCCGGGTTCGCTGGGTTTTCAAACTGTTGCAAGATGATGGCATTGGCATGCTCGTCCCGCAGCTCCCGTGCTTTGTTGACCGCACCTTGCATCCCTTCGGAACCCGGGGTGAGGACGATCTCGGCGCCATATGCCTTCAGCAGGTTGCGCCGTTCGATGCTCATCGTCTCCGGCATGGTCAGGATGAGGCGATACCCTTTTGCGGCGCAGATTGCGGCGAGGGCGATGCCCGTGTTGCCGCTCGTCGGCTCGATGATCACGCTGTCGGGGCCGAGCTGTCCGGATTTTTCGGCGGCTTCAATCATGGACAGGCCGATGCGGTCCTTCACACTTCCGGCCGGATTGAAGTACTCGAGCTTGCCGTACACTTCGACCCCGGTCTCATCGCTCAGGCGGTTGAGACGCAGAAGAGGCGTGCGACCGATCAGCTCTCCGACGTTGCGATATACCTTAGGCAAGCAAACCACTCCTTAAAAACCAATCTGTTTTTGGGGTTATTCACGGCGCGTGAGCGGATTCCTGCTGCCGCTCCCATAAAATTTCGCCCCGCGGGGCACGCTAAGCACCGAGGTGATCGCACGATGCCGAACGTACGGTGTACCGTCTCCGACTGTACCTACTGGGATGAAGGAAACGTCTGCGCAGCAACCCGCATTTGGATTACGGTCAATCGGTTCGCCTCGAAGCTGGATATGGAGGCTGCCGAACTGGACAACGTGCATACGGAGGCCGGACGCAGCCACGCCACCTGCTGCTATACGTACAAGCCGCGTGCGGTTGAGGGGAGCAGCGGCGAGGGGGAGTAGGGGTGCAGCTCTTGGGGCAACTAGCCTTAACCGCAGGCGTGTTAGCGAGCCTCTTCGTGCAATACCGTTTCTACATCGCCAGGGACCGCTCCCAACAGACCTTTGCCGTGCTGGCGGCCGCCAACTTCTTGCTGCTGACGGCCGCACGCACCCTGCCGGTCGATCTGCCCGGATTCGTCACGGCGCTCCTTTGGTTCGGCTTCCTATTCGGTCTTGCCGTGGCGATCTTCCACGAGTACTTGCCCCTGCGGGAGTGACGCCTTCTCGGGTCAATCCGGGCGCGACGGCTTCCACGGCATCGCCGGGACGGCGGGACGCTCGCCTTGTCCGAACATCTCGCGCACCATGAGGAACGTATTCAAGTCGCCTACGATCGACTGATAGGAGAACAAGGAAAAGCCTTGGGCCCCGAGCTCGCGGCTGTCTTCGATCATGGTCGTCAGTGTCTGCCGGTCGGCGCCGATGTTGTAGATGCCGAGGCCGGCGTAAACGTGGCGACCGCTCAGTCGCGCGCTCTGGGTTGCCACCGCGATTTGCTGCCTGACGACCAGCGGATTCGTACCGTAGGCCATCGGGATGACGAGATCGATCAAACCTTCCCGCAGCCATTTCGTCCAGTCCTGAAAGCGGTGCTGGTAGGCGTCATTTTGGTTGGCGAATACCGATGCCGAGACGACCACCCAGGGCTTCTCGGCGGTGACGGCCTCGTACACTTCCACCACGGTTTGGGTGACGGCGTCTCTGCGGTAGTCGTCCCACGCCCGTTCCAGCTGAGCCCGCAGTGCCACACCGTGCTGTTCGGCAAAGGCGACGGCGTTGGGCGGGGCGAACTCCAGGGGATCGTAACCGTACTCTGCCTTGAACGCTTCGCGGGTTTCCGGGTGGTAACCGTAGCCGCGGCCTGCATAGCGGATATAGTCGAGGTGGATCCCGTCCACGTCATAGTTTCTCGCGATTTCTGCCGCGTGGGCCGCGACGTGCGCACGCACCGCGGGCAAGGTCGGCTCGAGCATCAGGCCCGGCAGGTCGGAGGGGATGTTGGCGGTCAGCCGGCCGAGGTACTCGAGCAGCGAGCGTCCGTCGGCGGAGTAGGTGATGAATTCGGGACGGGCGTTCACGATGTGCATCGGATCGCTGGGCCGCGTGCTGAAACCTCCCAGGACCAGAGCGTTGATCCAGGCGTGCACTTCGATACCTTCGGCGTGGGCGAGTTCGATGACGTATGCCAGGGGGTCGAAACCTTGCACGACGTGCGGCGACCGCGGATACAGTTCCGAGCGCACGACGGTCTCCCCGCCGGCCGTGACTTGTACGATCAGCACGTTGGCCCCCATCGCTTTGGCCAGATTGAACATGAAATCGATGTTCGCCTTGCTGTACATGTCGGTGCGCACGACCCACAAGGCGCGTGCTTCCTCGGTCGGTTCGGCGTAGGCGACTGCCGGAGAAAGCACGAGGAGAAGACACAAAAGAGCGCAGAAGCGCCGGAGCCACGGGACCATGGGCCGCAACACTCCTTTCTACACGTAGTCCCTTTGCTGCGGGGGCATATGGCGAATGATTCTCGTCAGTTCCGCCTATTCCTCTCGATGTGAACCGGCCGGCACGGTAGGGGTCTCCTCGGGCCTGAAGTATACGGTGACCATCTCGCCGCGGCGCCTCCGCCACGCGTCGACCTCGGTGCGGGGAGCCGTGGCCCAAACGGTTCCGAACTCGCCCCTCAGTTGCAGGCGCACGGCATGTCCCAAAAATTCCAGCTCTTCCAGTCTGCCCCGCAGCGGCACTCCAGGACCGAAGGGCCGGACGGACTCCGCGCGCAACACGGCCAGAGCATCCGGCCCGGGCCGGCCCGTCATGAACTCCGTGTCCGGTGCGGCGAGGCGGACGGGCACGAGGGCGGTGCGTCCGAAAAAGGAGGCGACGAAAGCCGTGCGGGGCTGTTCGTAAACTTCCTCGGGCGTGCCGAACTGCTCGATTCGGCCGTCCCGCATCACGGCTATCCGGTCGGCCACGGACATCGCCTCCTCCTGGTCGTGGGTGACGTACACGGCGGTCAAGTTCAGCTCCCTCTGGATGCGCCGGATGTGCAGCCGCAATTGCTCCCGTAGCGACACGTCGAGGGCCGATAGCGGCTCATCGAGCAGGAGCAGCCGGGGTTCCGGTGCCAGGGCGCGGGCAATGGCCACACGCTGCTGTTGGCCGGCCGACAGCTGATCGGGACGGCGCGAGGCGTAGCCCGGCAAGTCGACCAGTTCGAGTAGAGACTCGACGCGTGCCGCGATATCCCCGCGCTTGAAGCCTTTGACAAAGCGTAATCCGTAGGCGATGTTTTCACCGACGGTCATGTGTGGAAACAGGGCGTAGTTCTGGAAGACCAGGCCGACGCCGCGCTTTTCGGGAGGGAGGTGGGTAGCCGGGATGCCCCCTAGTCGTACGCTGCCGAGGTCGGGGATTTCGAAACCGGCGACGATGCGCAATAGGGTTGTTTTTCCGCAACCCGACGGGCCGAGCACAGCGACTAGCTCGCCCCTTCGGCACGAGAGCGAGACGCGGTCTAAGGCTTGTACGGAACCGAAGCGTTTGGAGACGGATTCCACCGCCAGGTAAGGCTGTTCCACAATAACCCTCCACTTCTCAGCGGGGCCCGAGCCATCGGCGGGCTAGCCGGTCCATACCTACAAGGGCCGCTGCCGTAAACAGAACCATCAAGACGGCCATGGCCGACGCGGCGGAGAAGTTGCGGGCCGCGAGGTGTTGGTAAAGACTGATCGGCAGCGTGTTCAGTCCGGGACGCGCCAGCATGATCGTGGCGCTCATCTCGGTCACACTGAGGGAAAAGCCCAAGGCCGCTCCCACCAACACCGCGGCGAGGGCGAGGGGCAGTTCTACGTCGAAGAAGGCTTCGCTGCGAGATGCGCCCAAAGACCGGGCCGCCTCTACGTACCTCCGGTCGAGCTGCTCAAAGGCGGGGCGCAGCGACCGTACAATAAAGGGCAAAGCCAACACCCCGTGGGCGAGCACGATGGCGAGCTGGGGGGTGATCTCCAAAGATGCCATGATGCCCGTCCGATACGCACGCAAGGCGGCAAAACCGAAGGCGACGGACGACACCATCAAAGGGGCAAGAGCGAACGTCTCCAACGCCAGCACGAGCCACCGTGCGCCCCACCCTCGCGCCGCGCGGCCCATGTGTGCGAGAGCGTAGGCAAACAGCGTACCCAAGGGCAAGGCGAAGGCCAACGAGCCCGCCGCAAAGGTGACGCTGTTTCTGAGGGCCTGGCCGGGCGTATCCGTGAGGCGCCTGTCGTAACCGCCGAACAGCACCTGTTGATAGGCAGCCAAAGACCACCTGCCGTCGGGACCTTGAAACGAATCGATCACGACGGCGAGCATAGGCCCGGTGTAGAAGACGAGGAGCAAGGCGAGATATAGCCAAAGCGCGCAATTCAGCGGCGACCACCGGAAAAGGGGAGGAACGGCACGCGGGCGGCTGAGCGGCAGTCCCGTGATGAAGCGCCGCTCAACTCCGAGATACAGAAAGGCGGCCAGGAGCGAGGAGACGGTTTGCCACATGGCCAGGGCGGAGCCCGTGGCGTAGTCGAGGAGGACCCGTACCTGCGTATAGATTGCGACCTCGACCGTCGCGAAGCGTGAGCCCCCTAGCGCCAGGACGATGGAGAAGCTAAAGAACGAAAAGATGAACGCAAGCAGGGTGCCGGTGACGATGCCGGGCACGATGAGGGGCAGCGTCACGGTGCGAAAGCGGGTGCACAATGGGGCGCCGAGGGACCGGGCCGCCTCCTCGTACGCCGGGTCTAGCCGCGACCAGGCCGCGTGGACGGTGCGGGCGACTACCGGCGCGTTGTAAAAGGAGTGGGCCAGGACGATGCCCCAGAGGGAATACAGGATCTGCACGCGCAGACCGAAGAGGGCAAAGAGGACGCGGTTGAGCCAGCCGTTGTGACCAAAGAAGACGAGAAAGCCGAGGGCCACCGCCACGCTGGGGAACACAAAGGGCACGAGGGTCGTCGCTTGCACCAGCTGCTTTCCCGGGAAAGTGCGGTTGGCCAAGATGTAGCCGAGGGGAAAGCCGATGATGAGGCTGCCCACGGCGCTGTAGAGGGCTTGCACCGTAGTGAAGCGAAGCAGCTGCCAGAAGTAGGGGTCGCGGAGCGTTGCGAGGGCCGGCGCGGCGTCCCCTTCGCCGCTTTTGCGCAGGGCTTCGACGAAGACGCGTCCGAGGGGAATGTAAAAAAGAACGAGCAAGAAGGCTAGCGCGGGCAGGGCAAGCACGAGCAGCTTTGCCCACGCCGGCGTTCCTCTCTGGCCTTTCCAGACTGCTTCCCACAGTCGTGTCATGGACCGTCGCTCACTCGGTGATCACCCGCGACCAGTCCCGCAGCCACTGCTCGAGCCTGTCGTGGACCAGGTGCGGATCGATCATGACGGGATCGGCCGGGACCACCGCGTATTGCGAGAAGACCTCGGGCACCGGTGCCTTTGGATTGACCGGGAACATCACGTTTTCCGTAGTGATCAAGCTCTGCACTTCCGGTGACAGCACAAAGTCGAGAAATTTGTGGGCGAGGTCGCGCCGCTTCGTGCCCTTCACGATGCCCATGAGCTCGATGTAGCGGTATGCCTGGCCGCGCGGCAGCAACACTTCGTGAACCGGTTCGGCTCCTCCGCTCGCCTCCCAAACCTTGTCCGTCGTATAGCTGACGATGATCGGGGCTTCGCCGTTGAGAAACATTTGATAGCCGGTGTCCCAGCTGTTCGTGATCGTCAGCAAGTTGGGCAGAAGCCGCCTCCAGTAGTCGAGGTACCCATCCTCACCGTATTCGGCAATCGTCCACAGGAGAAATACCTGGCCGGTGCTCGACGATGCGTCCATGGCGATGATTTTCCCCCGGTATTCAGGCCGTGTCAGGTCTTCCAGGCTTCCGGGCACGGGAAGATCACCCAGACGCGCCGGGTCGTAGACGAGGGCCACGTACCCGTAATCGAAGGGAATGAGCCGCTGCGAGGGATCGACCAGGAGTTCTGTGGGAACATCCGGCAGATTGCTCAAAAGTGCGGGATCGTATGGTTCAAAGACATCGTGGTCGAGGGCTCTGCCCAGCGACACATCGGCCAGGCCGAGGAAGACGTCGGCTTCGCTACCGCCGGTTTCGAGCTCCGATATCAGCCGGCTCAGCGCACCGCCGGAGCCTCCCGGAGCGACGAACACGAGCTCGGCACCGTGCAGCTCGGCGAACCGGTCGGCTACCGTTTCCGCTGGAAAGCTGCTGTAAGCGTAGACGACTAGCCGATCGGCGTCCTCGTCGGCCGGTTGCCCGCCGCGGTTCAAATACAAGACCAGAGCGAGCAGGACGACGACGATGCCGAGATAAATCCAGCTAGAGCGGCGCATACAAAAACCCCCTATTCCCGGGGAGAAGGCGCGACGGCGGACGCGCGTCCGCTTGAGGAGGGTGTACGATCCGTTCCCTACGCCGGCATTACCCGGATCAGGTTTAGGGTCGATGGAGTACCATCCTCTCAGCCCGTAAGCGAGCTCCCCTAGGATCTATAATGGTGTGCTTTCGGGCTCACCGTACCAGATATTGAACGCCGTTGTCAAGAAAGCCCAGACGGCCGGCGACGCACCTGCGCGACAAAAAGGGGCAGAGAACTTGGCCGTCGGCCGTTCCCCGCCCCCTGCGCAGAGGAGGACGTCTTCAGCCTTAACTTTCCCTTGCTCTGGCTGCGGGCGCTTTCCAGGGTGTGCCGAGCAGGGGCAAGAGCCAGCGGTCCAGGCCGTACCAGCCGGCCACCTTCCAAGCCATGATCAGCAAGATGCTCAGGAAGAAGAGAACAGGGTTCGTGCTGGCCGTGCCGGCGAGCATGAAGTTGAAGTTGAGTAAGGCACCGAAGAAGGCGGCAAAGCCGGTCAGCGCGCCCAAGATGAGCCCGATGCCGATCAAGAGTTCACCCCAGGCAATGAGTTTCGCCATCCAAACGTAGTGTTCGCCCTCAAGGAGGAAGTTCAGGAAGCTGCGGTACCAGTCGTACGTAATCGGCGCCCTGCCCGTTTCGGGCACCGCCACGGCTTGAGTCCAAAAGCCCCGAACTGCGGCGCCCGTTTGGACCCACGCCGGGTTGCCCACTTTGTCCCAGCCGGCGGTCAGCCAAGCCCAGCCTACGTAAAGGCGGACAAGGGTCCAAAGCCAGGCAAAACGAGCGGAACCGAACAGCGTCTGTACGTACGGCGGATCGGGAAACGTAGAGGGATCCGTAACCTTTTCTCGCATAACCTCTCACCTCATCCCGGCGAATTCCAGAAGGTTCCGTCTGCAGCCGGCGGCTTTGCAGGACAGCTGGGAACCTTCCCCCGTGTGTGAAAACATTATGACACAGCTTTCTGTAATCGTGGTAGTGGTATTTGTCGCACGCGCGGGGTAGAAAGGCCCCCTGCTCGCTTTCTCACCCGGGACATACGACCCTCGCGTCGCACTGTCCCGGCATCTCACCGGGACCGGATCAGCCGGTGCTCTACAAGGTAGTCGTGGACAGCCTGGGGATTTGGGGTTACGACGAACACTTCTTGTACGGCTTCGGGCGTGTGGGCCATGAGTTTGAAGCCGGCATCGGTGAAGTATTGAAATGTCACGCGGTAGTCGGTGCCCCGCCGTTTCGGTCGGATTCTCCCTGGAGTCACCTGCGCTACGTCCGGGTGCGCGGCGATTTCCTCGAGGACAGGAAGGAGGCCTTCGACGATCGAATGCATACGTTTGATTTTGTTCACCCGGTATCGACTCATTCAGGAGTTCACCTTTCCGCACTCGCTTCGCAGCTTATTGCATAGGAGTGGTCAGCCTGCCGTGTCCGTGACAATATTCACCGTATCCGTGGCCTTTCTCCTGTTGGCCGGTGCGACGATTTGGCGTGCTTTTCGCTTTGAACCCCACCATCCCAAGGTGCATGTACATACGATCTCCGTTCCCCAGTGGCGTACGGGCACGGAACTGCGCCTTCTCCAGCTCAGCGACTTACACCTTTGGCGGCTGACCGCCTTCCATCGCCGGGTGGTAGATGCCGCGGCCGCATTGGACCCGGATCTCATCGTCGTCACGGGGGATTACGCCGAGTCGGCTGAAGGGCTGAGCGCTTTAGCCGATCTGATAGCTGAACTCAAACGCCTCGCACCCGTCTACGCCGTTCTCGGGGATAACGACCAGGATAACCCGGAGTGGGAAAGGAAACTCGAGGCGGTATTCGCGCGGTCCGAGGTACCCGTTCTTCGCAACAGCGCGCGGCTGTTGTCGGTCGACGATGAGGCAATGCTCTTGATTGGAACCGACGATCCGAACACCGGGCGCAGCCGGGTCGAGGCGGCGGAGGGGGAGGCCTTGCGCCTCGTGCGCACCCGCGGCGTGGCCGACGACCTCGACGCGGTGTATACCGTAGTGCTAGCCCACTCGCCCGAGATCGTCACCGAGGCGCGGCCCTGGATGGACCTTATCTTGACCGGACACACCCACGGCGGGCAGATCTGCTTGCCCGGAGGAATTGCCCTTTACACGAACACGCCCGCCTGCCGCGGGTTTTCGTCGGGCATGTACCGGCTCACCGGAGATGGACGCCTTTACGTCCACCGGGGAATCGGAACGGCGCGCATCCCGGCCCGCCTGTTCTGTCCGCCGGAGGTCACCCTGTTCCACTTGCAAGGCGCAGCGGGTCAAACGGAGGAAGCGTAGCGACGTCGAAGCTCGGCAAAGCGCGCCTTTGTCTGCTCGATTACTTCGTTCTTGGCGGCGGCGAACGCGGGCGCCTCCGTCGCTTTCGTCTCGATGTTGTCGATAATCGCGGCTTCGAGCTTGTACAGAAAGTCGCGGATCTCGTCGGCCGTATACGCGCCCCACGTGCCGGCCTGCACGTCCGCGAGGAAGCGCTCGATGTCCAGCCCTTCGTATCCGTGGGCTTCCCAATAAAGCTCGGAAAGGTCCTTTCGCACGGTAGCCACCCCTTGTCTAGAGGAACCTTCGCCGACACCCGTGGCCCGCGAGCCGGGGAGAGCGGTATGTGATGACAGGGTTCGAGCCGTCGTCCAGAATGCCTGCAATAGTGCGTTGGTCCTAATCGGTCTAGGGCGAATGCTGCATTTTTCGTTCGTAGATAGGCCGACAGCAGGACCGGGCCAATCTTGGGAGAAACAGGAAACATATCGAAATAAGGAGGAAAATGTTATCTGCGTAACATCCTGCACTGTAGGAGCGAGGTACGAACATGTATCAGCACATCGGCAGGCATCTCAAGGAAGTAAGGGAAAGTCAAGGCATCTCACTCAGGACGGTGCAGGAAAAGACCAAGGTCAGCCTACGGTACTTGCAGGCCATTGAATCCGGCGCAATTCACGTCATACCGGGTGAGTTTTACCTGAGGGGGTTCATCCGGAGCTACGCCCGGGCTGTAGGCGTCAATCCCGACGAGCTCTTCGCCGCCTACGCCCAAAGACCCGCAGCGCCGAACCACCACGGCCGGGCCAAGTCGCCAGGACTCTTTGCGCGCGTTGCCCACGGTCTGCGGCACGGTTTGACCCGCCGATCCCACCGCTACAACTGACCCGCACCGTGACCACCACGCACGTCGAACGGCGGGATAGGTAACTTTCAAATCCGCTGACTGACCCTCCGTGATGCAATCGAACTGGCGGCTCCCGTTTGACTCCGCGCCGGCGTGAGGCATATACTCTATTCGTTGGCTTCATTTACCGGGTGAGGGCGTGAGGGCGACTTGGACGTGCAGCTGCGCCGGGCCGTGCGCTCGGGACTCGCCAAGGGCGTTCGCACCAGTTGGGAACTTCTCCGCATCATCGTCCCGGTCTACTTGGGCGTGGCAATTTTCATCCGCACCCCGCTCATGGACTGGCTTTCCGTGGTCGTCGAACCGCTTATGGCCGTCTTTGCCCTGCCGGCCGAGGCCGCCATCCCGGTTACTTTGGGCTTCGTTTCGGGCCTTTACGCAGCCATCGGTGCTGTCGCGAGCTTAAGCCTTACGGCCAAGGAAATCCTGACCATTGCCGTGATCCTCAGCTTCGCCCACAACCTGTTCGTTGAATCGGCAGTGACGCACCGGCTGGGCATTCCTTTCGGCGTCGTCGTGGCCATGCGCTTGGGATTGGCGGTCGTGGGCGGTCTGGCAATTCGCCTTATTTTCTAGGCTAGGTGACGACTATGGCGTGGGCGCAAACACTTCTCGATGCAGTCCCGGGTCTCGTACGGACGGTCTTGCTCCTTCTCGTGATCGTGATCCCTCTGTCCGTCGCGGTGGAACTGGTAAAGGCCCGCGGGATCTTCGGCAGACGGACCGGCGGAGGCCGGTGGACGCGCCGTGTGAGCCGGCTGCTAGGCGTCTCGGAACCGGCGATCATGCCTTTGGCCGCAGGTTTCCTCCTCGGCTTGGCATACGGTGCCGGCGTCATTCTTCAGTACAGCGAAGACGGGGAGGTCTCCTACCGCGACCGCGTGTTGGTGGTGCTGTTCCTCGTCGCGTGCCACGCTGTGATCGAAGACACGCTGATCTTTCTTCCTCTGGGCGTCAATCCTTTGTTCCTGTTTGTCTCCCGCTTCGTCCTCGCGGTGCTCCTCACGGCCGGAGCGGCCCGCCTATGGCCTGCTTCTGCATCCGGCGCCGGCTTGCCGGCTGCGCGAGGAGAGACGGCCGAGTAGACGTCGCAGGTGAGAAGGAGGACGGATTATGGGGTGCGACGGTCGTGTAGCGCTTGTGACGGGAGCGTCCGGAGGCATCGGGGCGGCCATCTCCTGGGCGCTGCACCGGGCCGGCGCTCGCGTCGCGTTGGGTTACCACCGAAGTTACGAGCGAGCTGCTGCGGTGCATGAGCGCATTGTGGCCGACGGCGGAGAAGCCCTTCTCTGCCGGGCGGATTTGACGGACGCCGAGGCCGCTTACGAGCTCGTGCGTCAGGTCGAAGGGGAGTACGGGCGCATCGACATCCTCGTGAACAACGCCGGTGCGCGCTGCGAAGGCCTGCTTATCGACACGCCGATCGACGAGTTCGACCGCCTGTTCGCCCTGCATATGCGCGCGCCGTTCATTTGCAGTCAGGCGGCCCTTCCCGGCATGATGCGACGCATGTTCGGGCGCGTCATCAACATCGTGTCTATCTGGGGGCAGGTAGGAGCCGCCAATGAGGTGGCCTACTCTGCGGTTAAAGCGGGTCTGATCGGCTTCACGAAGGCGCTGGCGAAGGAAGTGGGCAGCGCCGGCATCACCGTGAACGCGGTTTCCCCCGGCGTTATCGTCACCGACATGCTCGACGGCTTCGACCGCAGCGAGCTCGAGGAGCTGCGCGCCGCGACGCCGGTCATGCGCCTCGGCAAGCCCGAGGACGTGGCGCGTGTCGTGGCGTTTTTGGCGGACGACGCGGCCGGCTTCATCACGGGGCAGATCGTCGGCGTCGATGGAGGATTTGCCACCTGAGCGCGCGAATAGGGGAGGTGGGCACATGAACAGGGAGGTGTGTGGATGTCCTCCGTCGAGCGGGCCTACCGCGACCCCGTCCACGATTTCATCACGTTGACGGACCCTATGCTGATCGCTCTCATCGACACGCCGGAGTTCCAGAGACTGCGGCGCATTCGGCAGCTGGGCGCGTCGCACGGGACGTACCACGGCGCCGAACACTCCCGCTTCGGCCACTCCCTCGGCGTGCTGTGGGTCATGCACAAGGTGATCCGCAGGCTGAAAAACCAGGGCATCGGCATTGATCCTTGGTCGGAGCAGGTGGCTTACGTCGCTGCCCTTTTGCACGATATCGGCCACGGACCGTTTTCGCATGCTTTGGAAGAAACGTTGACCCCCGGCCGGAACCACGAAGACTGGGGGCGCCGGATCATCTTAGGCGATACGGAAGTGCACCGCATCCTGCAAGAGCGCGATCCGGAGTTGCCCGGGGCGGTGGCCTCTGTCCTCGACGGCACCTGGAGCGGGCCCCGGCTTGTGCGTTCGCTCGTCTCAAGTCAGCTCGACGTGGACCGCATGGACTATTTGCTCCGCGACTCCCTTTATACCGGCGTGACGTATGGAGTGTTCGACTTAGAGCGCCTCATTAACACGCTGTGGGTGGTGGACCAGGAAATCGTCTTGCTGCGCAAGGGCATCGTCGCGGCGGAGGAGTACATCTTGGCCCGCTACTTCATGTACTGGCAGGTCTACTTCCACAAGACGACCCGGGGACAGGAGCTGCTTCTCCGTCAAGTGTGGCGACGGGCGGTACACTTAGCCGAGGAGCGGAGGTTGGGCGAAGAATGGATCTCGCGCCATCTTTACCGCTTGCTTCGAGGTGAGGCGGATCTGACCACGTACCTGCGGGTGGACGACCACGACGTAATGGCGGCCGTGAAAGCGTGGACCGAGCATCCCGACCCGATCTTGAGCGACTTAAGCCGCAGGTACGTGGACCGGGCGCTCTTGAAGTCGGTCTTTCGCGTGGCCCATGAGGAGATCGATCTGTCGCTGCTCGACGAGGCCGCGGCCGTAGTGCGCTCCGCAGGTTGGGATCCGGAGTACTACCTGCTCGTCGACCGGACAAAAGACGTAGCGTACGATTACTATACGTCGCCAAACGGAGAGGAGGGGCGGCGCAAACCGATCTTGGCCCTCGACGAGTTCGGCCGGCCGCAGGAGATCGCCACGTTGTCCCACACGATCGCCGCGGTGGCCACGCGCCGGCGGGTCGCGGTCAACATCTACGTTCCGGCCGACTGCGTCGGGGCGGTGCGGCGGCTGTTTGCCGGGTAGACTTGATGCCGGTCGTGCCCGTTCACTCTTCCGTCTCCGAGTAGGCCTTAGCTTCGTCTTCGCCGGGATCGTCCAGGTCGCGTGTGGTCTCGCCGTCGCTCTCCGGCCCGGCTGAGTTCGCCGGCCCTTGGCGGCCTTCTTCGGTGAGGCGTGCGCGGAAACGGTGGAACCATTCCGCTTCCTCAAGACCGGAACGACGGGGCCGGATGGCACCGAAGCCTTCCGCCTGCACACTGCTTAGGGGCGGAACGTAGGCAGCCGTCGGCGCCGGGTCGGGATTGCGCCGCGAGACGCCTTCGGCACTGCCCGCGATGTCCTCCTCCATTGCGGCTTCCATGTCTAAACCGGTGGGAAGCGCCGCCTGAACAGACTCATCGGCAGCAGGTCCGTCGGGTTCGAACTCTGCCTCGTCGACCGGGGATTCCACCGCATCCGGGTCCGGGGGGCGGTCCTTCTTACAGCGCTTTTCTGTCATAACGAAATCACCTCCGCTACCTAGCCTAACCCGCGAGGGGAGAAATCACTCATCGCAGGGAGCGGAGGTGCCGCCGACCTCTTCAGGCCGTGAGCAACTTCGCAATGAAGCCTAAGGCTACCAGGCCCAAGAAGACCAGGAGCAAGTTGCGGAGCGACGAACTCAAACTGCACACCTCCTGCCTACAAGAGGGCGCAGGCCGCTGGCCTGCGCCACGGACTATCCCATGTTTACCATGACGTGCAGACCGAACTATGTCAAGCTCGGCTACTCAAGGCGCGACCAAAATTCGGCGATCCGGTCCATGCCGCGCTTGAGATTCTCCATTGAAGTGGCGTACGAGAGCCGCACGTAGCCTTCCGCACCGAAGGCCGAGCCGGGAACGAGGGCGACGTGGGCTTCCTGCAGCAGGAGTTCGGCGAAGTCCTGGGAATTGGTGATTTCCCGGTCGCCCACCCGCTTTCCAAAGGCGGCCGAGATGTTCGGAAAGGCATAGAACGCGCCGTCCGGCAAGGCACACTGCACCCCGGGGAGACTGCGCAGGCGTTCGACCAGGTAGTTGCGGCGGCGGGCAAATTCGCGCACCATCGCCCGGACGGGTTCTTGCGTACCCGTCAAAGCTTCCACGGCGGCCTTTTGCGCGATCGAGGTTGGGTTGGACGTGCTGTGCGACTGTATCTTGGTCATGGCCGCGATGATCGGACTCGGTCCTGCGGCAAAGCCGATGCGCCAGCCCGTCATCGAGTGGCTCTTGGACACCCCGTGAATCAGGAGCGTCCGCTCTTTGACTTCGGGGCCGAGGGACGGAACGGACACGTGACCTGCGTCCGTGTAAATGAACGGTTCGTAGATCTCATCGGAAATGATCAGAATGTCCGCTTCGACCGCGACCGCGGCGATTGCCTCGAGTTCGTCTCTTGTGTAGACGGCTCCGGTGGGATTGCTCGGACTGTTCAGGACCAGGGCCCGGGTCTTCGGCGTGATGGCCTCGCGCACTTGATCGGCGGTCACTTTGAAGCCGTTGGCTTCCGCGCCTTCAATGACTACGGCCTTTCCGCCCATGAGCTGCACTTGGTCCACGTAACTGACCCAGTAGGGGGCGGGTACGATCACCTCGTCGCCGGGATCGATGAGCGCCTGAAAGGCCCCGAAAAGGGCGTGCTTGGCTCCGACCGTGATGATGATTTCCGCGGGCTCGTAGGACAGGCCGTTGTCCCGGGCGAGTTTCGCGATAACGGCTTCCTTGGTCTCGGGCGTGCCGCCTGCCGGCGTGTACTTCGTGAAGCCGGCCCGGATGGCTGCAATCGCCGCTTCCTTCACGTTATCTGGCGTATCGAAGTCGGGCTCTCCGACGCCGAAGCCGATGACGTCGATGCCTTCACTTTTCATCCGCTTCGCGAGCGCGTCCATAGCGAGCGTTGCGGACGGCGAGATCCAAGATGTCCTTTGGGCGAGTCTCAACGTGGTTCCTCCTTCGAATCAATCGGGTTTGTTGTTTGTTATGAAAGCAGGCGGCCGGTTCCTGCCGCCAGAGCCGCTGTGTCGTGTATACATGACGGAATGGCGCAGGGGATCAACCACCGAACAAGGTCTTGTCCGCGGATTGGGCATAAGTCTGCAGGAGAAAGAGCGCGGCGATGGTTTTCGCATCTTCGAGTTGGCCGCGGCGTACGGCTTCGGTAAGTTCCGCCGGCGTGGCCCAAATGAGCTCGTCGATCTGTTCGCCCGGGTCAAAAGCGGTTTTGCCTTCCGTGAGGTCGGTAGCCAAAAAGACGTGGAGGTACTCGGCGCTATAACCCGGAGTCGCGTACAGTCCGCCGATCCGCTCCAGCTTTCCTGCGATCAGGCCCGTTTCCTCCTCGAGCTCCCGGGCTGCGGCTTGTGCGGGGTCTTCTCCGGGTTCGAGCACACCCGCGGGGATCTCCAGCATCATGCGCTCTACGGCCGGACGGTACTGTCTGATCAAGGCAACATGCCCGTCGCGCACCGCAACGACGGCTACGGCACCCGGATGGGGAAATACGTAAAAGGTGTGTTCCGTATCCCGCACCCGGACTCGACGTGCCACGAACTGAAACAACGGTAGCACCCCCAGCGGGAAGCGTTATCGCAAGTCCACCTGCACGTTCCCCACCCGGGCAGACATCTCCTGCCTCTCATTCGGCGTGTCCGGCCCGGCCGCCGGGAGTTGCGAGAAGGTGCCATACGTAGCCTTCGACAAGGGGCTCACGTCCAGCACCGCTCACCCGGCCGACAAGGATGCCATCTCGATTGATAAAGTAGTAGGCGGGAACGGCGCGGACGTTATACAGGTTCGATACGGCGGCGTCGGAATCCAGGACAAACGTGATCGAACCGGAGTGCTTTCCCGCTCGCTCGGCCACCTTTTCCGGCCCTTGCATGATGTTGATCGCCAGAATGCGAAGTTCCCGCGGAGCCCCTGCTTTCACGTCGGCCAGGTGCTGGAGCGCAGCGTCGCACTCCGGGCACCAGTCGGCCCAGAAGAGGAGTACGACCGGCTGACCTCGCAGGCCCGCTAAGGATACGGGCTTGCCGTCGAGTTCAGCCAAGGTGAAGTCGGGCGCCGCCCGTCCCACGGCCACTGCGGGTGGCTCGGCCGGTGGCGCCTGGGCAGGCCATAGCGGAGCCTGCCGCCTCCAATCGACAGCGGAGATCGCGAGCCACGCCGCCAGACCAAGGGCCAGGATCGGCGGCAGCGGCAGCACGTGAAAACGGATTTTCCCCATGATGCCCCGACCTCCTGCGCCGTGCACATGTCTTCGTCCGTGCATAGTGAGTGTATGCCCACGGGCGTTCCGAGAAGTCCAGGGCAGAGTTTGCGTCAACGCCGCCGTACCAGTACGTACACCAGCCAACAGGAGAGGATGAAGGCGATGAAGCCGGGCGAAGGCCACCTGTTGGCCGTGAGGGTGGCAAAAAAGAGCAGCAGCGCGATCAGCGAGACGATCAGGACGACCAGGGAGTGTTCCCGCACGCGACGGACCCTCCTAAGATACATGGGTCGAAAGTTGGACCGGACGGTAAGCTGCACCGGCCGCTCTGCATCTTACGGGCGGAACGGTGCAGGTGCTACTCGCCGACAAGTCCTTGCATTGACACGGGGCGCGGCGGGGTGATAGTATGGGAGCATCCAATAGAACTCCATAACTTATCAAGAGAGGTGGAGGGACGGGCCCGATGAAACCCGGCAACCGGCCCCGTTGGGCAAGGTGCCAATTCCCGCAGGGTGGAGTAGTCCATGCCTGGGAGATAAGTGCCAAGCGTCAACCCTCTTCCGGCTGGTTGGGGGTTTTCTCATGTTCCGGCGCGCCGTCCTAGGCAAGGGTGCGTGCTGAAAGGAGTTAAAGGGACGGATGAATCGAATGCGCACGGGTCGTTACCTTCTGACGTCGGAGTCGGTTACGGAGGGCCACCCGGACAAAGTTTGCGATCAAATCTCCGACGCGGTGCTGGATGCCATATTGGAGCAAGATCCGATGGGACGGGTCGCTTGCGAAACAGCGGTCACCACCGGTCTGGTTCTGGTGATGGGAGAGATCACATCATCGGCGGACGTCGACATCCATGCCATTGTGCGCGATACCCTTCTGCGCATCGGTTATACGGACGCGGAATACGGTATCGACGGTGCCAATTGCGCGGTGTTGGTATCCCTCGATCAGCAGTCGCCGGACATCGCGATGGGCGTGGACCGGGCACTGGAAAGCCGACTGAATCCGGATGATGGGGACCTACACTCTTCCGTCGGCGCCGGCGACCAGGGGCTGATGTTCGGCTTTGCCTCGAACGAAACGCCCGAGCTCATGCCCCTGCCGATTTCGCTCGCTCACCGGCTGGCGCAGCGGCTGGCCAAGGTGCGGCACGATGGCACGTTGCCCTATTTGCGCCCCGATGGCAAGACACAGGTGACAGTGGAGTACGATGGGTACCGGCCCGTGCGGGTCGACACCGTCGTCGTCTCGTCCCAGCACGCACCCGACGTCGATCAACAGACGATATACGACGACGTCGTGCAGCACGTCGTCCGACCGGTCATCGCCGGAGAACTGATGGACGATGCGACGCGGATTTACGTCAATCCGACCGGGCGGTTCGTCGTAGGCGGGCCGCGGGGCGATTCGGGGCTTACGGGCAGGAAGATCATCGTGGACACCTACGGAGGCGCAGCCCGCCACGGCGGGGGCGCGTTCTCGGGGAAAGATCCGACGAAGGTGGACCGTTCAGCGAGTTACGCGGCACGTTACGTGGCGAAGCACATCGTGGCCGCGGGATTTGCGGACCGGTGCGAGGTCCAAGTAGCGTATGCGATTGGGGTGGCCCGTCCGGTTTCCGTCACGGTCGACACGTTCGGTACCGGCCGCCTGAGCGACGAGGTGCTCGCCCGGGCGGTGCTCGAAACCTTTGATTTGCGGCCCCTGGCGATCATCGAGGAGCTCGATCTGCGCAGGCCGATTTACCTGCCGACGGCGACCTACGGGCATTTCGGCCGCCCGGATCTCGACTTGCCGTGGGAGCAACTCGACCGGATCGACGATTTGCGGGCAGCCGTCGAACGCCTGACCGTTACCCGGCGAGGTTCGTAAGGTTGGAGAACCTTCGGGACGCCGTCTGATCATGCGAGCTTAAAGCCCCGGCCGGTGCGTTTGTTCGCCGGCCGGGGCTTTTTTGTGCCTTGACAACCGAGCCGAAGCCGTGCATATTACCGCAAACGAAGGAAGAGAGAAATTTATATAAAACACCGGGAAAGGAGAGATATAATTGCGTTGCGTATTGATTGGTCCGGCATGGCGTCCTGCTCGTTGGGTGGTTCCGTTCGTTGTCTGTGTGCTGGCGGTGCTCGGAGGAACCGCGGCGGCACAACAGACGGGCTATACCACGGCGACAGTTGAGATTCCGCCGATGATCGAAGTGATCGCGTGGCCGCAGGCGGAGGTTGAGTTGAGTGGAGAATCCATAGTTCCAGAGTGGCGGTCCGTCCCGTTGATTCTACTATTTCGTACGAACACGTCTTGGCGTGTTGAGGTCCAAACAGACTCCGATACTGGTGTGCTCCGGGAGTTTGACACGGTTCGAGGCGTCTATGTCGAGGACGGCAGGACTACAGTGAATCCGGTATACCTTGAGCTGGAGGAGGCGAGTAATCCGATCACAATAGGGTCTGCACCAACCGTGTTGGCGGAAAGCCCGGTACCCACAGGCACTGTCGGTCATGAACTCCTCTTCTATATCATGTTCCGGCCCACGTTCGA
>LSQX01359026.1_pt1 | contig 60083 bp, 52 predicted proteins | sample 654561 | NCBI WGS metagenome assembly LSQX01 (sample SAMN04489861, study PRJNA283612) | anaerobic digester metagenome | isolation source: 4 biogas reactors fed with cattle manure at either 37C or 55C with and... | place: Denmark: Kongens Lyngby | collected 2014
GAGCTTTTTCCAGTGATTTATAACCGCCGGCATTAATATATTCATCTATATTAAGCGGGTCAATTTTACCGTAATTACGCAAAACAATGCGCATTTCTTCGGCCACACCAATTCCTCCTTTCATTACTATCTGCACCCTTGTAAAATTTCTGGTATCGTCTGGGCTGATACGCCAACATAGGGGGTACTGTTAATGGTAATAACCGGCGTGCCTTGACATTGACCAACGCACTCTGCAAACTCCAGGGTAAATTTGCTGTCTGCAGTAGTTTCACCCATTTTGATCCCCAGTTGGGACTCCAGTGCTGACACTACCTCTGCGGCCCCAGCCACATGACAGGGAGCACTTTCACAAATACGAATTATATAGCGGCCGCGCGGCCCTACTTTAAGATATGAATAAAAGGTCGCAACTCCGTAAGCCTGGGCAGGAGACACTCTGAATGTTTCAGCCGCAACTCTGATAGCATCTTCCGGTATATAGTTATATTCTCTTTGCAGTGCATGATAGGCTTCTATAATCCCCCCGGGTTTATCCTTATAAGCATTGATAATAGTTTTAAAATCTGACATCAGTCTCTCTCACCTCCCAAAGTGCTGATAATTTTCATTTTTATGAGTTATTTGCTTTTTACAAAACATTGCCAACAGGAAATACTAATACGTCTACCTCTTGACCTGCTTCTATGGGCGGGGTCCCCGCCGGCAGGTCAATAAAAGCGTTGCAGTATAACAAAGAGCGAAGCATGCTGGGCTTCTGTCCCGGCAGAACCTCAACATTCCATCCTTTTCCGGTCCACCACAACCGTCCTCGGACCATGCGCCTGGAATTGCTTTTTTTTGCGAAACCGTTAACACAACAGGCGTTGATCCTTTGATATTCAGTTTGCTGACCCAGAAGCCTTTTTATTGCCGGATAGACAAATAAGTGGTAGTTAACTGCACAGGCTGACGGGTTCCCCGACAGCCAAAACAACAAACAGTTACCTTTAAGTGCTGCACCAGTATGACTGCCTGGCTGGAGTTCTACACTCTGATAGAGAATCCGGGCTTCTAAAGCATGCATGATAGCGTCCATGTTGTTTTCACCATTTTCGAAAGTTCCCCCGGTAAAAACAGCTACATCCAGCTGGTTCATCATGCTATGTAATTGAGAAATCATTTTATCCCGCCCGGTAATTCCTCCATAAATAACCGAACTTACTACACCGCCATCCCTGTCGATCAGAGCACTAAGCATCGGCCCGTTACTATCCCTCATCTGACCATTCTGCAGTTTCATTTCTTGACAAATTATGTTTTCGGCCAGACAAACAACTGCTGTTTCTGGTCTTCGTACTGTTTCTACCTGATAGAAGTCATAAGCTGCCAGTAAGGCAACAGCAGCATAATCCAGTTTGGTTCCCGATGGCAGCAACAATTCATCCCGACAAAAATCTTCTCCAGCTTCTTTAATGTTGGTACCTGGTTTAATTTTCTCCAGAATCTTTACCTGCTGCTGATGAGCAAGGGTTTTTTCACCTGGGACTACAGCTACTGTACCTTCAGGCAATATTCCTCCGGTTGGCACTGATACCGCCTGTCCATACTCCAAGCCAAAACAGGGGAAGCTATCCAGCTTAAGTTCAGCAATCAATTTATAACTGCTGCCGATCTTATCAGGACCTTCACCAAGTGCATAGCCATCTACTGCCGACTGAGCTCTGAGCGGCATGTGATACGGCGCATAAACCGGCTTTCGCAAAACTCTGTTAACCGCCTGGTTCAAGGGAACCATCTCGCCTGCCATAGTATCACAATGGTCTGTAAGGATTTGCCTGGCATGTTCCAGGCTGATATTGCTGAACACTTTTGTCCTCCTTAGAACGGTGCCGATTTTCCAAAAGGACATACTGGAAAATGACATATTTTGCATTCCCGGCATAATCCTCCATGACCTAATGCCACTATATCAGCCCGTGATATACGTTCCCCGGCAAAAATCCGGGGCATGATCAGGTCTAAAATAGTAACCCGGTTAAATAGGGCACCGCCTGGTACTCCACAAATAGCTACATGTCCCATATACGCCATCATAAAATGTGAGCCCGGCAGTACCGGAGCACCGCTAAATACTACCTTGGCCCCGCTGTTACATATTGCATTCGGAGTAGCATCATCAGCGTCCACTGACATTCCTCCGGTAACCAGAATCAAGTCAGCTCCTTCGGCAATAAAGTTTTGAATCTCTTTTGCTATAAGTTCTATTTCATCAGGAACAATTGTCTGCCCCATCCACCGGCCTCCAAAGGCATTAATTTTTCGGCGCAGAATATGAGCAAACCCGTCCTTGATCCTGCCGCTGTTTACTTCACTGCCGGTTGTGACTACTCCTACCCACAATGATTTAAAGGGTTTTACTGTTATAAGTGGCATCGGATTTGAAGCCAGGTTTTCAGCTTCCTGAAGCAGACTGCTGTCTATAGCCAGAGGGATAATTCTAGTTCCGGCTACTATCTGGCCTTCGATTACTTCTTGATTATTATGTAGGGTAGCGAAAATGATATCTTCAATATTATTGAGCCATTGCAGCTGGCTTGCCTGAACTTTAAGCAAACCGTTGCATTCCGCTTTCAGGTTCACCCTGCCCTGATTTGGTTCACTAATAGTAACGCCGCTTCCGGATGCAGCTTCGGCCAGACGAAGGGAAGCCTCATCTTCATGGATAAAGTGTTCCATATCTTCCCAGATGTATACGTGTTCTTTCCCTAAACTGAGAAGCTTTTCAATATCCATCTTCGTTATTACATGCCCGCGTTTAAAAGCACGATACTTTTTTTTGCCGGTAACAATGCCGGTGATATCATGGCCGAGAGGCATCCCAACAGCTTCTTCTACCGGAACCTTCCTCATGATGTCCCTCCTATAGTTTTTCTACTTTTACTGCAGCAACCTTATATTCTCCGGTACCGGTTATCGGATCCAAAACATCACTTGTTAATGCATTAGTAGGTGTCGCGGTATGGTGGAACGACATCCAGATCATACCAGGCTGTACTCGCTCTGTAATCTTGATTGCTGATATTACCTCCCCACGGCGGGAAGTAATTTTAACCTTGCTATCCTTATTTAGCCCCAGTTTTTCAGCATCTAGCGGATGGAATTCAGCCATTTCCTTATCCCATATGCTGGCAATGCCAGGGGAATAAGGTGTTGTAACATTATAATGGAATAAAATTCGCCCGGTTGACAGCAGGAATGGGTATTCCTTATCCGGCATTTCTCCAGGCGGAATATGTTCAGATGGCTGGAAAGAACCTAATCCCCGTGTAAACTTTCCGCTATGAAGGAAGGGGGTTCCCGGGTGTTCCACGGTAGGACATGGCCACTGCAAACTGCTATTTTCAAGACGGCCATAGTTAATACCCGCCATTGAAGGTGTTAATGAAGCCATTTCATCCCATATTTCCGAGGGATGATGGTAACTCATAGGATAACCCATATGTGTTGCCATCTGACAGATGGTTTCCCAGTTAGCCTGCCCTGGAATAGGCTCAATTGCTTTACGTACTCTTTGCACACGACGTTCCGTATTGGTAAAAGTACCATCGCATTCAGCAAAACTGGCAGCCGGAAGAATCACATCTGCATATTCTGCTGTTTCAGTAAGAAATAATTCCTGAACGACCAGGAATTCAAGCTTTTCTAAAGCCTCCCGGATATGATTGCTGTTGGGATCAGTTAAGACCGGGTTTTCACCCAGAATGTACATAGCCTTGACTTTCCCCTCATGAGCCGCTTCAAACATTTCCGGTATCTTTAAGCCTAGTTTATTAGGCAGCGCAGTACTCCAGGCTTGTTCATATTTCTGTTGTATATCCGGGTTAGTTACTGCCTGGTAGCCTGGATAAACATTGGGAAGTGCCCCCATGTCGCAGGCTCCTTGAACATTGTTTTGTCCGCGCATCGGGCATACACCAGTTCCCGGGCGGCCAATATGCCCGGTTAACATAGCCAAATTGGCAATGCTCATAACATTCCTGGTACCACAAATGTGCTCAGTTATACCCAAGGTATAGAAAATCATAGCTTTGTCAGTGGTAGCATAAAGCCTGGCTACGGAGTACAAATCTTCTACTGAAATGCCAGCTAATGCAGCGGCTTTTTCAGGAGGATAATTTTCAACAATCGCTTTGAGCTCTTCATAGTTTTCTGTACGCTCTTCAATGAATTTCTTGTCTTCCAGGCCTTCTTTGATAATGATATGCATCATCCCATTAATGAGCGGGATGTCAGTACCTGGTTTGATCTGCAGCCAGTAATCAGCTTCATCGACCAAATCAATCCGGCGCGGGTCACAAACGATCATTTTGGCTCCATTGCGAGCTGCTTGTCTCATTTTGTAACCTATAATAGGATGGGCTTCAGTAGCATTGGTGCCAATAAGCAGCATCAGCTCTGCTTCTTCGGTTATTTCATAAATAGGATTTGTCATCGCACCGCTCCCAAAGGTAGTGGCCAGACCGGCCACCGTAGGCGCATGTCAGGTACGGGCACAATGATCAACATTATTGCTGCCCATATGGGCACGAGTTAACTTTTGCACCAGATAGTTTTCTTCATTGGTACAACGGGCTGAGCTCAGTGCAGCAAAAGAATCCGGTCCGTATTGTTCACGAATCCCGTTAAGTTTGGACGCAATCAGCTGATATGCTTCATCCCAGCCAGCTTCTACAAACTTACCCTCTTTTTTGATCAGAGGACTGGTCAGTCTTTTTTCATTATAAATGAAATCCCAGCCGAATCTTCCTTTTACACATAGCATTTGACCGTTAACAGGGGCCTCAGGTGTGGAAAGAACGCCTATTACTTTGCCGTCTTTTACTGCCAGATCGAAATTACACCCGGTACCGCAAAAGGGGCAGGTAGTACGTACTTTATCGAACTCCCAGCGTCTGGCTTTACCAGACATTGATTTTTCCACCAAAGCTCCGGTGGGACAAACTGCAACACACTGTCCACAGAATACACAATCAGATTCGATATACGGCACATCTCCAGCCGTAGTTGCTTTACGGTTAAAACCCCGATACAAATAGGACAGATTATCCTGTCCGGTCATTTCTTCACAGGCCCGAACACATGCACCACAAAGGATACACTTGTTCATATCGCGGATTATAAACGGATTACTGTCGTCAAGAGGATACTCATGTTTTACCCCTATGTAAGGACTATCCTTCACTCCATACTTATAGCAGTAATCAGCTAATTTGCAAGCGCCCATCTTGTCACAGGTCATACAATCCAACGGATGGTTGGCAACCAAAAGTTCCAGAATAGTTTTTCGTGCTTCTACAACTGCATCGCTTTCAGTTTCAACTACCATGCCATCAGTTGCCGGAGTAACACAGGAAGCCGGTAACAAGCGGTTACCTTTGACTTCCACTAGGCACAAGCGGCATGCCCCCAAACTACTGAGATGAGGATCATAACATAATCTTGGAATCTCAATGCCAGCACTTTCCGCAGCCTGTAAAATAGTACTTCCTACCGGAGCTTCAACCTCCTTTCCGTTAATCGTTAACTTCACCTTAAACAAATCCACCTCTCCCTTCTCGAGTTTTTATAATAAAAAAGCCACCTATAGTAATAGGAGGCTTTTTGAACCCTAAATTCAAAACCTCATAACACAAATACTTTTACTTGTGTTATGATGCGCTCCTTTCCAAAACACGGGAGGCATACCCGTTTCCCGGTATACCCTAACGGTTATATTTCCATGATTCTTTATTTTAGGTAAATATAACTCGGAGCTATTATATTGTTCTAATAAATATCCGAATGTTCTACATTTTTATCTGTTTATTTTCTACACAAAATATTAATTTCCTTTATTTATAGAAAAAAATAATACAATACCTGATAAAATTATAATGAAATTTGAAGTAGATCCAGGACAAATTATGGTTTTCTGGGACCCGAAGTGGATAAGGGGCTTTAAGATAATTCTCCACCGGTACCGGGGAATCAATTATGCAAAAGTGGTAATTATTACTTGCACCTTCATTTAAACTATTAGTTAACACCTCTTTATTACTCTGACCAAGATAATTCTCCCCCTATACGTTACACAATAGTAACTTATAAAGTTTAGTCAAATATATTATTATAGAGGTGGTATATAAATGAATAATTATAAAGTATCTCCCTGGTTGCTGGAAGACTATCAAATGTTGGTCGACTATATGGAAGGTAACACAATAGAGAAAGTATTATCACTTAGCGATACTCATGTAATATTATTAATGAAAGATAATGTGATTATAAAATTCAGCCATCTCGAAGATGAATTGATCTTTGATATCGTACTGCCGCCTGTTTAGTAATTATAAACCATAGTTTATATATAGTAAGGGGATGCTGCATGAATAAAAGAACCAGCTTGTCATTATTTTTTATTTTGCTTTTATTATTGTCACTTCTGTCCGGCTGCGGCCAGGAAGATATCCCGGTAACTGTTGAACCATCTGAATCTCCGCCAATCATGGAACCTAATAAACCGGTGGATGAACCTGAACCTGTTGTCAGTGAAACTGAGCCGCAGCCAGATGTACCTGTACAACAAGCAGAACCTGCAGCTCAGTCTGATTCATGGTATTTTCAGCGAAATGATCAGCATCAAATGCCTTTTGTCGATGAAACCATTAAAAACCGTTTGAATGCTAATAATGCATTCTATTGTATTGAGAATACTGATAACAGGATCTATCTAACCTTTGATGAGGGCTATGAATTAGGTTATACTGGACAAATCCTTGATATATTAAAAGCAAATGATGTGCAAGCCATATTTTTTATAACTGGTCATTATATAGACAGTCAACCAGAACTAGTGAAACGAATGAAACAGGAAGGACACCTGGTGGGCAACCATACTGTAAATCACCCAGATCTGGGGATTGCCGATCTGAAAACCATTGAAGCCGAATTGTTGGGCCTGGATGAAAAATTTGCTTTGCTAACCGGAACGCAAATGGACAAGTACCTGAGACCTCCCATGGGCCTATACAGTGATGCCAGTCTGGCGGCTGTGTCAAATCTGGGCTATTCAACAGTATTTTGGAGTATGGCCTTCAATGATTGGGACCCTAACAAGCAACCGGGAGCAGAATACTCCTATCAGCATGTAATGAAGAACATCCATCCGGGAGCGGTAATTCTTTTACATGCAGTATCTCAGAGCAATACAGAGGCCCTGGACAGGATCATTAAAGATGTAAAATCCGAGGGTTACACTTTTAGTCTTTTTCCATAAACCCGATAGGCTCGGTTAGAAAACTGGGGGTATATATGCGCAGCATTATTAGAAAGCTTGACCGTGAGCTGCTTTTAAACAGTGAAGAATACAACTGTCTGGTGGAACGCCTGAAAATATTACGCCAGCAGTCACCGGATTCTTATCGGCTTTTTTATGACCGTTATGCGCCCGTAATACTGGAAGAATACATACCAGAATTGCCTCTTTTTTCATCTGATCTGGATGATTTTATCAGTTTTTTGTGTTTTAATCCAGAACTGATCGATAATTGGGAAAATAATTTTACCAGTTTTCCCTTGGAACTTCATCCATTTCTGACTTACTTGAAATCTTCCTCTGAAATTCGCTTCAAAAGATGGCTAAATGATCTGCTCCATAGCAGTAAGCCGCTGGAACTCCCGACCAAACGGGAAAAAGAATTGGTTGTAAAGTATGAGGAAGGAAATCCATACAAAGAAACAGGCATTAAAAATCATTTTGACAGGTTATCCCGCTATCCTTTCATAAGCCGTTTGCAGACTTATCGTTATCTTACCCGTTCCAAAGCTGTCAGGGACCGGATAGAATACCTGCGGCCTGACCAACTAGGAGGAATCTTTACAAATAAAGAGAAATCCATATATTATTACATATTCTTGACTGAATCAAATGAACATAAGGCGCGCTATGCCTGTAGCTTTCTCAATCAAATCTTTTATGGCAGTTAGGACGAGTAAATGGAAATGAAGCATAGTTTAATAGATAGAGTCGTTTTAAATAACCAATTATTCAGCCAGTGGACAGAGGAATTGTCCCTGCGCCGCCAGTTAAGAAATTCCGCTCATTCCCCATATAATATTAATGATATAGAAGATGTGGAACTTTTATGGCGGTCACTATATTTTTCCGGACAAAAAGAGGCCTTCTTTTCACAGTTGGCTGAAAATATGCATTTGGCACCTGTTTTGAACTGGCTTACAGCCAATGAAGCAAGACTTATTGAGTTTTTGACTTATCTTCCCGATTATCTGCGCCGAAACATAATGGAAATCAAGAAACTCCAATATCTGCTCAATCTCTACAGTGAAAAACTTAATCATCATTTTACTCCTGTCATCGCTGCTTTGGATACCAGCACTTGTGAGTTGTTAGCAGCCCGCAGCGCAAATCCTCAGTGGAGGAAACTGATTCATAAACACCTTCAATATCTTAAAGAAAAAAAGAATGTAATCTATTACGGTATTGATGAACAAATATACAATTCAACTTTTCCAACTATACAAGGTGACAAAATCGTTCTACTAACAACTGGTATTGAACTCATTCAAATCAGCATGGCAGAAGATATCGAACAGGACCCCCGGTATAATATGATTCTGGGCGCTGCAGATAATTTTTTCAAAGCAGGCATGATCGGAGAAAGCCTTGTTTTACTCATCGAACTCTACAAAAACGTTCCAGTTGAGCTATCCAGAAAAGATGATTATTTATTTAAAAGACAATTCAGCAAACTGTTACGAAATACAGCTGCCATATATAGCTTGATCAACAGGCCGGATGCTGCCGGATATTTTGCTGCCAGCATTTATCAGAACTATTTTCCTTTCTTTTTGCCCGATATCATTACCCAAAAATATCTTCATATATATGCATTGATTAAATATGCCAAAAAATCTACTGCAAATTATGAACTTTATAAAATAGCATACATGGCAGAACAGATTTCTCAAGACCGGGCTGATGAATTTTTACTGTTAAGCAAGTCAGATATCGATCATGGCCTGAATAAAGCAAGACAGGCCGAATTAGAATCACTGGTAGAACAGAAACTGGTTTCCCTGCCTCATGAAGCTTTTGTTTCCATTCAATTACTGCAGCTGTTGATTGAAAGACAACTGGCAGATGCCAGTATGGCTAATTTTCTGCTGAATAAATCACTCTTGTTGTTTCAATGGGTACCTAGTTCACTTTTCATAAATCATTCTTGGCTGGAGAGTGTGGCACCTATGGTAAGTGATGAAAGTCGATATGATGCTGGTAAAATCGTTGAACAGATGGAATTATTCAATCAAAGTGACATATTGGCAGGGGTGGTTCAAAAGTCGGGGCTGTTTAAAAGCAAAGATGCTGCTATACTGCGTCAGCTGGCTGCCGGCAAATTTCTGGGGGTGTTATAATGGATCACGAATCAAAATTTAGTCAGTATACGCAAATATTGGAGGCAATGCTCAACCGGCTGCGCAATGAGATCGATCTTAATACAAATGCTGAATATACTGTGTCTGATTTGGATTCACTGGATGAATATATCCACGCTTTGAATTCCTTTTATTACAAAAGTTTCAATGACTTTTTCTTTCCCCAGTTTGTGAACCTGATGAACAATGAAATTTCCGGCAAATTAAAACTTCGGGGCCAGGAAGACCGTCTGCAGCAAGATATTATTACCATCCTGCAGCGGTATACCAAACTTTATAACCAGGTCAAAACCATTTCTAACCTCTTGTCTGATTCAAGACATGTAATCAACGGCAAGCTGATTGCCGCCACCAGATATCAGTATGCAACTAATGCCGATTTCATCTTTGCCATAAAACAATTGCAGGATAATCTCCAGTTGTTCAAATCATTCAGCCTTGATTTACTGCAATTGGCAGAAGATAAACCATTTATGTCCGCACTACAGCAAATTCCTGATTTCAATGCTCTGACTCAACTGGTCCTGAGAATGGATTTCAATAGTCAAAATGACCTTAAGGAAACAAATGCCTTACTTTCTCATTTTACAAATCTAGGTAATCTCTTGCAGGATAACAGCAGGGAGTTTTGGGGCAATGAAGAAAATGCGGCCGGTTTGGCGGAAAACATTAAACTTAGTGTTGACGAATATAACAGGAAGGCTCCCGTCTCTATTAACCGTTATTATAACAAACATATCAAAAATCAGCTTATGGTCTATGTGCAATTGCTAAGTCCCGGCAGCAAAACAACATCCAAGGCAAGCTTTACACTGGCAAAAAGTTTCAAAGAATGGATTGATTCATTAACAATGATTTTGGAACGCAGTATCTATTACAGTATAAATAATAATAATATGTTGCCATATTTAACTTCGCTCATGTCATTGCCGGCTGAATATGCCCGGGTCCTAAATACCTGGGTCATTGAGTGTTTGGAGGATACCAGTAAATTATATAAAGAATTTTCCGAGGCCAGTAAGCCCGACTTTACTTATTTCTGCCAACAGACGGAAGCAATTATCAATAAGTATTCAGATAAAATTTCCATGACCGATTGGAGAGCATCTTCACCGGACAATAGTCCGTTACCTTACTGGCAAAGACGCTTAAGTCTGGAATTATCTTCTCTTACTTACCTGATGGATTTTATCAAAGGAAAACATCAACATTCCAGCATTCTTATGGACAAGTATCTGGAAGTAGTCAATCTGCTTGACACATATCTTAATCTGCTTTTCAATATCCGGTCAGATTTGGAAAGGCTTTTAGCACCCCGAAATATTTCCCGGGCCTGGAAAGATATCTATATCAGGATCGATCGAATCCCAATGGAAAAGGGCAAAGTTTTTCCCAATGATTATCTTTCTTTGTTACAGGATCACCAGTTCAGAAAAAATATCAGTGAGGCACAAAAAAATACCATCCTCCATGAAGAAGGAGATCTTTTTATCATTAGAGTGGAGAACCAGACGATCTTGGAAGTTCCCAATTTAATACTGGCTGATTAACCGGCTCCAGTTATCTTTTTTTGAAATACAAAACACCATTGTCTGAAATGATACTTAAAACACCAGTATAAAATAAATGATAAAGATGCGACATTGCTTCACCAGTTGCGAATAACTTTTGCCCCCAAGGGAAATCACGCCAGTTTTCATAGGACAGATCCCATTTCATTCGGCTGGCAACTTCAACCCCGTTCATACTGCCTCCGCCCAATATGTCCATTACATTTTCCAGGCGCAGCCGATGGTGCTCTTTTAATTCATTGATACGTCCGCAGCAATCGTGTATTATATCCCGGTGCCCCGGCAGAACGATTTCCACATCAAGTGCAGCAACACGATCCAGACTATTAAGATAACTGCCTAGAACATCTTCACCAAGTTGCCACAAGGTAATATTAGGAGTAATTTTACCTAAAATATGGTCACCTGAAAACAACAATTTTTTCTTTTCGTCATAAAGACATATATGCCCGGGAGTATGGCCGTTGGTCAGCAGGCATTTAAAACAATAGTCCCCCACGTTTATTTCAAGTCCATCAGTTACCATGGTGAACCTGTCAAATAACTCAGGAGCGTATTTATATCCGGGATGCCTTTCAATAGTATCTTCAATACCATCTGCTATCAGCCCGCTCAACTGGAGAAAACTGCTGAACAGGGCCCAATGAGGACTTTGCCTGCTGCCTCCTACAACATAAGCATCCGCCTCATTCATCCAGACTGTGGTTTCAGGTGTAACCAGAAAAGTAAGCAATCCCGCATGGTCAGAATGCAAGTGAGTGATCAAAAGATCAGTAATTTTCATACTGGCGTTAAGTTCATGTAAAGCTTCTATCATAGCCTGACGAGATTCCTGGCAGTTAAAGCCGGTATCAACCAGCAAATTTCTTTGTTTTCCACGGATAAAATATGAATTGGTGGCTCTTAATGGATTTTTAGGTAATGGTATCTCTATTCGAAAAATATCGGGCAAGACTTGTTCAATCATACTTTCTCTCCTTCAACTATTTGCATATGATATGTAAACATAATCATAATATAGATTCAGCGTTAAAAAGATTTACAGTAAAAAAGAATCTAACTTTTTCTCTTATGTAAACATATGATAGGATTATTATATCTCTATATTATCTTAAGTAAGCAAATTCTGCTTTAGAATATAAATAAATGACAAGCAGAATCTTTGACTTGGAATATACCTGCCAGCAAATGAAGGGAGATATATGAATTCCGAATCTGAACTAACAAAAGCCTTATGTGCTGCTTTTAAACTTAACAGAGTAGAATGGTTGCCAGCTTCAGTCAGAACATTGCTGTTTTATTTGCTGGAAAACCCTTCCTCGCTGGTTGACGGCAATATATTATTTATAAATATCAATAAGCAAAAAATAAATGTTCAATTGCTTTCAATAATAACCGGTAAAGGCGAGATCATTGCAGAGAAACAGGAAACATTCCCTTATGATGAAGTCTCTTGCTTACCTGAAAAACTGATGTCCTATGCTGTTGAGCTTGGTATTTATAAAAAAGGATTATGGGACATTGATTTTATCTTGCTGGTAACTGATGAAGAAAAAGATGATTTTATTGATAAACTAATGACCAAATCATGGAACACCATGCCGATTTTATCTATTTCTGATAAGCTGCAGACAAAACTGCAGGAACTGACTGACAGATATAGCGGGCCCACGTTTAATTCAGTGCTGGTTGTTTATCCCCGCCGTTTTTATATAGAAAAAGCCGGTACCGAAACTGAAACAACTCAGCTGGAATTCATTCCTTTTGCTTCTGACTTATTAGCTATGAATATTACTCAGCGCTATAAAATTTTCTCATTTGCAGCTAAATCCCAATACAATTTATCCTGGCGTGATGACCTGCTCAGGATAAAAATCTACGAAAAGCCCATTGATAGTACCAATGATAATTCTGATCTAAAGCTGGTTCTGGAGGAAACTCGGGAAATCAACAAGAACCATCTAATCAATATATATCTGAATTTGCCTCGTAAACGTCTGGAAGTTGATTGTTCATTATTATCTGCCTCTGATAATATTTTACAGGAATTGCACAAAAGCCAGCAATCGGGGTATGATTTTATAAAGGAAAGTCAGTTGTTGAATACACAATTAATATCAGACTTTGATCAGCATCTAAAGCATCAGAACATTCCCGATTCAAGTAAACATACCAGCAAGACTGTTTATTATAGAGCATTATCTTTACTAAGTTTGCTATCAAATAAAAAATAATAAAGAGCGGGGTCCTTTAAATGATGAATCAATACCCGCAATAGAAGGAGGAAACATTTATGCTATCAACATTTGCTTTACATCCTGCAGCATCAAAGCACATCATCGCCCGGGCTGTTGTTAAACTCCCTGAAGTACAGCAAGCACTTAAAAACGGCCGTATCATCGTTGGCAGCGGTACAACAAATATCAATGTCCTGGAACAATTGCTGAATATTTCACTGGAAGATAAGAGCCGGGGTGTTGCCGGTGTTATTACCCAGAAAGTCAGTTGTATTACTGACCCTGATAATCGTTATGGAAATTGGTGTATTGAAAACGGTAAACTGATTGAAGCTGATTGGCTGGATTTCCTTGATGGTTTTAAGCCTGGTGACGTTTTTATAAAAGGTGCCAATGCAGTTGATCCTACTGGTGATGTGGGGGTTTTGGTAGCCAATTCACAGGGGGGAACCATTGGCCAAGCCATCGGTGCACTACGTGCACGGGGCATCATTCCTATCTTTCCTGTAGGACTGGAAAAAATGATCCCTTCTTGTAAACAGGCTGAAAAGGTAATGGGGATCTATAAAGATGAGTATAACCTGGGAATCAAAGTAGGTTTTATAGCCTTATCAAATACCCAGTTAATAACTGAAATCGAAGCGCTTAAAATATTGTTTGGTATTGACGCAATACAGGTTGCAGCTGGTGGAGTGGGAGGCATGGAAGGTTCAGTAGTATTAGCTGCCGATTGTGAATCTGAAGCCCAGGCCAAAGACCTGCTTAATTTGGTGAAAAAAGCGAATCGGATTTCACCTCTTAAGATTAATAAGAGAAAATGTAGTGAATGTAATCTGCCATGCTATTTTCGCGAAAAAAACTAACCGGCTATTTACCCCGCAGCCAGGAAAGCCAGGAAGATTTACCCTTCTCTTCCTGTTCGTTTTTCCATAGCTGCAGAAATTTATCGATTTTTTCCTCACGCTCTTGATTGCGTTTATCAATTTTTTCTTCCAGTCTGGCTATACGCTGCTCCAGCTTCTTATTTTGTAGGAGCAGTTCTTCATTTTGTTCCATTATCCTGGACCCGATATTGACCAGTTCACTAACTGGAAATCCTTCATTCCTTACCGCAATTTCCGTAGCATCGTTTTGCTCACTGTTTTCGAGAGCCATTTTTATGGCTGTGGTATTTAAACCTTTTTCTTTTAACTTAATAATTAACCTAAGAGTATCCAAATCAGCCTCACTATATAGCCGGTCACCCCGTTCATTCCTCTTGATCCTCAGCCCGAGGCTGTTTTCCAGATACCTTAAAGTATGCTGCTCAATTGAAAGTATATCCGCTACATCACTAATTTTGTAATAAATTTCTTTCATTGATCTGTCACCTTTCTTAAGTTCACTTCATAAATTGTTATCAGGTAATCAATAAAGTATGAATCCTTACCAATCAGATGTTTCAGACCTTACAATTTTTTATGAACTACACCAAAAACAACGAATTCCTTTAACTTAATAATCAACCTGATTATGAACTTTATTGTGAACCTTACTTTCCCTTCCATCTTGCTCGAAAATATAAAACGATCTGTTCTATATATATGAGCAAAACCGTCCTGACTAGGACGGTTCTTTTTTATTTTTTTAAATTATTTGTCAAGCTGATAAAAAGAGGCCATCCTTTTGGGACAGCCTCTTGTTAAACATCACATTCTAATAATCAAAAGCTTCTAATGGAACATCAATGGCGGAGCGATCTCCGTCTTTCACTATTTCCGCAACAGCCCAAACATTGGGGACCACATTCCTTAAGTAATATTTGGCTGCCAGCACTTTCCCCACATAGAAATTGTAATCATAATGATCAGGCCCTACCTCTTCAGCTTTTTTAGCTGCTAATACAGCCTGATCCAGAATACAGTAACCGGCAAACAACTGTGAGGTAGCAGTGAGAATACGGCGAGAATATAAGGGCATCATACTGTATTTTTTCTGACCGAAATAGCCGCCGATGGCCATCTGGATTTCTGTATAGGCATCAAGTGCCTTGCCCAGACAGGCAAACTCCTTGCCCAGAGTTAAGTCGATCTCATTTTCCGGCGCCTGTGAATTAGCATCTTTATTAGCTTCATAGAAGTCTCTCATTTCCTGGATAAAACCTGCAAATGCAGCACCTTTTTTCAGCAGCCATTTACGACCGATAAGGTCCAGAGACTGGATAAAGTTGGTGCCTTCCCAGATGGAATAAATTTTAACATCCCGGGCGATTTGAGCAACCGGATATTCTTCACAGTAACCATATCCACCATAAGCCTGAATTGCTTCTCCAATAAGCCACCAGGCTTCATCAGTGGGATAAGCTTTACAAATCGGAGTAGAAACTTCGATTAAATCATTGGCTGCTTCACGTTTGGCAGGATCGGGATCATGATGTCTGACGTCAAAGGCCATATAAACTTTATACATCATAGCTCTTATTGCTTCTACATGAGCTTTTCCCAGCATAAGAGTTCTTTTGATATCCTCGTGATTAATAATCGTAACTCGGTCCCCTTTGGGATTGGTAAGAGGACGACCCTGGACACGTTCTTTACAGTAGTCCCGGGCATTATAGAATGCATTGGCCATGCATGAAAGAGCAGCATGTCCGGTTTCCATACGGGCACCATTCATCATCTGGAACATCTGGGCCATACCTTCTCCCTTGCCCTCGTTTTCCAATGGATTGATACCTAACAGCCAACCGCGGCAGTTATTGTTTTCGCCCATAGAAAGGGAGGCAGTAGCTGAACCGTGTTGGCCCATTTTATGTTCCACCCCGGTGGTTTGAACATCATTATCTTCCAAAGTGCCATCTTCATTAACCCAATACTTGGGAACTACGAATAACGAAATACCTTTGGTTCCCCCAACTGCACCTTCAACCCTGGCTAAATATAAATGAATCACGTTTTCAGTAAAATCATTATCTCCGCCGGTTATGAAAATTTTATTGCCCTTGATTTTAAAAATACGAGGATGATCAGTGGAATACGCTTTGGATAATATGTCACCTACATCAGATCCTGCAGTCGGTTCTGTGAGGCACATGGTTCCTGACCAGGTTCCATCCATCATCTTGGGTAAAAACATTTCTTTGAGTTTCTCGTCACCAAAAGTCTGAATTAATCCTGCTGCTCCGCTGGTCAGTATGATATAGGGTCCAAAAGTGGGGTTGGCCGCACAAAACATTTCCCATACTGCTGATTGCAGTATATGCGGCAAGACCATTGCATCTTCAGATTCATCTATATTGCTGGTCCCCCAGCCTTCTTCCTGTAATTTATGGAATAGCGGACCAAAAGAAGGCGGTAAAGTAATTTTTCCATTTTCAAATTTGACCGGATTACTATCACCATCTTCGTTGGTTGGTTCGATCAATTCCTTTGCCATCTTCAGACAGGGATCTAAAACTGAATCTACATCTTCTTTGGAATAATAATCTGCAAATTGTGGATACGCAAAAACTTGTTCAGTAGGTAACCATTCTTTAATAATAAATTTCAGGTCACGAGCGTTTAAATACGCAAAATTGCCAGCCATCTGCTCAATTCCTCCTTCTCCCGGAGTCCCCCCCCTAATGGCTTATACCATGAGAACTCCTGAACAATTCTTCATTATCACCATAATCATTAATAAACAGTCCCCCAGTTTCTGATCATCACCCCCCTAATCAGAATATTCGTTTTCTGGCCAGACAAGCTACTACAATCAACTATGAATAAATCATACCGATTATTCATAAAAACGTTAAAATACATCCGGCGAAAAAACATTTCTGTAATTTCTTTTCATTTCCAATATTCTAAATTTTAGTTCCGAATTCCTTTTTTTAATAAATAAGTTTTACTATTTTGTTTATTTAAGCAAAAAAAAGTTGCTCGTTATATAACGAACAACTATAGATTGATAAGTGCCTAAAAGATAAGGAACGCCTCCTCAGCTATATCCAGTACTGAAGTATCGGAATCTTTAATGACTTCCAGTGTTTTAAATATGTTTGGCATGATATTCCTGGCAAAATATTTGGCTGCATTTACTTTTCCATTATAGAAAGCATAATCATAGTGATCTGCACCCAATTCGTCAATTTTCTTTTGTGCTGCCAAGGCTTGTTCAAGCAATAACTGCCCACAGATCAACTCACTGGTTGCATGCAGAATGCGAGTGGCATAAAGGGGCATCATGCTGATCTGTCCATTGCCGAAAAATCCGCCTATGGCCATTTGTATCCCCTGGTAAGCATCAACTGCCTTTTTTACAATGGCAATTTCTTTTTCAAATCCCGGAGCATCTGCATTCTCAACTGCAAAAGCTTCAATTTCTGCCAACCAATCTGCAAATACGGAACCTTTGCCCATCATCCATTTACGGCCTACCAAGTCCATGGCTTGTATAAAATTTGTTCCTTCCCAGATGGAATAAATTTTTACATCCCTGCAAAGTTCGGCTACCGGATATTCCTCAGAATAGCCATTGCCGCCAAAAACTTGCATTGCTTCTGCGCAAAGTTCCCAAGCTTTGTCAGAGCAATATGCTTTGACCAGAGGAGTATTGACTTCCAATCTGGCTTTGGCACGTCTTTTTTCTTCCGGATCCCGAGAAAATTCAGCAATATCAAAATAGTAATAGGTCTTGAAAAGCAACGCCCGCATCGCTTCCACATGAGCTTTCATGTCCAGCAGCATTCTTTTTACATCTTCATGCTTGATGATTGGCAGCCTTTCAGATTTTGGATTACCAATGGGTCTGCCCTGAATACGTTCTGCAGCATAACTGGCAGCATTATGATAAGCTACTGCCGTTTCAGCAAGAGCAGCATGACCTGTTTCCATCCGCGCACCGTTCATCATCTGGAACATCTGGGCCATCCCTTCCCCTTTGCCTTCTGCATCGGGAGGGTTACCAAGTAAGTATCCATAACATTGATTTTCTTCCCCAAAAGCCATAACACATGTAGCAGAACCTTTTATACCCATTTTATGTTCGATTCCCACACAGTTCACATCATTGGGGCCGATAATATTGCCCTCATCATCTACTGCCATCTTAGGCACCACAAAAAGTGAAATACCTTTGGTTCCCGGTTTTGCTCCTTCCACACGAGCTAAAACCAGGTGGATAATGTTTTCGGTAATGTCCTGATCTCCGCCGGTAATAAAACATTTGGTTCCTTTAATTTTATATATACCTTCTTTTTCAGTTGGATATGCTTTGGTCAGCAGATCTCCAACATCTGTACCGGCATTTGGCTCTGTCAGGCACATAGTTCCCGCCCACTGACCGCTGTACATTTTATCTTTAAAAAGACTTTTTACTTTTTCGTCGCCAAATTTAGCCACCAGTCCTGCTGCACCGGATGTAGCCAATATGTAAGGCATGATTGCAGCATTGGCACCTGCCATATATTCGCCACAAGCACGGAATACAATATTAGGCAGCCTGCCTTCACATTCATGATCTTCATTGCTTCCGCCCCAGCCATTTTCATTAACAAACCAATAAGCATCTTTAAATGAGGGAGGAACTTCAACCATCCCTTGTTTAAACTGGGCCTGAATAGCTTCACCATCATCTCTGGTGGGAGCTACTACTTCTTTGGCAACTTTTAAAGCTGCTTCTAAAATACTGTCAATATCTTCTACGCTGTAATAATCCTTATAAGCATCGTAGGATAGAACCTTCTCCGTATCCAACCATTCTTTAAGAATAAACTTGTGATCTCTAGTTGAGAATAAAAAATTTGATGCCATTCATATTGCCTCCTTCACATACCTCGTTATTGCTGCTTTGTTTAATACAACCAGGATAGTCAAGCTTAGTCCCCATAACTGACTCTTGGCTATTGTCCAACATCACCCCCCTTAGGGAAAATTTCGCATAACGAATTTATTGATTTTAATTATACGAGTATTGAATTTCTTTTTAAACCCTGCTGAAAATAACGTAAAATTGTCACTAATCAAACAATTGAAGTTGGATTTCTTTTTGCTAATCAAACTGTTTTTTACTCAGGGTGGCTGAATTTTTTTATTCTTTTCTTCTTTTGCCAAATGTTTTCTATGGTGACTGGTTATACAAAATAAAAGTTCTTCTTCATACTGTTTTTTAATTCCCCGCGTAAGTCGGGGTGAGCAATGGCTATCAATTCCAAAGCTCTTTCCTTGATACTTTTGTATCTCAGGTTGGCAATACCGTATTCGGTAATCACATACTGGGCATAGGTACGCGGCACTGTAACTGGTGTTCCAGCAGGCAATTCCGGCACTATGGAAGAGAGCAAACTGCCATCGGAGCGGCGGCGGGCTGAAGTCAAGAGAGTTATTCCCTTTCCGCCATCTGACCAATAAGAACCCATCATAAAGTCAAATTGACCGCCTGAGCCACTGATCATACGATGACCGATTCCTTCAGAAGCTATCTGGCCGCTCATATCTATCATCAGTGCCATATTCATAGTAACCATGTTAGGGTGTTTGGCAATAAAGACCGGGTCATTTGTATAATAAGCAGGGTGAATTTCACAGGCAGGATTTTCTGCTACAAATTCATACATCGACTTATCCCCCAGGCAGAAAGTTCCCATTGTTACACCCTGATGATATGGCTTCCGGGCATTAGTTACGATACCCTTTTCTACTAATTGGGGCAAGCCAATTGGATACATTTCAGTTACGACTCCCAGGTCGTATTTCCCTTCCAATCCAGCTACAACTGATTCCGTGATCCCGCCTATCCCCATTTGGATATTGTCTCCATTGTTGATAAGCTCCAGAACATACCCGGCAATATTTTTTTCCACATTAGTGGGCTCACCACGTTTGAACTCCGGTATAGGGCTGGAGTGTTCAATAAAATAATCAAATTCCGAAATATGCAGCCAATTATCGCCAAATACTACCGGCATCTGCTCATTGACTTCTCCAATTGCCACTCTCAACCGACCATGTTTTCTGCCCCTTTTTAAGACAGCCATACTGTAATCACTGGTAAGGCTTAAGTTTACATAACCATTCTTATCCGGCGGGGTTACCATTGTAATATAAATATCCGAACGTTCCGTACATTTTTGTCCGCCGTCAAAAACTGTACTCACCAAAAAGTCAGCCGTACGCTGTGCATAGCTTTCACGAATCGATGCGACTCCAAACGCCGGCACATAATTAATATGGCCATCGATCTGTTTCATAAATCCCGGATCATACAATCTGTTAGGACGCAGTTGGATACAATCCATAATTTTTACATCCCTTAGTTCTTCATGCCGATCTAAAATTGCTTCATATAATTCAGCAGAACAGCCTCCTACTCCAATCGCTATTGAGATAAAATCACCAGACTTCACCACTTGTGCTGCTTCTTTAAAAGAAACACTTTTTCGGCGATATTCTTCCTTCCATGATTGATACGACATTATTTCCCCTCCACAATCCGATATTTCTACAATAATTTCAATATATTTTAACTACGTATAATTGTCAACCGTAATATTTGGCCTATTAACCTTACATATTGGAATTTTTATTATTCATTAACAGGAAATTATATAGTTTTGTTGAATATAAGGCTTATAAATATCAGGGGGTGAATGAGTAATTTATTAGGGGAGAATCTTATGGAAAAATTTTGGGGAGGGGAAAAATTGTCAACTATGAACGAAATGAAAGTTTCAGGTCATGTACAGGAACTGGTTGCTAATCCAACGCCCTTAGGTCTGTTTGGACTGGCAATTGTAACTCTGGTAGCTTCATCAAATAAGCTGGGGATCACTGATGGTACTGCCTATATCATACCCTGGGCTATTTTCCTGGGTGCTACTGCTCAGTTTGTGGCAGGTCTTATGGATTATAAGCATAATAATACTTTTGGGGCCACTGCATTTTGTGCTTACGGCTTCTTCTGGTTCGGCATGGGAATGAGCTGGATGATCGCTACTGGCATAATCGGTGATGGTGTTGCATATGATCCGCGCCAGATGGGCTTTGCTTTCCTTGGCTATTTTATATTCACTATGTTTATGACTGTTGGGGCTATGGGAGCCAATAAAGTGTTATTTATTATTTTCTTCCTTATTGATTTGCTTTTCCTGGGACTTTTTATGAACACCTTAGGTTTAGGAGGAGAATTCTGGCATATGCTGGCTGCTTACTCTGAACTAGGTATTGCAATCGTATCTTTTTATGGTTCAGCGGCTACATTATTAAATACCCATTATGGCATAACGGTACTACCCATAGGTAGTCCATTCGGCCCTTATTCCAAAGCTGCCGCAGCTGCCAAGCAGTCTGTTTCAGCATAGTTTTCAAAAAAGCAAAGATTATAACAAAAAAGCACAGCCGTGGCTGTGCTTTTTATTTTGTTTTTAATAACCTTTAAGTGCAGCTATTTGTTCTCTCAAGGCTTGATTTTCTTTTTCCAGATCTTTAATTCGCTGCTCGGGGGTAATAACTATAGACTGGCTTGCTGGCTGCCAGACTTTGTTGTAATAATCATTGATTATACTGTGACCATATGTATCACAGTTAGCAAAAGCTGTTTCAAAATCAGGATATTTATTTCTGTCATAACCCGGAACGGCCCATTTACCGCCCAAATCTTCCCAATTTACAGAATTTGCTCTGCTAATCAAGGCAAACCTTGGACTAAGTAAATCTTTGCCTGCGGGCAGCGGAGCTGTTGTGGCATAGGCATATAAATGCTGAATATGAGCTTCAACTCCTGTGGCAGGTGTGTCAAAAAAAGCTCCGTGTCTTCCTTCTTCAAACCAGACCCGGTCAGGATTTGCTCCTCTTAAATCTTCGTCGGCTGTGGCAGCTTTGCCAGTAGCACTAAGTCCACAATAATTATTTTGCTCTGGCTGTACCAAGCCACCATATTTCCACCAGCCGGTTTCCTTGGCTGCCTGGCAAAAAGCTATATCACCTCTTATACCATATTCTTTGCCAATCTTTATATATAAATCCGCCAATCTTGGAGCATTAGGATTATTCTTCCAAGCCAGACGCTGTAATTCATCACTGCTGACCATTGAATCTCCAAGTATAGATATGCTTTGATAATAGTCTTCTATAATGATTGGCGTAGTATCTCTTTCCTGCTTGCCGGTTATGATAACTCTTCTGCTTGTCCCGTCCCATTCTACATTCATACCCAGACTTTCACTTATTACCCTGATCGGTACCATGGTCCTATCATTTATGATGACAGGGTTGGTATCTGTTTTTATCTCTTTGCTGTTTATGTATATTTTGATGCTTTCTCCTGCATCCGCAACCTGTGGTAAGTAAAATAAGATCCCGGCAGCAAATAATGTGACCAACAACAGAACTGCAGCATTTCTTAGTTTAATGAACTTCACAAAAACACCTCCATTTATTCCCCTTATCAAACTATTCCTATTTTTACATATTAATACTACCTAACGCTCCTTTATAAATGTAATTTCCCCGTGCAGCCGTTTAAGAATAAAAAATATCTCAAATTTATATATGAAAGTTATGCATAAATCCTTGCAGTTTAAATGGGAAACTCTTATTATCACCAAATTATAACAAAAGATACGATCGTATTGCCTGTAATCAGCTTTTTTCGGCATAAAATATTATAAATTTTTGGAAACTTTAGCCATAAGAAGACACGTTATCCCATGCCTTATATTGTATTCTATTATTGCATTATCCTATTATATTTTACTCGTACGTTTTAGACAATGTTTGCAGGGGGGGCCTTATGTTGATTCAGCAATTAAAAAACTACTCATTTTTGTTTTTATTTATCGTATTAACAGGTTTTGCAGCAGGTTATTTCTATAGTTTGGGTAATTTTATTCCGTCCCATATTTTTCTTTTGTTATGTACTGTTTTCGCAGCGGTATTTATTTTAATAATCAAAGATAAAAATAAACCAATTATGGCCAATGAGAGTTTGACTCATAATCTTTTAGCAAAATTAAGTCATGAGTTTAGAACCCCTATGATTGGAATAATTGGAGCAGTAGAGCTGTTAGAGCGTGAAAATTTGACATCTGACCAATTAAATAATGTAGAAATTATAAAAAATTCAGGTAATACTTTATTAACCATTATTGATAACATTCTCGACATTAATAAATTGGAACTTGGCCAGGTTGAAATAAACCTAAAACCATCTTCCTTAAGAAAAATTATTCACACCGCAGCTATAGAAGCAGCATCTGCCTTAAAAGCCAAACAGCTTGAATTAAATATGGAGATAACAGATGATTTTAATGCTGTTGCACTGGTGGACGAGCTTAAATTGAAACAAATAATTTCCACCTTATTAATCAAGGCGATAGAGCTGGCCGAAAATGGCAATATACTTCTTAAAGCCTCTTTGAGCAAAAAACCCGGGACAGAAAATGAATTAGTTATCTCAATTTCTTTTAATAGTTCTTTTGATCAGTCACTTCCAAACAATCCGCTGGCAATTTTAAATAACTCCTCTCCTGCCAATGAGTTTACTGCCGGTTTAAGCCTATACTTCTGCAGACAGTTAACTCAACTTCTGGGCGGTCAATTATGTACAACTTCATATTCTGATCAAAGCTCAGTGTTCTATTTTAGTCTGCCTCTTAAACTTGTTGCCGACCAACAATGGAAAGAAACTGATGATGCTTCATCAAGCTTTGTTTCCTCCTTTCCCTTTTCAAGGTATAAAGTATTACTGGTTGAAGACAATAATTTTAACATAAAAATTTTGTCACAAATGCTATATAATTATGGTTTTGAAGTTACAATGGCCAGCAATGGTTTAGAGGGTCTGCAAAAGCTGCAGGAAGAAACTTTTGATGTGATATTGATGGATATGCAAATGCCTGTAATGGATGGTTATGAAGCCTCCAGAATAATAAGCAGTGATCCGAAATTCAATTCTATTCCTATTATTGCCGTTACCGCCAATGCTATGATCGGTGACCGGGAAAAATGTCTGGCCTGTGGCTGCACATCCTATCTGGCAAAACCATTCCAAAGCCAGGAATTGACACAGGAAATCGAAAAGGTTCTGAAAAACAAATTAGAGTATAAAAGGAATATTCTCCCAGAAAAAAGTCAGCAAAATTTGTTGCAGCAAGGAATTGCCTCTTTGGGTGAAACCATCGTTTATCTGCAGGATGCTTATAAAACATCGGACTGGGAGTCATTGATCAGCCACTGCCAAAGTATAAAAATTATTGCAGGAACTTTAGGTTATAAAGAAATACACCATTATGCTTCATTAATTGAGAGCGCAGTTAGGGAAAAAAGAATAAAAATAATCAAACCGGCCTTGACAGAATTAAAAACTTCCTATCAGACCATTATTGAAAATAAGACTCTGATTGATAAAGTTTATAGCAGTACCTAATCTCTATTGACAAAAGAATTATATGGAGTTATCATTTGTCGGAATATTCGGTTTTTATTGGAGGTTGTTTTTATGGCAAAATTCATCGTAACTGACAGCACCAGTGACCTGCCTGATTCTTACAAGCAGAAAAGCAACATCAGAATTGTTCCCCTAAATGTACACATCCATAATGAAGAATATAAGGACGGCGTAGATCTTAACAATCAGATCTACTATCAGAGACTTCGCAGTGAACCAATATCCCCCCTTACCTCACAGCCATCTTCCGGTGATTTTCTAGCGGTATTCAACAGTTTCGACCCTGGTGATGAAATACTGGTCATTCTTCTTTCATCATTTCTTTCCGGAACTACACAATCAGCATTGTTAGCCAGTGAAATAATCGGTCAGCAAAATCAGGATTTAAAAATAGAAATGATTGATTCACAATCTGCCGCCATCGGACTCGGTTTTCAAGTTATGCGGGCATATGAAATGATTGAAACTGGGAAATCTTTAACAGAGGTTAAGGCAGAATTACTGCGCATCCAAGATAAAAATAAAATATTTTTTGTGGTGGATAATCTTGAATACCTGTTTCGAGGTGGCAGGATCAGCAGCCTCAGCAAACAAATCGGCAACATTTTACAGCTTAAACCCATACTGACACTTAACGAAGGAAAAATTGAAGTCCTCGATAAAGTCAGAACCAAACCGAAAGCTATCAGTCGTATCTTGGCGGAAGTAAAACAAGATTTAGCACATATTGAGAATCTGGCCGTTATTCATATCGATAATGTAAAGGAAGCCGAGCAGCTTGCTGAAGAAGTATGTAGTTTTTACAGAGGGCCCATCCAAATAACTGAATCTGGACCTGTAATAGGAACACATACCGGGCCTGACACATTAGGCCTGGCTTATTATTAAAATCTACATTTTCATCTAATATTATATCCCCCGGCTAAAAGCAAATATTTATTACCAGATCGCCGAGGATATATTATATAAATTATGATAAACCAAGCAGTACAGAAAATTTGCTTCTAGTGCCTTTAAAGCTTAGAAAGATTTTTTTACCAAGGAAAGTATACGCAAAAACCTATCTAAATTCGCACCATTCTAACTATTTTTTAGCCATTGAATCGTTTTAGGTTCACAGTCTTATAATTTTTATGACATTTTTTAATTTTTAAGAGTTTTATTATTTTGCGAATTGACTTAAATTAATTCCTGTCATATAATTCACATAAAGATTGTTAAACATTTCACAATACAAGCCAAAGGGGTGACTATTGTAGTAGTAAATCTGTTTGCTCCGTTTACACTATAATTTTATAAGAATTGACTTGAATCCATTCTATGGATTATTATTTCGCCAATACTTGTTAATTATTTCACAATATAAGCTTAAGGGGTGATTATTAATGAACACTGCAATAAAAATCAACTACTATACGAAAGCTGCCTATGAATTAGCAAACTCTCATCCTTGTCCAAGATCTGCAAGCGACGTGTATTCCCTCGGTGTAAGTTTTCAATACTGCATCAGAGCCAAATACAATGAAATCGATAGTCTTAAGCGGGATATTGACAAGACCTGCCTGGCCGATTTGGCAGCTAAACAGCTGGCAATTAAAACAGGAATCGAAAAGCAAGCAAAATACAATTTGAATATGCTTCTGCAGAAGTTTTATGATGACGGCGGACCGATTATGGAAGACCTGGTGACGGAGGAAATGGCTAAGAATATTCAGCCCTTCTTTAATAGGATTACGATCAACTTTCTAAAATCACTGGATGAAACCGTTAACCAGACTGCTATTGGCAATCTTAGCGTAAGGGAAATGGACGCCGAAATCAATCATCAAATTATAGAACTATACAGTACCTTGGGAAGAATGTTCCAAGTTACAGAAGTTAAAAATGCTTTCACCGATTTGATAAAAATCAGACAAAAATAGTTTTCTTCGCAGCCTTATTCAGAGAATAATTGTTAAAGTTTTATAACGATATATTCTTAAAAATTGATTCCGCAAAATCATTTTTGAAAGGACGAAATGCTTATGTGTAATTGTGGTGATTATATTCAGGATATGCGCTATGTGGCACTTGAAAAAATGTTGGACAAATACCGTCATACTACTGGCAAAATTATTCCGGTTTTGCAGAAAACTCAGGAAATCTTTAAATACATCCCTGAAGAAGCAATAAAAATAATAGCTGAAGAGCTTAAAATTCCTTCCAGCGAAATATATGGAGTGGCTACATTTTACGGACAATTTCATTTACAAGTTCGTGGTAAAAACATTATCCGGGTATGCACAGGAACTGCTTGTCATGTTCAAGGTGGTGGCAAGCTTTTGGAATCCATTACCAAAACCTTAGGTTTATCAGGCGGAACAATGACAACCAATGATTTAATGTTTACACTTGAACCTGTAGCCTGCCTGGGCGCTTGCGGTATGGCCCCGGTAATGATGATCAATGAGGATACTTATGGAAGAATTTCCCCCGAAGAGGTTCCGGAAATAATTTCACGTTATATGGAAAAGGATGGCATAGAAAAATGCATAGCTTAAAGGAAATGCGAAAACAGTTTCAAAGTGCATTCAATGAATCAAAAAACCGGGCAAAGATCGTAATCGGCCTGGGAACATGCGGAATTGCTGCCGGTGGTGAAGGGATTTGGACCGCTGTGAATAATTACATCCAGTCACAGGGGCTTGAAATTGATATGATGTCCACTGGATGCATCGGCATGTGTTATGCAGAACCTCTTATGGAAGTCCATATGCCCGGCGAACCACGATTTATATATGGCAATATAAAAGCAGAAGCTGCAGTTGCTATTCTGGCGAAGCATCTCAATGAAGGAAAACCATCTCCGGAGTACATTCTGGCTCAGGACCCCAGAGGTTATGAGGCAGCAGCGAATATTGTAAAGCTAAATGATACAGCTTTCTTTAATGTGCAAGTTAAAAATGTTTTAGGTCGGTGCGGCATTATTGACCCGGATCAAATCGGACACTATATATCTCTAAATGGATATGAAGCATTGGAGAAAGTTTTAACTGAAATGACTCAAACCCAGGTTATACAGGAAATCAGCAAATCAGGTTTAAGAGGCCGGGGTGGAGGTGGCTTTCCCACTGGTCGCAAATGGGAAGCTGCTTATAATACTCCTGGCAGCAAGAAATATGTAGTGTGTAATGCAGATGAAGGAGACCCAGGTGCTTTCATGGATCGTAGTATCCTGGAAGGGGATCCGCATTCATTATTGGAAGGTATGTCTATCTGTGGATATGCCATTGGGGCTGATGAAGGTTATATATACATCCGGGCTGAGTACCCGCTGGCCATAAAGCGGCTGAAAAAAGCCATTGACGATGCTGAGGCTATGGGCATTCTCGGCCACAATATCCTGGGCAGCGGATTTAATTTCAAAATACACATTTCTGCTGGGGCCGGTGCATTCGTTTGCGGCGAGGAAACAGCACTAATGCATTCTATTGAAGGTAAACGCGGCATGCCCAGAGTACGTCCTCCTTACCCAGCTCAATCAGGATTATGGGGCAAACCTACAAACATTAATAATGTAGAAACATATGCCAATGTTGCCTGTATTATTCGTCAGGGAGCGGAATGGTTCGCAAATATGGGCACCAATAACAGCAAAGGCACCAAGGTTTTTGCGCTAACTGGTAAAATTAATCGGACTGGTCTGGCGGAAGTCCCTATCGGCATTTCTCTGAGAGATATTGTTTTCAATATCGGGGGGGGAGTCCAAAACCACAAACGCTATAAGGCAGTTCAAATAGGCGGGCCCTCGGGGGGATGTATTCCAGAAAACCTCCTTGATACACCAGTTGATTACGATTCACTTTTGGCATTGGGTGCCATGATGGGCTCAGGCGGATTGGTGGTCATGGATGAAGATACCTGTATGGTTGACGTGGCCAGATATTTTCTGCATTTTACTCAGGAAGAATCCTGCGGTAAATGCGCTCCCTGCCGTGAAGGCACTATGCGCATGTTACAGATTTTGGAGAAGATCTGCAACGGAAAAGGCAGCCCTGAAGATCTTGACACTCTGGAAAACTTATGCCGGGTGGTTCAGTCTACATCTCTCTGTGGCCTGGGCCAATCTGCGCCCAACCCGGTTCTGGCAACGTTGCGTTATTTTCGTACTGAATATGAAGCTCATATTTTTGATAAAAAATGTCCCGCTGGAGTATGTGTTGATCTATTGGATATTAAGATCGATGCAGCAAAGTGTAAAGGTTGTATGCTTTGCATTGATGCTTGTCCTGTTGGCGCAATTAGCGGTGAGCGCAAAAAGCCTCATATTATAGATTCAGAAAAGTGCATCAAATGCCAGGCTTGCATTCTGAAATGTAAATTCGGTGCCATTTCTAAGAGCTGATGCAACTATATTAAGGAGTGAAAGAAATGTCTGAGACAACTGTCATGATAAATGGCATTAAAATAAGCGTACCTGCAGGTACTTCCATATTGCATGCAGCCCAAAAAGCAGGGTTTAAAATCCCTACCCTTTGCTACCACCCTGATCAGGAAATCAAAGCTAACTGCAGGATTTGTGTTGTTGAAGTGGAGGGGCAAAAAAACCTAATGCCGTCCTGTGCCACCGCAGTGAGTGAAGGCATGGTAATTAAGACTACCACTGCAAGGGTTCTTGAAGCTAGACGTACGATCCTTGAGCTGATGATGGCTCATCATCCGCAGGATTGTTTGCAGTGTGTCCGCAACGGCAGCTGCGAACTACAGGAATTAGCTGGGGAATACGATGTGCGATACAATCGTTTTCCACAAGAAGACGCGCATTTGCCCCTGGATTATTCCACTCCTTCAATTGTAAGGGATCCAAATAAGTGCATCCTCTGCGGCCGCTGTATTGAGCTTTGTACATCAAAACAAACCGTCAACGCTCTGGGGCTGGCCCATCGCGGATTTGATACCCAGGTAGTTCCTTCTATCGGTCAGGAACTGTTTGAAAGTCCCTGTGTCATGTGTGGTCAATGCATACATGCCTGTCCAGTAGGGGCAATCGATGGACGTGAACAAATCAGCGAGTTTTTAGCGGCAGCATCTGATCCAAATAAAGTTATAGTTACCCAGATAGCACCCGCAGTTCGATTGGCAGTAGCGGAGGCTTTTGGCAGCGAAAGCGGCCAATTGAGTATGGAGCAGCTGGTGGGCGCACTTAGAATGATTGGCTTTGATCATGTTCTACACACTAATTTTGCAGCTGACTTGACAATTATGGAAGAGGGATATGAACTGCTGGAGCGAATAAGTAATGGCGGAACCCTGCCGATGTTTACTTCCTGTTGCCCGGCATGGGTACGTTTTGCTGAAGTATTCTATCCAGACTTCTTGGAGCATCTCTCAACCTGCAAGTCTCCCCAACAGATGTTTGGAGCCTTAGTGAAAACCTACTGGGCGGAAAAAATGGGTATCAGTCCAGATAAGATCTTTTCGGTTTCGATTATGCCGTGTACCGCCAAAAAGTATGAAGCAGTAAGACCGGAAATGGGTGACAGCGGGTATTCGGATGTAGATATGGTGCTTACTACCAAAGAAATCATACGCTTATTCCAAATGACCGGAGTGAATCCTTTAAAGCTTGATGCTGCTGAATTTGACCCATGGATGGGTGAATATACCGGTTCGGGTGTATTGTTTGGTGCCAGCGGCGGTGTCATGGAAGCAGCGTTACGAACTGTTTACGAAGAAATGACAGGCCGGTCCCTGGTAAAACTAGAATTTAATGAAGTAAGAGGTATGGAGGGCCTGAAAGAAGCAGCTTTGGATTGGGATGGAACCATTGTAAGAGTGGCTGTAGCCCATACCTTGAGCAATGCGAGAGTGCTTATGGATCAGGTAGCCGCAGGGAAATCCCCCTACCAATTTATAGAAGTAATGGCGTGTCCAGGCGGTTGCATTGGCGGCGGCGGTCAACCCCTAACACGTACCAACGAACAAAGGGCTAAACGCATGGAGGCCATCTATGATGAAGATCGCAGCAGGGCAGTTAGAAAATCCCACGATAATCGTGAAATAAAAATCCTTTACAACGATTATTTGCATGAAATACTAGGGCACAAATCACATGAATTGCTGCACACAAAATATACTATCAAGCGCAAGAACATCTAGGTTTGTATAGAATACCCCCGGAGATTTATTTCTTCCGGGGGCTTTTACTATAAATTACAATTCTTGACGATCTGGGTTATCTGTTCTGCTTTATTCATGGTATATAAATGGATTCCTACTACTTTGCTGTCCCGCAGATCTTCAATTTGCTGTGATGCATATTCAATACCTGCCTTTTCCATGTCAGCCTGGTTTTTCTCATACTTGTTAACAATGTTTAAGAGTTTTGCCGGAATTGATGCCCCACACATGGAAATAATGTGTTTGATTTGATTTGCATTTAAGATAGGCATTATCCCAGGTATAACCGGACATTTGATCCCGCTTTTCTCAGCCTTTTCACAGAAATCATAAAAGATTCGGTTATCAAAAAACAGTTGGGTGATCAGGAAATCAACCCCCGCATCTACCTTTTGCTTTAAATAAGTAATATCTTCACTTAGCCGACGGCAATCAGGATGTCCTTCCGGATGTGCCGCTGCAGCAATTCCGAAATCATCAGATTGCCGAATTTGCTGGATCAATTGATAAGCATACTGGTAATCCTGGGTACTAAAATCGAAATCAACAGCTTGATCCGGAATATCTCCCCGCAGTGCCATGATATTCTGTATTCCTTCTCGCTTCAATTCAGCGAGAATTCCTTGGATTTCCCCTCTGTTGTGATTAACACAGGTAAGATGCGCCTGGGGCTCGATCCCATATTCTTTTTTAATACGGGCTGCAATTTCCACCGTTCTCTCCCGGGTACTGCCCGCAGCCCCGTAAGTAACACTTATATACTCTGGTTTAAGTTCGATCAGCTTATCCAAGGTTGTAAAAATCGATTCTAACGGAAAATTGTTCTTGGGCGGAAAGATTTCCAGTGATAAAACCGGTCTTTTTGACTTATAAAGTTCAATGATTTTCATATAATTCTCCCCCCTCGACCCCTTTTACCTAATAAGCACTTTTTTATCAAACCGGTGGACCTATATTACATATTATTTATCAAGGCATCTGCAAATTCCGATGTTTTTACTTCCTGGGCATGATCCATAAGGCGTGCAAAATCATAAGTTACGATCTTCTGGGCAATGGTTTTTTGCATTGCTTCTATAATCAATGCTGCTGCTTCATTCCAGCCCAAATGCCTCAACATCATTTCTCCGGATAAAATAACTGAAGAAGGATTTACCTTATCCAGTCCTGCGTATTTAGGTGCAGTGCCGTGAGTTGCTTCGAATATAGCATGACCTGTAATATAATTGATATTGGCGCCTGGGGCTATGCCTATGCCGCCAATTTGTGCTGCCAGTGCATCTGATAAATAATCGCCATTAAGATTCAGTGTTGCGATTACATCAAACTCTGCCGGTCTGGTCAGGATTTGCTGCAAAAACATGTCAGCAATGGCATCCTTGATAATGATTTTTCCCTGTTCTTCAGCCAGCTTCTGTGCCTCATCTGCTGCTTTGCTTCCTTGTTGCTCTTTGATTCTATCATATTGATCCCAGGTGAAAACATACTGTCCAAATTCTTCTTCGGCTAAATCATAACCCCACTGTTTAAATGCTCCCTCGGTGTACTTCATAATATTGCCTTTATGAACCAGGGTAACGCTTTTGCGTCCATTCTTAATGGCATAGTTGATAGCTGCTCTGATTAACCTTTTGCTGCCTTCTTCAGAAACGGGTTTTATTCCAATTCCTGATGTAAGAGGAAATCTTATTTTAGTTACACCCAGTTCAGTCTGGAGATATTTTATTAACTTTTTAGCTTCTTCCGAGTCAAAGGGGTATTCGATACCAGCATATATATCCTCAGTATTTTCGCGGAATATTACCATGTCGGTATCTTCTGGACGTTTAACCGGTGAAGGCACTCCCTTAAAATATTGAACCGGGCGCAGACAAGCATATAAATCAAGCTTCTGACGTAAAGCTACATTTAAAGAAGTGATTCCTCCGCCAACTGGAGTAGTCAATGGTCCCTTGATGGCAATGATATATTCGCGAACCGCTTCAACGGTCTCCTCCGGCAACCAGCTGCCAGTCTGATCATAAGCTTTTTCCCCAGCCAGAACTTCTTTCCATACTATTTTTTTGCTTCCCTTATATGCCTTATTCACTGCAGCATCCAGTACCCTTGAAGCTGCTGCCCAAATATCCGGACCTGTTCCGTCACCTTCAATAAAAGGAATTATTGGTTCATTGGGAACATGTAATACTCCATTATTTACAATAATTTTTTCACCTGGCATGATATACCTCCTGCTCTACTTTAAAATTTATTAAAAAAGTCACGGGACTTAAAATCCCGTGCTGGTTTTCCGTGCGGATTCCACAAGGTTTCCCCTTTTATCTTAATCAAAATTAAAAGTGCCATGCTTTTTAAAATGTTCTACTAATCCGCCTTCCGTTAGGATCTTCAGCATCACCGGAGGCAGAGGTGCGATAGAAATTACTTTTCCAGTGGTCTTATTGAACAATGTTCCTTCATCAAGATTGATTTCCAGTTCATCCCCGGCATTTATTTGATCGGTATCACATTCGATCAAAGGCAAGCCTGTATTTATACAGTTCCGATAAAAAATTCGGGCAAATGATTTTGCCACCACTGCTCCGATATTGGCATTGATAATAGCCAGTGGTGCTTGTTCCCGGGATGAGCCACAGCCAAAATTGGTGCCTGCTACAATAAAATCACCTGCATTCACTTTGGAATAAAAATCAGGATCTAAATCCTCCATCACATATTTAGCAAGCTCTTTCATATCCAAGGTTTTAAACTTATGCCGTCCAGATATGATATAATCTGTATTTACATCATTGCCAAACTTATGGCATTTTCCTGTTAATTTCATTTTCCGGGTCTCCTCTCTAAACTTTATAACTGAGCGCTATATCTAAACTAAAAACTGTCTGGGATCAGTAATCTGTCCAGTTAATACTGAAGCCGCTACTGTTGCTGGCGACCCTAAATATATAAAGGCTTTATTGTTGCCCATTCTGCCTTTGAAATTACGGTTGGCCGTGGATATAACATTTTCTCCGTCAGAAGGTACTCCATTATGAGTGCCGACACAAGGTCCGCAACCCGGTGTAACAATAGCTGCTCCTGCCTCCATGAATATTTCCATCAAGCCTTCCCGCATAGCTTGCAGCATGATTTGGCGCGAAGAAGCAGCTACAATCAACCTGGTATCCTTATTTATCCTGCGCCCTTTTAATATTCTGGCTGCTATGCGCAAATCTTCCATTCGTCCATTGGTACAAGTGCCAATGACTCCCTGATGTATGGGGACATCCCCAATTTTGCTTATACCTGTAACATTATCTACGGTATGGGGTTGAGCGATCTGCGGTTCTAAAGATGATACATCATACTCTTTAATTTTGGCATAAACTGCGTCTGTATCAGCAGAAACGGGAGTAAAATCCTTTTTACTATGTTCTCTGACCCAGGCAATTGTCTTATCATCAGCTTCCATCAAACCGCATTTAGCTCCCATCTCGATGGCCATGTTGCTGATGGTAAAACGGGCTTCTACTGACAGGTCATTGATGGCTTCTCCGGTATATTCTGCAGCCATATAAGTTGCCCCATCAGCAGTTACATCACCAATTAAATAAAGGATCAGATCCTTGGAGAAGACTCCTTCTCCAAGCTTGCCATTAATGATGAATTTAAAAGTTTCGGGCACCTTAAACCACAGTTTACCTGATATGATACCTGCTGCCAGATCAGTGGAACCAACTCCCGTTGACAGGGCATTGATAGCACCATAGGTACAGGTATGAGAATCTGCACCAATAACCAGGTCTCCGGGCACTACATGTCCCTGCTCAGGAACCAGTTGATGACACACACCATCACCAATATCGTAGAAATTAATCTTCTGTTGCTGTGCAAATACTCTCATTTGCCGGTGCAGTTCAGATACTCCCTGTAATGGACTGGGAGAGCTATGATCTATGACCATGGCAATACGCTCAGGATCAAAAACTCTCTTTGCCTGCATATTTTCAAATGCTTTAATTGCTAAGGGAGATGTCCCATCTTGTCCCATAACAAAATCCAGGTCAGCGATAACGATATCATTGGCTTTTACATCCTGCCCGCTTTTGTTGGAAAGTATTTTTTCCGCGATTGTCTTTCCCAATTTTATTCTCTCTCCTTCAAGTAATCTTCATATATATACATAAGTTCTTTGTCAAAAAGTGATCTCTTAAGGCTTACTGATAACTCCCTGACTTTATCCAATATTGCTTTAGCTACTTCATTATCAAGTTCAATTCCATATTCTTTAGTAAACTTAGACCTGATTGCTGCTGAACCCGAATGCTTGCCAATGACGATCTGCCTTTCCAATCCAACTTCCTCAGGGGTAAAAACTTCGTAAGTAAGCGGATTTTTCAGTACCCCGTCACCATGTATGCCTGATTCATGTGCAAAGATGTTATCGCCGACAATCGGTTTGCTAACTGACAAAGGCCGGCCTGAAGCCTGGGCTACATATAAAGCGATTTCCCGGAAAAGCTTAGTGTCATATTTAACATCCAATTGCATCAGATGCTTGATACCCATGATTACTTCCTGCAGACAGGCATTCCCAGCCCTTTCACCCAAACCATTAACAGTAACTCCAACATAATCAGCTCCGGCAAAGATTCCTGCCAAAGCATTGGCTGTGGCCATTCCAAAATCATTGTGGGTATGCATTTCGATATTGATTCCTACCGCATCAATGATGGTTTTAACATAGCGGTAGGCAGAAAGGGGATTTAACGTGCCTACCGTGTCACAAAAGCGAAGTCTGTCTGCCCCTGCACGCTTACCGATCATGGCAAACTCAGTTAAAAACTGAATCTCTGAACGTGAGGCATCTTCAGCATTAACTGAAACATAAAGCCCGTTATCCTTGGCAAACTTAACTGCATCGGCCATCCTTTTTAATACATCTTCCCGGGTGGTCTGCAATTTATGTTCTATGTGTATATCTGATGTTGATATAGATATGGCAACTGCATCCACTCCACATTCGATAGATTCTTTTATATCAGCAATGACAGCACGATTCCACGCCATAATACTAGGCCTCAAGCCCATCCGTACGATCTGCTTAATACTTTCTTTTTCCGAACCACCCATAACAGGTATTCCTACCTCAATCTGATCAACGCCTATGTCACTTAATAATTTTGCAATTCTTATTTTTTCAGCACTGGCAAATACAACGCCTGCTGTTTGTTCTCCATCACGTAAAGTGGTATCTACAATATTAATTTTGGCTCCCGGTCGCTTGAACCATTCGAATTCATTCATTATATCAAAAGACATTTTTCATCACTCCTTGCTTAAAAAATCACTCAAAACTTTGTTAACTGCTCCAGGATTGGCCTGGCCTTTGGTAGCTTTCATAACCTGCCCTACGAAAAAACCTTTGGCTTTTTCCTTGCCGTTTTTGTAATCCTCCACCACTCCGGGATTCTGTTCAACAATCTCTTGAATGATCTTTCTTAGCGTATCTTCATCAGAGATTTGTATCATACCCTGTTCTTTAACAATATGCCCTGCTGATTTGCCTGTTTTAAACATTTCTTCAAAAACACTTTTTGCCATTTTCCCGCTTATGGTCCCGTCATTGATGAGTTTAAGCATATCTGCAAGCATTTCGGGTTTGATATGGCATTGTTCTATTTCCTGGCTGTTTTGATTAAGCAGGCGGCTTAATTCGCCCATCATCCAATTGGAAACTGTTTTAGCATCTGGATAGAGTGCTACACATTGGTCAAAAAATTTCAGGTTATAGGGTGATACTGTAATCAAAGCTGCATCATATTCCGGAAGACCATATTTTCCCATCAATCTTTCCTGGGCTTTGTCCGGCATCTCCGGCATAGTCTGCCTTATGCTATCGATCCATTCCTGATCAATCTTTATTGGCGGCAGATCAGGGTCAGGATAGTACCTATAATCATGGGCTTCTTCTTTAGTACGCATGGAACGGGTAATACTCTTTTCTTCATCCCAGGTACGGGTTTCCTGTATTAATGGTTCCCCGTCTTCAATGGCTTCCATTTGCCTTTTTGCTTCATACTCGATAGCCTTTTCCAATGCCTTGAAAGAATTAAGGTTTTTAATTTCTACACGTACACCAAGATTTTTATCTCCCAAAGGGCGAACAGAGACATTGGCATCACAGCGTATGGAGCCTTCTTCCATTTTGGCGTCTGAAACCTGTGCAAAGAGCAGCATAGAACGTAATTTTTCCAGATAAGCCCTGGCTTCCTGAGAGCTCCTCAAATCCGGTTCAGATACGATTTCAAGTAATGGCACTCCGGTACGGTTTAAATCCACCAGTGAGTATGAGGTAGTCATTATCGTACCTTCATGTACAAGTTTGCCCGCATCTTCCTCCATATGGGCCCGGGTAATCCTTATTCTCTTTTTCGTCCCTTCTACATTGATATCCAGATAACCATCGGTACAGATCGGCAGGTAGAACTGTGAGATCTGGTAAGCATTTGGTAAATCAGGATAAAAGTAATTTTTACGGTCGAATTTGCAATAGGGAGCTATTTCTGCATTTATAGCCAAACCGCTTTTTATAGCATATTCCACTACTTTTTTATTCAGTACTGGCAGCATGCCAGGAAATCCGGAGCAGATCGGACATACTTGTGAATTCGGTTCCGCCCCAAAAGCGGTTTTACAGGAACAAAATATTTTAGTATCCGTTTTTAGCTCTACATGAACTTCAAGACCTACCACAGTTTCAAATTCTGTACTCATTATTTCACCCCCAGAGCCGGTTTCAGCTGATGATAATCAGTTGCCTGTTCAAAAGCATAAGCAGCTTTTAATAAAGTAGTTTCATCAAATGGTTTGGCGATTATTTGCATGCCTACCGGCAGTCCGTCAGCAAATCCGCAGGGAATTGACATGCCCGGCAATCCAGCCATATTGATTGGTACAGTTAAAATATCATTCATGTAGCCGGTAAGAATGTCTTCTGTATTTGCTCCTATCTTAAAGGCAGTAGTTGGAGTTGTAGGTGCAATAATTACATCAAATCCATTAAATACTTTATTAAAGTCATCACTGATAAGCCTTCTGACTTTCAATGCTTTTAGGTAATATGCATCATAGGACCCTGAACTCAAAGCATAAGTGCCCAGCATGATCCTTCTTTTCACTTCAGGTCCAAAGCCTTGCTGACGAGAATTTGAATACAAATCAGTTACATTGTCAGCAGTCAGATCCCGTAAACCATAGCGAATTCCATCAAATTTTGACATATTCGAACTGGCTTCCGCTGGTCCGATGATATAATACGCAGGAAGGGCGTACTCACTGTGAGGTAATGAGACTTCCTCAATATGGGCCCCAAGTTCTTCATATTTTAATAAGGCTTTCTTTAAAAGTTCGATGATTTTTGAGTCTACGCCCTGCTGGAAATATTCCTTGGGATATGCTATTTTCAGCCCTTTTATACTGCCGTTGAGTGCAGTTGTATAATCTGGGACCGTGGTATTTACACTGGTGGATTCCATTGGGTCATAACCGGCGATCATATTCATAACCAAAGCGGCATCATATACATCTTTGCTGATGACTCCTACCTGGTCAAGTGAAGAAGCATAGGCAACAACACCCCAGCGTGGAACCCTTCCGTAGGTAGGTTTAAGTCCCACTACTCCGCAATACGCAGCCGGCTGTCTGATTGATCCTCCGGTGTCTGAGCCCAGAGCAAAGGGAATTTCATCTGCGGCAACGGCAGCTGCAGAACCCCCTGAGGAACCGCCGGATACCCGTTCCAGATCCCAGGGATTATGGGTTGGGAAAAATGCTGAACTTTCAGTAGAGGAGCCCATGGCAAATTCATCCATATTTAGCTTGCCCACTAAAATGCCGCCTTCAGAATACAGTTTTTTCACCACTGCTGCATCATATGCTGGCACAAAATTTTCCAGCATTTTTGAAGCACAGGTAGTTCTGACTCCTTTGGTACAAATGTTATCTTTCAGAGCAAATGGCAAGCCTGCCATCTGACCTTTCCAGGGAGTCTGATCGAATTCTCTGGCTCTTAAGGAAGATGTTTCTTTATTCAGTGTTATAAAAGCATTTATTCTTTCATCTACCGCTTTTATTTGTTTAAGGATCGCATTCATTATTTCCTGCGAGCTTATTTTCTTTGCAGTCAGATCTTTTTTCAACTGGTGCAAAGTTAACTCATGAAGTTCCACTTAAGCCACCCTCTCTATAAAATCTTGGGAACTTTGAAATATCCGTCCTGAAATACAGGGGCATTAGCAAACAATTCATTCCGGTCCGGACTTTCAATTATTTCATCCTCGCGAAAAACATTGTAAATAGGCAAAATATGATATAAAGGATCCACGTCCTCAGTGTTTATTTCATTTAATTTCTCTGCATACTGGAGAACTGCGCTCAACTGTCCTGCAAACTCCTTCTTCTCCTCTTCGGTAATATTTATCCTGGCTAACATTGCAATATGTTCTACTTCTTGTAAAGAAATAACCATCACCATACCTCCTAACTCTGCACCATTTATGTTCAATATTATAGCAAAAACATACTCTATAAACTAATTATTTACCATGTATACATTATGTCCACTTATGTTACATAACACTTAAAATATTGCAATTATAGCCATGATGATCGGCACAAATAAAATTCCCGGCAAAAGATTTGCTACCCTAATACGGGTCACCCCAAGAATATTCAACCCCAGGCCGGTTATCAATATTCCGCCTAAAGAAGTTATATTATTAAGTATCGGGTCAGTCAAAATTGGCTCGATCACTCCTGCCGCCAGACTTATAGAACCCTGGTACAGCAAAACGGGAATGGCTGAAAATATCACTCCTATACCCATACTTGCGGTAAATAAAATAGAAAAAATAGCATCCAGTATTGATTTGATCAGTAAAATATGGTAGTTGCCATACAGGCCGTCTTCCAGAGAACCAACAACAGCCATGGCCCCAACACAAAATAACAGGGTGGCTGATACAAATCCTTTGGCAAAGCTGCTTTTCCCATTGCCAAATCGCTGTTGCAGACGGTTGCCCGCCGCTTCCAGCCGCCCATCCCAATCACGCCATTCACCAAAAATGGCTCCCAAGGCCAGGCATATCCCAATAACAGCGTAATTTTCTGCCTTGAAACCATATTGAACCCCTAAAACGATGATCAATATACCTAAAGCATCCTGCAAACTGCGGTTCATCTTTTCGGGAATTCCACGGCGCAGGAGTAAGCCTAAAAGACCTGCCAGAATGATTGCACCAGCATTGATCAATGTACCAAGCAAAAAAATCACCTTTCTCGAGTAAATGTATAATATAACTTTTATGATATAGCAGAAAAGAGCAATTCAGTCAAAAGCAAAAACACTCTTATGCAATAACTAATGCAAAACAAGAGTGTTCATCAATTACTTTAGCTGACTAGTCTTTAATTAGATCAAGGAACTGTTCCTCATCCAAGATTTTTATTCCCATGGAAACAGCTTTATTATATTTACTGCCAGGTTCAAAACCGGCAATCACATAATCAGTTTTCTTGCTGACAGAATTTGTGATTTGTCCGCCTAAAGCTTCGATCTTTTCCCCTGCTTCTCTTCTGGTCATACTGTTTAGCGTACCCGTCAAAACAAAGGTCATTCCCTGCAGGGGGCCTTCTTTTTTGCTGATTTCGTTTTCCCTGGTATTAACCCCGGCATTTTGCAAATTTTTGATCATTTCCAGATTCCGCGGTTCAGCAAAATAAGCAATAGTGCTTTCCGCTATTTTTTCACCTATTTCAGGAATGGACATTATTTCCTCTGGCCTGGCCATTATAAAATCTTCGATTCGGGGAAATTTTTCTGTTAAGAGACGAGCGGTTTTAGCGCCAATATGCCTGATCCCCAAGGCAGTAATCAGTCTGTGCAGCGGCTTTGTTTTACTTTCTTCAATAGCTTTGATAAGATTGCCGGCTGATTTCTCTCCCAGACGTTCCAGGACAGCTAATTCGCTTGTTTTCAAGTTATATAAATCATCAATTTTGGATACCATTCCATGTTTGAGCAGCTGATCTATTACAGCCGGGCCTAAACCTTCAATATCCATAGCTGTACGAGAGGCAAAAAATATAAGACTCTCTCGCAGACGGGCAGGACAGTTTATATTTTCACAACGATGTGCAACTTCTCCATCAAACTGTACTACTGCACTGTTGCATGCCGGGCAAAAGCGTGGCGGTTCAACTTCCTGTTCATTTCCTATCCGTTCCTCCGGCATTGTTCTGACGATCTCAGGAATAATATCCCCTGCCTTGCGTACCACCACCATGTCGCCAATTCGAATATCTTTGGTTTTGACCAGGGCAAAATTATGCAAACTGGCACGGCTTACTGTGGTTCCTGCCAGGGATACTGGGTCAAGAATTGCGGTAGGGGCTACTATGCCGGTTCGACCAACATTAATTTCTATATCCAGCAGACGGGTCGGCTTTTCTTCAGCGGGAAATTTATAAGCTACTGCCCAGCGCGGACTTTTTGAGGTTTCTCCCAATTCTACTCTATCCCGGAAAGAATTGAGTTTCACAACTACACCATCGATCTCGTAAGGCAGAGAGTTTCTATCTGCCTGGTATTTTTGTGTATATTGATAAACCTCATTTATATCATGGCAAAAGCAGTATTCAGGGTTCACCGGAAGTCCCAGGGATAGCAGAAATTCCATGGTCTGCTGCTGTGTTTCAACTTGATGCCCTTCAATATAAACAATATCGTATATAAAAGCAGACAATGCTCTTTTAGCTGTAATTCCCGGGTCTAACTGACGAAGAGAGCCTGCTGCAGCATTACGGGGATTGGCGAAAATTCTCTCTCCACTTTCCTCTTTTTCTTCATTTAACCTGAGGAATTCTTTTTTGGGCATATATATTTCCCCGCGCACCTCAAGTCTTGGAACTTCAGAGCGGAGCTTTAAAGGAATGCTTTTTATAGTTCTTACATTCCGGGTTACATCTTCGCCAACTATGCCGTCACCTCTGGTTGCAGCAGTGACTAAAACACTGTTTTCATAGGTCAAAATAATAGAAACCCCGTCAATTTTTAGTTCCGCCACATAGGCGTAAGAAGCAACAAACCTGGATATGCGGCGGTCAAATTCACCAAGATCATTACGAGAAAAAACATTATCCAGACTTAGCTGAGGGTAGCGGTGGATCACAGAGGCAAACTTCTCCAGGGCCTGTCCTCCTACTCTTTGGGTAGGAGATTCGGGTCTGACATACTGTGGGTATTCTTTTTCCATTTTTATCAGTTCTTGCATCAACTGGTCATATTGATGGTCACTTATTAAGGGATCATCTAAAACATAATATTGATAGCTGTGTTTACTTATTTCATCCCGCAATTGGTTTATCCTATGTTCAGGGCTTGGCAATATCTTTCCTCCTTGCATCTGGTACTGTTTTAATCTATTTTCTCCAAAGGAGCAATATCCAAACGCAACATTCTGGTTCCGGCCCTTTCAAAATCTATCACTGCGATCATATCATCTTCGATCAGACTTGTGACTATGCCCATCCCAAACTTTTTATGAATGACTTTGTCCCCTTCAGTCAATATACTGTTGACAATTTTCTTAGGCTGCGGTGATACCAGCAGGTCCTCAGGTATTTCGTTAAGAAAACGGGATGGGGGGTTGCTGCGTTCATAGCCATACAACAAGCGGGAAACAGCATTAGTCATATAAAGTTTTTCTCTGGCTCTGGTTATACCTACATAGCATAACCGCCTCTCCTCTTCCATTTCTTCCGATGTCTCACTACGGTAAGAGGGAAAGACCCCTTCTTCCATACCGGTCATAAATACTACCGGAAATTCAAGACCTTTGGCGCCATGGTATGTCATCAGCAAAACTGAATTCGAATGATCCACCTCGTCAGTATCCTGAGCTAAAGCAATCTGAGCCAGAAAGTCCTCTAAACTATCTGCACCGCTTTGTTCGAATTCAATTGCCAGTGACTTCAGTTCATAAAGGTTTTCCAGTCTGGTATCTACATCAGGCAAATTACTTTTGCGCAGTTCAGTTACATAACCACTCATCTCAATAACCAAATCAAGAATATCCTGCAGAGAAGTATCAGTTTCAGTTAAATCCGCAAAGTATTTGATCATGCCATAAAACTCTTCCAGAGTATTACTCATCTTTTTGCTGATTCCGGCGATTTTATCCGGTTCTTTTAATGCTTCCATAATTGATAAATTGCTTTCAGCAGCATAGTTCAGAATCTTTTCAACAGTTTTGTCCCCTATACCCCGTCTGGGAGTATTAATGATCCGCTGCAAGCTCAACCGGTCATTAAAGTTACAGGCCAGTTTCAAATATGCAATTATATCCTTTATTTCTTTTCGTTCATAAAAGCGCCTGGCTCCTACCAAATGATATGGTATATATTTGCGTACCAAAGCTTCTTCAATAATTCTTGACTGGGCGTGAGTACGATAAAAAATAACACAGTCATTATAATTCCTGTTTTCCCGGTCTACCAAATCACCAATGGTATCAGCGATAAACCTTGCCTCCTGGAAACTGTCCCCGGCACAAAAGTGAACCAGCCTTTCTCCTTCTTTAATATCTGTATAAAGTTCTTTTTTTTCACGGTCTGAATTATTTTTAATAACAGCATTAGCAGCTGCAAGAATAAAGGGGGTTGAGCGATAATTCTTTTCCAGTTTAACAAGTTTGGTATCGGAATAATCAGTTAGAAATCTTTTAATGTTTAAAGGCTCTGCTCCCCGCCAGCTATAAATAGATTGGTCAGGGTCGCCAACAGCAAAAATATTACGGTGTTTTGCTGCCAGCATATTGGCCCAAATATATTGAGAATAGTTTGTATCCTGATATTCGTCGATCATAATATATTGGAAACGATTCTGATATTTTTGTAAAACCTCGGGAAATTCTTTAAATAATTTAATACACAGAACGATCAAATCTTCAAAATCAAGAGCATTAAGTTCCTTTAAACGGTGAATGTACAGTTTGTAATAACGCAGATATTTTTCCTTTGCTTCAAAGGGCATATTCAAGCTATTAAAATGTTTTTCCGGGCTATGCATGCTGTTTTTCGCCTGTTTAAAGATATGTAAAACAGGTTCCGCCTTGGTTTCATAATCATTATCTTCTTTTAGGATTTCTTTAATCAAGGAGCTGGCATCTGCATCATCGACAATAGTAAAATTCCGATCAAAGCCTAAATTGTCAATATCCATACGCAAAATACGATAGCAGGCAGCATGGAAAGTCTGTATCCATTGACCTGTATAATCCGGCAGCATAGCAGCAACTCTGGCCCTCATCTCTTGAGCAGCTTTATTTGTAAAGGTAATGGCCAGAATATCATTATAACCTGCACCATTTTCAATAAGGTTTACAATCCGGCGGGTAAGTACTCTGGTCTTCCCGCTGCCTGCTCCGGCAAGAACCATACAGGGGCCGTTTAAGTGTGTAACAGCTTCCAACTGGCTGTCATTTAAGTCATTATGCATATGAGACATAAAAAAACCACCTTTTATGATGTACCATTATCATACCATAAAGAAGCGTCAGGTTTCTAAAGAGTTAAATCCTAAAAGGGATTGACCTGCAAAATCAAAGAGACGATTCAGATTTTTCTGCCAGTGGTACTGGCATTAGGCGGGCAACAACATAACAAATAATAACAGCCAGGAAAAACCTTACCATTAAAACAGGAAACCATTTAGCTCCTATTGCAGCGATCAAAATCGTATCCTCCAGCACGGCATGACAAATGACCAAAAACAGATTAATAAGGTAAATATCCCGGTAAGTTAGTTTCCCTTGACGGGCACTGTTAATGATGATTCCGCTTCCATAACTTATTCCAAAAATTAAACCTGCCATAATAGGTAATCTGCCTTCCGGTGATATCCCAACCAGATTTGTAAAGGGAGCTAATATGGCAGTAAGTTTTTCCAGCAGGTTTAGATCCTGAATGATTTCAATAAAAACCATTAAAGGTATTACGATAAGGGCTATTTGAAAAACACCAGTCAAACTGCCGGAGACTGCTTCGATAAAAATATCTAAATAAGACAAAGCTGCTTCTCTCCTTTATAAAAAATAATTAAACAGTAGTCCCGCCCCAAAGGCCGAAATCAAACGTGTAATTATCAAAGTGCTGACTTTCGCTCCAGACTTTTTGCTTACTATGCCCTCTAAAGGAAGAGAATGGGCCAATAGAAGCATGGCTGCTATAATCGTAATTTCTTTCGTATTCATTGCTAATGGTAATACTGCTCCAATAGCAGCATATATGTTCAGAAACGCACCCAGGACCAAAGGTAGTGATGCCTCTCCAGGCAGTCCGACTATATGCATCACCGGCTTCATAAGTTCAGCGATCCAATTTAGTGCAGGAGTGTACTTTAAAATCGTAACTGCAATATAGACTGGAACAATAACCACGCCTAATTCCCAAGTAATTCTAAGACCATTTCTCAAACCTCTGGTAAAAGTCGAAACAGTAAGCATTGTCATGACTCCTTGTTATATAATGATATATAGAGTATAGCTAATCTGAGCATTAGTTCAATGAATATTTCTTTCAATGAAAGCAGGATTTTCGATGAAAAGGAACTTCCCTATCAGTAGCGGACTGATGTTTTTAATTATAGCCTGTTTTGCCTTCACAGCTTACATATTTTTTATGGATAAAACTGGTCTGAGCCTTACTGACTTCTCGCCTGTCGAAAAGCCTTCCCCGGTGGAAAAAATTGCGCCACAAGATTTGACTGCTCCCGATTTGATTTTACTGGGTGCCAGACAGGAAGTAAAAAATAAAACCACTTATAATGCTTCATACCAGAAAATAGAATACCCAGGTGGGGATGTGCCTGCAAATCATGGAGCATGTACTGATGTAGTTATTCGGGCATTTAGAAATGCCGGTTATGATTTACAGAAGATGATTCACGAGGATATGATGGCAAATTTCGCACTTTATCCAGATAACTGGGGTTTGACCCAACCTGACTCCAATATCGATCACCGACGGGTTCCCAATCAGATTGTGTTTTTTAAGCGTTTCGGCCGTGAATTAACAATTGATGCGGATGATTTTGGCCAGTGGCACTGGGGAGATGTTGTTTACTGGCGTTTTGCCAATGGTGATGAGCACTGTGGCATCATAAGTGATAAGACTCTGGCCAGCGGCAAGCCTCTGGTCATTCATAATGCCGGCATTGCAAAAGAAGAAAACTGTCTTGATAAGTGGGAGATCACCTGGCATTATCGCTTTCCATGTGACTAGTTTCTATATCCAAAGTCAAAAATACATCTACCAATGCTGGGTCAAACTGTATACCGGCGTATTTTTTCAACTCTTCCACAGCTTCCATATGAGTCAAGGCCTTCCTGTATGGCCGAACACTGGTCATCGCATCATAGGCATCTGCAATTGCTAAAATACGACATTCCAATGGTATCTCCTCACCTTTAAGTCCCAGAGGGTATCCCTTCCCATTCCACCATTCATGATGTTTCAGTATCCAATCACTAATCACGGTCATTTCAGGAGATGAAAGGGCGATGCGATGTCCTATTTCACAATGTCTTTGCATGATCAGGTATTCTTCCTTGGTGAGGGGACCGGTTTTAAATAAAATGGCATCCGGGACTCCAACTTTACCTATGTCATGAAACTGGGCAAAAAGCCGCAGATCATTTACAGTACGCTCACCCATACCAAGTTTGCGGGCTATTCTTTCCAATAGATCCTGCATGCGTTCTGCATGACCCTCAGTTATATAATCACGTTCTTTCAGGGCTCTTGTCAGGGTTTGTACAATGGCACTGCGGGCACTGTGGTGGCTATGCAGCTTTTCACGATACATGTTGTTATCTGCTTCTTTAAAAACATCAGACATGGTAATTATAGGATTAGCCCGGATGGCTGCACCTATCGATATACTAAGAGGAATATCCGCACTTAAGTTGTATTTGTTAATTTTATTTCTTATTCTGTCAAAAGCTTGGTTGATAATTTCCCAGTCAGCAGAAGGTAATAGAACCGCAAACTCATCACCACCTACCCGAGCAATCACATCCTGCCTGCGGAAACAGCTTTGAATGATAGTTGCTGCCTGTTGCAGCGTATTATCACCCTGGGTATGTCCAAGTGTATCATTGACCAATTTAAGTCCGTCAACATCACAAACAATAACTCCAACATGCAAACAATCATTGTTTTGCATAAGTTGCATCTGCTTCTCAAAATACAATCTATTAAAAAGGTCGGTTAATGCATCATGGGTACTCATATATATTAGCTGTTCTTCAGCCAGTTTACGTTCTGATATATCTCTGCCAACCGCCTGGTATTCGATAAGGATTTCATTTTCATCAAAAATAGCTCTGCACGTCCATTGCAGCCAAAATTCCCGACCATCAGGGAATTTCAATTTATGTTCGATGGTTATTACTGACTTTTCAGGAGTCAAACCCTTGAGCTTTTTCTCAAACATTCCTCTTTCATTGGCAAATATCATATAATCCGGTATTTTACCTGTGCTTTCCTGTCCCTGTAAGTTGAAAAAACGGCAATAGGCATCATTGGTAAATGTAAGTGTTAAATCCTGCAGAAAACGGCAAATCAATTCCGTTTGGTCCTGCACGATCCCCCTATACCTTTTTTCGCTCATAGCCAGTTCCTTTTGCGCTATTTTTGTTGAAGTGATATCTTCTGCTAGAATCATTCCCCCTTTAATTTCTTCTCTTTCATTTCTTATCGGGGTGCTGTTGATTTTTATTATCCTTTCAGAGTCATTCTTATGTATAATTGGTAATTCATAAGTAGCTGCCCGGCCTTCCTTGGTTCTCTGTCCGATATCATTATTGACTTTATCGTGGTATTCCTGCGGCACGAAATCATTCACGTGCCTGCCGATCACTTCTTCCATTGTATATCCAATTAAATCATCAACTTTTTTATTCACAAAAGTGATTTTGCCATCCGGGTCATAGGTAACAAATAATTCGTTTAAATTTGCTATTAAAGCATCGAGATAAGCCACTCTTCCCCGTAGTCTTTGTTCGCTATCCTGCAGGGCTTGTTCTGTTTTTTTACGCGCAGTAATATCACGGACCAAACCTCTGAATCCATTTACTTTATCATTTTCTTTTACCGGTAATATGGTAGTCTCCACAAACATACAGCTTCCGTCTTTTTTGTAAACACTCCAATCAAAAGCCCTTAGCGGCTCCCCTGTATCATATACACTGGCAAAAGCTGACTTGATCTTTTTTGTGTTTTCTTCATCCATCAGTTTTTGGAAACTATTACCGATTATTTCCTGATAATCATATCCGATTGCTCTATGCAGATAACTGTTCACGAAAGTGAATTCACCATACTTATCTACTTCAAAATATCCATCCTCAATACTTTCAATAATATTTCTGTACTTTTCTTCACTTTCTTTTAATTCATTAATAGACTTGATTCGTTCACTGAGATCCCTAACGGTTTCTATAGCCCCGTATATACTGCCAGTGTCATCAAACAAAGGAGCAGCTCTGGCAGAAACATGCATGCCATCGACCCCAATTTGCTGCACAAATTGGTCAGCATACAAACAGTCTTTGCTTAGCTTGAACATATTATAATGGTTTTTTTCAGCATTAATGTCCGCTAGTTCGGCAGCTAAATCTATCAGCATAGGCCGCCTGTTGCCATAAAATATCACAGAATACTCTCTATTATCCCTGCCCAGTATATTACGTGCCTTTACACCAGTTAAAACTTCAATAGCTTTATTCCACATTTTAACTTTTCCCTGCTTATCGATTACAAAGGTAGGATCGGGAAGAAAGTCCATTATATTTTCCAGTTGGCTGTGAGCGTTAGCCAGAGCCTCTTTATTTTGCTCTGCTTCCGTAAGTTGTTTGCGAAGTTCTTCTTCAGCCCGCAGCAAACTTCTATTTGCTTTTAGTAATTCATTTTTGGTTTGCTCCAAAATCAGATTTGAATCCTTGAGGGCTTTTTCGTTACGCCGTGCATTTGTAACGTCTTCTGCCAGACAAACTTCGCCAATGATCCGGCCATCTTCCATAATTGGTGCTACATTAATGCGTAGTATCCTGGTATCGCCGCTTTTATGCAATATCTTGGAAAGATAAATATTCCTTTTTCCTTTTTTCAGCCTTCTTTTTACTTCATTGACCAAATTTTCTTTATTACTGGGATGAACAAAATCCCACACATAATTTCCTATTATTTCATGCTGTTGATATCCTAAAATATCGTGGCTTTTTTTATTAATGAATGTTACTATGCCATTGACATCATATGTATAGAAAAGCTCATTTATATTATCCAGAAGATCATTGAGATATTTAACCTGTAATGCAAGCTTATTAGCCTGGTCTTCCTGCTGGAGACCACTGAATTCAGCCATTATAACCCCCCTTTACACAGGTAATAGTTTTAATGAATGTAAATTATACCCTTTTTTATTATAATTTAAATTTACAGAATATGTGGCACAAATATGAAAATAGTTTTAATATTTTTTAAAATTAGATTAATAAATAGAGTATAATTACTAAATAATTTTAAAAAAGAGTGAAGTTCGCCATGAAAATTGAAAAAATAGACTTGCATGGTATAAGCGTGGAAGAAGCTTTGAAAAAAGTTGAAGCCAATATTAAATGGTGTATCGAAAACAATGTAGATGTAATCGACATTAATCACGGCAAAGGACACCACAGCAGCCAAAACTTTTCCGTTATTAAAAAGGAAGTAAGGCACAGGCTAAAAAATGATAGATCCCTGCAGGAAGCTGATTATAAAGTGGTCTTTGGCGAATCAGAATTACCAGTTGCCCTCACATATGACCAAGGACATACTTTAGTCGTTGCCAAAGGAAAGGTTAACAATTATATTGGAGGAGCAAAAGAACAACAAAAAAATCACATTATTTACTCTAAAGAGGGCAAAAGGATTAGAAAAGAACAAAAGGCCCGCAATGCTGATAAACGAAAACGAAAATAATATCTATTCAATTACGATATTATTTTATTCTGGTGATTTTTAAGGGGATGAAGCATGTTTAAACATCTTTTTGATAATATTTACCTGATCACAACCGGTAAAAGCAGTAGATTTCCTTATTCATGCTGCTTTTATATTAATGATAAAGTAAAAACTATCATCGATACGCCAATTGATACAAGTTTCGCTGAAATGTTCACTAAGCGTCAGGTTGATTTAATCATAAACACTCACTTTCACATTGATCATTGCGGTTGTAATTTTTTGTTTCCACAAGCTAAAGTCATTGCCCATCCTTATGATATTCCAGCAATGAAAGACTATAAAGTCTTTGAGGATTTTTACGGGACCGAAAAGTATAACGCCCCGGACAAGCTGTTATCATGGTTACCCTGGCGCCCTTCCAACATAACTGGTACTATGAAGGATGGTGACATCATTGATTTGGGGAATATTAAGCTGGAAGTCATTCATACCCCCGGACATACTCCAGGGCACTGTTGCTTATACTGGCAGGAAAAAGGAGTACTATTCAGCGGTGATTTTGATTTAACTAGTTTTGGTCCCTGGTATGGCAATGATGTAAGTAATGTTGATGAATTGATCAACTCCCTGGAAAGATTGATCGCTCTTGAACCCAAAGTAATACTATCAGGTCATAAGGGAGTCATTGATACCAATGTAAAACACCGGCTGCAAAAATATCTTGATAAAGTCTATGCCAATGAACAGGCAATTATAAAAGCTTTGGCAACACCTTATACCCTACACGAATTGACTTATAAGAAAATCATTTATGGCCGCTGGCATGAACCGGAAAGCAAGTTTTACTTTTTTGAAAAAATGTGCCTTATCGTTCATCTGCGCAGACTCTTAAGAATCGGGTTGGTGAAAGAGTTCGGGGACAAATACCAATCGATAAAATCTGCCATGGTTTAAATTCTTTATAGAATTTTAAAATAGCCGTGATTTAAAATACCTGAGCAAAATTATAAAAGTGCCCAGCAAAATGCTTCCCAGGATAAAACCTGCCAAAACATCTGTTGCATAATGCACATTAAGGTAAATCCTGCTAATACCGATTAAAAAAATCAGAGCCGCTATAAAACCGGATAACCATTTAGTTCGGCTGTTTTTATTGGCTGACATAATCAGATAAATTATAAAACCGTAAAAAGCCATGGCAAGTGTTGCATGACCACTGGGGAAACTATAGCCTACTGCATAAGTCAGCGGTTCACCTGCTGGCCTTGCCCTCATAAAAAGTAGTTTGAGAGAATTCATGACACCCCATGAGGTAAAAATGCAAAGTAGTAAAAAGATCCCTTCCGGTATCTTCTGTTTACTGATCAAATAGACAAACCCTACAGCAGCCAGAATATAAAAAGTGACCGGTGCTCCCAGGTTGGTAATAAAAGCCATGAAGCTATCTAAAGCAGGATTGGCAATGCTGTTAATTGCGTTTTTTACGATCTGGTCAAAATAAAGCTCATCACTGAAATAATGCAAAACAATTGCTCCCTGGCTGCCCGTTACAAACAATATATCAAGGCATTACTCTTATTTTGTAGGGCAGATTCTTTTTAATTTCATTCAACAACAAGGCAGATGAGTTATTATATTCCGGATACTTATCTTTATGACACATCACAATGCTGAAGGCCCAATAAAGACCCAACCAGGGCATGATTTTTGTCATATAGGGCTCTCCGGCTGGATAACGCATATGCAGCAATGCACTAAGCCCCGCTTTTTCCAAGCCATTTCTAAGGTGAATATCGTTGATCCCTGTATATGTCTGATATTCGGCCACATCAAAATCCTCTCCTGCTGCCGCCTCACTACCAGAACCAAATAATCTGCTAAAACTGTTTTTTATAGTGGCCTTTTTGTGCTGGCTGTTGGCAGCCGTAAATTGCAGAAAGCGGAATCGTTTGCTCTTGATAATCGTATTGGGGTCAGCAATGCTGATTATCATTCCCTGGGGTGAAAGCCTTTTGGCTGCTGCCGCCAAAAGAGCTGTGGGATCTTTAAAGTGATGCAAGGCAGAAGAAAAAACGATCAAATCGAATTCCTCTGATTCATCCTCCAGAAAAGAGAAGGCATCTTTTAATAAAATCCGGCAGGAAACTTGTTCTTTTTCTGCTCTTCTGCGGGCAATATCCAGCATTTTATCGGCCAGATCCACTAAAGTAACTTCACAGTTTGGATCACAGCTTTTCAGAACAAAAGCTGCCTTTCCTGCACCTCCACACATATCTGCTGCTCTTACCGGGTTTTGCAGATGATTATGCAAAAAATTAAGGACTGCATCAAAAATTACTGAATACTCAATATAAGTATATTTAGGTTCTTCAAAATCCTCATAAAACTTAACGATATCTTCTTTATCATATTTTTCAATATTGGCTTTGAGGATCTCCTCTTCTGAATATTCTGCCCAAGTTTTTACTTTATTCATTCCCTACCCCCGCTTTTCTGCAAATTTTATATTCTATTCGCCAATCCTATCTTCCTAACCTTTTTTTATCTATTTCGGAATATTACGTTTTATAAAAAATTCGTATAAATTCGTTTGGAAAATACCATTAAAATAAAGCATAAAGGCAGGAATTCCCTGCCTTTATGCTTTCCCAAAAGAAGTGTCCCTCAGTTAACAGCTGAAGTTATTTTGCTTCATCCAAAACATCCTGATCTGCCCATAGACGTTTGGTAAAAACATCTCCCTTAAAGAAGTTACTGCCATATATGATCAGACATGCAATGATACCGGCAGCAAATGCCCATGCTGCCCCTCTGGTGATCAGTACCCCGGCAACGATCCCACCGATACCCAGGTCAAGTATGCTTCTGGCTTCACGAGCACCAACATAAACCGATACAAATCCCTGGATGATCATGGTCAAGGATAGAGCCGCAGGCAGAATTGGTTTAGTCAAGGTTACCAGCGGCAAAATAAAGTAGGAGGTAAATGTACCCCAACGGAAAGATGCTACTCCGCCTACAATGGAATCCATTTGTTCACGTCCTTTTTTCCAGCGCTCATAAGTTACCACTGTCATAGCAGCCCAAATCGGCCCGCACATTGATATATCCGGCCCGAATACAGACATAATGGTGTTTCTCAAACCTACGATCAGGTGAGTTCTATCCGGATTATAATCAACTGGTTCATCGGGACGATGTTTTGCGGCATCTTTTATAATGGCCTGGCATTGAACAGCATCACCAAATATAACGATATATGCTGCGAGGACCATCGGTATAGATTTAATATATAATTCTAATGAAGGCCAGCCCAATTTGCCCCAGGGAACCCAGTCAGTCCAGAGAGCTCCGAAAGCCGGTGCCGTAATGCCCCATTCAACTGAAATTTTGGCTTCCCCGATCACTCCGGCAATAATAATGGCTAAAACGATTGCCGGAAGAATTCCCAGGTTGGCAAAACCCTTAAAAAATTTATATTCGCTAAAGAACGAAAATATGGATTATACATCATCCATAAAGCGATTAGTGCGCACAAAATAATCGTATAGGGCATTGATTCGAGCTTGCCGGTTCCAATGATAAAAATCATTTGAATAGCAGCTATACCTGCTCCCAGGATAACCCCTACCTTTATTCCCCGTGGCACTAACTCAATAAATTTTTGCGCTAAACCCGTTGCACCAAGGAATAAGCACCAGATCCCCAGCATCAATTCAAAAGCAATTAGTGCATGCATCCTTTCCGGGCCCATTGGATATACAGATACATATGCAACCAGCAAAGGAATTGCCGGTGTTACCCAGCCAGGTACCACCGGGTCACCCAGCCATGAATGCCATAGATACAAAAAGCCATTAAGTACAACGATGGCAATGGCAACTTCAAAAGGCATACCAAGCGTTTCCTGCAGAATAGGAATAATAGACAGGCATACTGCTGCCATTACCAGCCCTTGAATATAATCCGCCCATTCCCACCGGTAATGAACACCCGGGAAACGCATTTTAAACTTCCATAAAGGTATATAAGGAGCCTCCTGACCATAAGCTCTTCTTTTTGTCCAATCTATCATTTTAAAACCTTTCCCCTTTCCTTTTTATATTCATTCGATTCGCCAAGCTGTAAATTTAAAAAGAAAAAAGATCTACATGAAAATCTACATAATTTATACTACTTAAAATAAATTGATCGTGCTTCCGCAGATATCTGCTCTCTAAAGTCCGGATGTGCGATCTCAACCAAAGCTTTCATGCGCTCCTTCACTGGCTAAACTCGCTTCGTCCGGTCTTAACGATTTCTGCAAGATTACTCTGTGGCAAGATACTGGTCAAAGGACAGCCAATGACCTTTGCCCTGTCAACCTCGAAAATTCTTTCAGCAGCAGGATTAAATATCTGGACAATGCCATTCTCATCCACAGATATAATCGCATTGTGAACAGAACTAATGACTGCTTCCAGCTCATATTGTAAATCCCGTGCTGAATTATAATAAAACCGGGCTAAATTAGACATCGTCACTGCACCAAGAAGATAACCATTCTGTAAAACCGGCAGCCATTCTGCATCCAGATCAAGTAAATTATCTATTTCTATGTCTGGTTCCACATAGGTATAATTATTTTCCATCACTTCACTTACGCAACATTCAAGATTTTCACCATGTAATACAGCATCGAGCACTTTTGATTTTGTGATCAAACCTTTTAATTCTCCATCTGTATCAACAATCGGAGCATGATCAATATGATTTTTCGAAAACATACAAGCAGCATCTCTGATCGTTTGGTCCAAATGAAAAGTATACAAATTTTCGGTCATTATATCTTTTACCTTCATATCCATCCCCCTTTGATACAAAACCAAATCATCCTTTTTATACTTACTCTGCATTTGTGGATTTGATAACTATTTTTTGGCTAAATGTTCCTTTTGCGGCATATAAATTGCAATAAGTGTATTAAAAGTGAGGTGTAAAAAATGGCTGACTTCTGGCAGGATTTGTTCGATATCCCGGAAGAAAAGGCACTGCAGATCAAAGGCGGAATGAAAATCAGTTTTTCACGGCAGGAACTGAAAGATTATTTTGATATACTGCTGGATATACGCCCTCTGGAAAGATTGGCCGGGGAGACTGCCTGCTGGGTTCTGATTCCTAGTACAACAGGAGTTTATTCCTTTTCAATCATATTCTGGGTAACAAAAAGTCTGGTCCTGGCATCTTTAGGAAGCCTAGGCTTCATGATGTCCTTTTCCCTGCTTAATCAAGGAGCGTATAATTACTTTATAAACAAATATTTTGTACGGGTTTTCGTCCACTTGATAACGAAAGTATTATATTTAATAGCAGCAGCCCTGCTGTTATATAAAAATGGTCATACCCTTTTTATCTCGCTTTCCCCCTTTCTATAGTACATATTCATCGACCGTATTCCTATTCTGTATCTTATATCAGAACTGTTAGTTGCTAAAACCAAAAGCTGGATGTATAAACTCCCCGATCCGGATGGAGTTTTACGCCAAGTAGGCTGGTACTGGGCCCGCAGGTACCATTTAACACAAAGTGAAAGCGGCAGAGTGACCGGATCTGAGCGATAGAAACGAAAACAAGGGCATCGCTAGCGATGCCCTTGTTTGTTTATATAAAAGGGGGTAGAGTATGGTTGCAAATAAATGCTTTTTTCAGGTACTATTATTCTGCAGCTACGCTTCTTGTTTAATCTCTAGAATTATTTGGATTCTTGTTCTCGGGATTTTTCACAGGCTTATTGGAACCTTTTTTGTCGGGTTTGCTTGGATTCTTCTTCCCGGGATTTTTTAAAGACTTATTTGGACTATTATTGTCGGGTTTGCCTTGATTATTCGCCTCTTTCCCTGCCTGTATACCTTGTTTATCGTCTGTTTTTTCACCTTGCGTACTTTGATTGTTTCTTTCCTTCAGATTACCCTGTAGATTCTTATTGCCATTATTCACCTTGTTTATCCGAGTAGAATTTATATTTACCTTTATGCTGTTTTTTATTTTTTCTTCTGCCGCTGCCTTTTCTTTTTCAGGGATAATAAAATCATTCTCAATGGAAGTTTCAATTTTTTTCAGAAGCTTTTGTTCCAAATCGGGATTCGCTTTTTTTTCACTATTTACCTGAATAATAATATCCTCTTCATTCTTGTCTTCGACCAGAGCGTCTTTTACAATGATAGATACTGCCCGCTCCAATTTTTGCCCTTTGAGAGCATCATATTTTGTTGAGGTCATGTCCGTCTCCTGGATTTGTTCTATTTTCACAACACGATTCCAGCGATTTACACCCATTTCAATTCCATTTGATACATTTGCATATGCCACTACATTGAAAAAGTCAACTGTACCCAGCAGTATTAAGACCACTGCCGAAGCAACAGCCAAGAACAATTTATAATACTGCCTTTCTTGCTGATAGATTTGCCCAACTTCCAAAGTTTTGCGGATTTTAATATATTGTCCGCCCTCCATAAGAACTGTTGAGCAGCCATTATTTGATTCAAGAACAATTCCTCTGGCTTTAGACATGGTCAGTTCCTCCCTGCGCCCAGATGAAAGATTTAAGATAAGTTAAATCATAAATAATTATCAGGGATCCCGCTATTATGTATTTTCGGTACCGGTCCAACAGTTTACGGTTAAACTTCTTTTTTTCTTCTAATATTTTTATCGGCAGTTTTCTTTTTTCCAGCAAATAGGTTTGCAGAACTTCATCCATAGCAATGACCCAACATATTTTTTTAGTTATTTCCCGGGTTTTGCCTTGCTTCGGTGAAGATGATACCAGTTCGTGGAATTTGATATCAAAGGGCCCTAATATCTCTTTAAACCTCTCTATTTCCTGAGCTCTGGCCAGTTCTTCTACCATCTTCTCAATCGCGTCATCTTCTGTATGAAAAACCACATCATTCTTTGGGCCTAAGTCTTCTAAGAAAAGGCTCTTCTTGCGTTTCTCACTGCGCTTGAAATCGATTAAACGATTACGAATCACCCGGCCTAAGTAAACCAGAATGTATCCTTTATCAGGATCGTAACTGTGAAAAGCTTCTAAAATAGACATACGGGCAATACTGGCTTCTTCATCACTTTCATCGATATATCTGCCGCAAGTTCTGGAACATACTTTTAAACAAAATGGCATTAATTCAGGATAAATTTCTTCGATCGCATCATGATTGCCCGTATGATACTTCTGCCAGCTCTCACATACATCTGTTTCCAACTTAAGTGGTTCAGCCCTGGACATTTATACCTCCCTGACACCGCCTTGATATAATACAAACACATTGTTAAACTGCTTTTTTTAGCAGTTTAACAACTGTTACCTCCAACTATATCTCGCGGGCAGGATAAATTGAAGCAAAATATCCTGGTATTATTACCCGCATGAAGTTCAATCTTCTTCCGGCGAGTAAATTTTAACCCAAACTACCTGATCTTGGTCATCAAGGCAGACCTTAATTTTTCCACCAGTTTTTATATCTTCAATTGCCGCATATTGGTCTTCATCAAAATTCTGTCTGAAATTTACACGTTTGCCATCATAGTATAAGCGGTCTTCATCTGTGAATTCTATTTCGTCTACGAAATCTTCTTTCTCATCTATGATAATCAAAGTAAATATTTTTTTGTCTGCATCATAATCAATATCATCCAATATTCCGGCAACTTGATCATAATTATCTTTCTTCTTACAGAAATAATTATCATCCAGGCGATTTAACATGGCAGCGATTTCATTTCTCTTTACTACCCGCATAGGACTGAATTTGCCGTCAGTATCACCGAACATAACACAAAGCTTCTGCATCAATTTTATAGATTCCCTGGCCTGCAGTGGTATCTGGTCCTTGTCCTTGAATCTGAACTTTTCTTGATCCCGGGGTTCCGAGTATTCATTAAGGCTGGATTCTACTTTCTTAAGCAGTTTAATTGCTTTTTTAAGCTCTGTTACGATATCATCGTATTCCTCTTCCTTGGCATCCTCATTAATATCATCCAATTCGTCCATCAAATCTTCAACTTCATCGATGAATTCATCTATCAATTTCTGGTCCATGCTTTCTTCATCCAGGTCTTCCAGGTCTTCCAGAAAATCCTCAAGTATGTTTAAAAACTCATCTAAATTCAGGTCTTCTGCTTCATCGGTATCAATCAGATCATCTATTATGGCAATGGCTTCTTCCAGGTCACCTATAGCACTTTCCAAATCGAAATCTGCTTCTTTATCATCACCGATCAAATCATCAATATAGTCGCCGTATCCGTTTTCTGCCATTCTGGCAAAATAAACAGCCACCTGGTACCTCTTGATCCCCTGGTTAGGATTAAAAGTTTTCATTTCGCTTTCCAGCAGAATTCCTTCATCAATAGCTGCAGCAACATATACTTTGCCCCAGTCAGGAATCTTTTTTAACAAGCCTTTATTGATATCACTATCCACATCATCCAGGTCAATTTCGCCTTCCTGTTCCAGGGTGCTTATTAAAGCGACAATTGCTTCCAGGCAGGTTATAGGTTTATTAGGCTGAAACTTTCCATCTCCATAACCTTTCATATATCCTTTTAAAGCTGCTTTATTTATTTCGTCTTTAGCCCAGTCAAAATTAATATCAACAAATTTTACCTGCTGTCCGCGGTTTTCAGTAAATTGATTCTTGACTTTATTGGGTCCTTTATTGGGGTTATTATTTTTTGCAGCTGCCCCTCCTGCAAAGATCGTCAACATAAAAAAGCACAGCACTATAATTGATATTTTCTTTTTCATATAAAATGTAAACCTCCTTCTGTTGTATTTATAAATTAGTGCGAAAGAGGTATCTTTAAAAATGGGGTCGTTTTTTATAATTTAGATTATTTTCAAAATCACTTAGTCAGCGACCCAAGATAAGAAAAAATATAAAAGCTACCGTAATTTTTATCTTCCTTCCGCAATTGATGGCAACTTGTGAAAATCCAAGTCGTTTAAAAGTTTCGGATAAATTACAAAAGGAGGCTTTTTAATCAGCCTCCTTTAATTCTGTTGCAATTAATTCTCGACTGTTTGCAGTACAGCCCACTTATCTTACAAAACGAATTTCTCCTCCAACTACAGTCATCATAACTTTTAAATCTTTTAATTCCTGCGGTTCAACCAGCAAAGGATTCCAGTCCAATACTACCAAATCAGCAAGTTTTCCGGGCTCAATAGATCCTTTTATATTTTCATCAAAGGTAGCATAAGCAGCATTGACGGTCCAGGTTCTAAGCGCTTCAAGAACGGAAATCCTTTGCTCCGGCCCAAAAAGCTGCTTGGAATCACGTGTGGTCCTGCTTACCTGGCTATACAAACCATAGCGAGGTGCATAAGGGTTGGCAGGGTAATCAGTATGCCCAGAAACAGGGATACCGGCATCTAAAAATGACCTAAAGGCAAAAGCCCACTTTTCTTTTTCCGGATCGATGCATCTTTTTACTTTATCTCCATGATACCAAGCCATCGGCGCAAAAATTGTGGGCAGGGCACCTATTTTCTTGATTCTTTCGATTATTTCCTGATTTACAACTGAACAATGCTCTATACGGGTGCGGTGATCCTTTATTGGGTTCTTCTGCAGAGCTTCTTCAACCGCATCCAAGAACATATTTATAGCAATATCACCGTTAGCATGTGCTGCAACCTGAAATCCTGCCTTTTGAATATTATTAACCATTTCAGTAATCTCTTCTTTTGTATAACAAAACAACTGCTGGTTATAACCTGGAGAATCACTTACGGCAGCAGTTCCAGCAGACATCGAGCCATCAATAAAAAATTTGATACCGCCTATTTTTAAATTTTTATCGCCAAATCCGCTGACTAGTCCAGTTTTTACGAAATCGTCAAAAAATGAATTACGAATATACATAACCACGCGAAGGGGCAATTGTTTTTGTTTCCACAATGTTTGATAGGCTTTGAAAGTCCAGGGATAACTTACAGCATCGCCCACAGTGGTTATGCCTTCTTCCAAATAGTCCCTGCCTAAAGCTTTCATACCTTTGCAGATATCCAAGGTTGATGGAGGCGGTACCAGACGGGGATAATATTCGGTCAGTTTCCAAAAAGCCTCCCCATAAAATATTCCGTCCAAATCACCATTTTCATCTCTTCCAAATTTGCCAGCGGTTGGAACTGGGGTAT
>LSQX01347660.1_pt1 | contig 60005 bp, 61 predicted proteins | sample 654561 | NCBI WGS metagenome assembly LSQX01 (sample SAMN04489861, study PRJNA283612) | anaerobic digester metagenome | isolation source: 4 biogas reactors fed with cattle manure at either 37C or 55C with and... | place: Denmark: Kongens Lyngby | collected 2014
GGGTGCAAGCGCTTCTTGGATAGAGTGTTCCGTTTGCAGGATAGTATCGTAGAAGGTGAGGGTTATCGCTCTGAAATGGAAACAGTTTTCCATCAAACCATCAAAAAAGTTTCCGAAGACTACGAGGAAATGAAATACAATACGGCCATCGCCGCATTGATGAGTTTGCTCAACGATATCACCAAAACAAAGGGCGTTACCAAGGACGAACTCAAAACTTTTCTAACCTTGTTATACCCCGTGGCACCCCACATCACTGCAGAGTTGTGGGAAATTTGTGAATTGGGTGGATACTTACACGATGCTTCGTGGCCGACTTACGATGAAGAAAAAACCCGGGAAAAAACCATTGAAATGGCGGTGCAAATCAACGGCAAAGTCCGCGGTGTCATCAACCTTCCTGCTGAAGCCGACAAAGAAGCCGCTAAAGCGGTTGCCATGGAAAACGAAAATATCGCAAGCCATCTAGAGGGTAAAACCATCGTAAAAGAGATTTTTGTGCCCGGGCGTATCTTTAACATAGTCGTTAAATAAAATGAAATACGTCGAACTATACACCGATGGCGGTTGCAGAGGCAATCAATTTGACGAGGAAAACCTCGGGGCGATTGGTGGTATTTTGCGCTATCCTGAAAAAAATGTGGAAAAAGAATACAAAAAAGCTTACGAAGATACCACCAACAACCGTATGGAACTAATGGCTGTGATCGTCGGTTTAGAAATGCTGAAAGAACCCTGCGAGGTAAAAGTATTCAGCGATTCCGCCTATGTGGTCAACGCCTACAAATTAAACTGGATAGACGGTTGGAAAAAAAAGCATTGGACGAGAGGTAAAGCCGGTGCGCTAAAAAATAAAGAGCTGTGGATGCGTTTGGACGCAGAGGTTGCAAAACATCGGGTAACTTTTGTAAAAGTTAAAGGTCATGCTGACAATATTTACAACAACCGTGCGGATCAATTGGTCAATGAAGCCATGGACGCTTACTTAAGTGAAGTGCCGAAGGAGTAAATTTAAAAAGGATGTAAAAATGGAAACAAGATTAAAAGTAAAATTAATTGCCCATACCCCGGAACCTGAGAAATTGGTCGCTGCTGCGGCAAAACTTTGTTATTCCAAAGCCGGTGCCGACGAAATTATGGAAGACTTGACACCGGAACAAATCAACAAATTTTTAAGCGGTTTAATGGCGATGGGTCATGCATCTCCCATTGAGCATGCCTCCTTTACCTTTGCCATCGAAGGCGTCAGCAGAGCTTTAACACATCAATTGGTGCGCCACCGCATGGCCAGTTACAGCCAGAAATCTCAACGTTATGTCACCGAAGGTCAATTCAAATACATCATTCCCTATGAAATTAAGGATATACCCGAGGCAGAATCTTTATACGTCCAAGCTATGGAAAATGCACAAAAATCCTACGATGCCATTGCGGAAAAACTGATTGCACACCACAAAGAAGCTTTGATAGCGGAAGGTGTGTCGGAAAAAAAAGCTGCGATGGATGCAGAAAAAATGGGAATAGAAGATGCCCGTTTTGTCCTGCCCAATGCCTGTGAAACCAAAATTGTCGCAACGATGAACGTTCGGGAACTCCTGCACTTTTTTAATCAGCGCTGCTGTATGCGGGCTCAGTGGGAAATTCGCGCTTGTGCCGTGGCCATGTTGCAACAATGTAAAAAAGTGGCCCCCCTATTATTTGAACATGCTGGCCCCCGTTGCTTGGAGGGTCCCTGTCCGGAAGGCTCGATGACCTGTGGCATGATCGCCGATGTCAGAGAAACCTACAAAGGCTTATAAGATGGTAGATGAAAAAAAACAATTGCAGAATATAAAAAACCCGGAAAAGCCGATGGCTTTTTTGGGTGGCGCCGTGGCAGTTATCGGCGCCTTGCTTTTTATAACGCCCTATGTCACGATGCAATTCGGTGCTTATGGTTTTTATTTCAAATATTTTGGTGGCATTTTCTTTGTGATCGGCTTGTTCATGGTTTATTACTACGGGAAAAAATCTAAAGATTTTAACCGCTTGTTAACGAGCGAAGAGGAAAAAATCCTTTGGGTTTATGATGATGGGCGGTATGAATCCTATGTCGCACACATACAAAAAGAGGGCGTACAAGGCAACAAACAAAAATTGATCATCCTGCTGATCGTTACCGTTGCCATGTTGGTGATGATGTTTTTCGTACTTCCGAAGAATGAAAAGCTCATGGTCTACTTGTTTGCAATCGGTATGTTTGGCATATCCTCGACATTTATTTATATCCTACCATTATTGGAGATGCGAAGAATCAACAACAAACCCTATTGCACCATCGTAACCACAGACGAAGCCTTCAGCATGGGTACCTACCATCGTTGGAAGGAATGCAAGGCCAAAGTCAAAGAGGGGTTGGTTCCCGGAATGACGGTACTGGCCTTTACCTACGAAGGCATGACAGCCAACGGAAAAATGACCAGAGAATGGCATGCACTCCTGCCTTCCGAGGATCAAGATCGGGTTGAAGAAGCGCGACAAATGGCGGTACTCATCAATAGAAAGCGTAAGAGAAAAGATAAAGACGGTCAAAGAGAAAGAAGTTTCCTAGACCGACTCATTTTAAAAGCATTAAATCGAGATCATGAAAACTGAGTTTGTCAATGAGACCAGCCTGAATGGGCCGCTCATGCAGCAGTATGCACAAAAAATGCTGTGGACGTATAAAAAAAGACAAATCATCACCAATGTATTCAGCATGTTGGTGTTGATGGCAGTGGGGGTTTATGCTTTTGCCACAAGCCCTCAACCTTTGTTTGCTCAAAGAATTGACAACTTATCCGGCCAAGAAGTGTTGGGTATTTTCTGCTTTTTGTTAGCATTGATTTCCTTGGTCTATCTATTGAAGCTGATAGTGTTGGACAATTTGAGAGCCCAGAGGCGCTTCCAAACTGTAGAAGGGCAATACCCTCACACAAGAGTTGTCGTCAACGATGAAGGCATTTTCGTCCATCAGGGGGACAGATCCCATCAAAACCGATACGATCAAGTGGTGGGATTCTTAGAAACTAAGGATTTAGGCATCATCCTGGTGCAAGAGAAACCGGGACAGAGCAGAGGGATTTTGGTTCAAAAAGAAAACTTTGTACATCGACCATACGCAGACTTCAGGCATTATCTTCTCAAACAAGTACAGAGTGCAAGGACTCCAAAAGTTTGATATAATGAAGAGAGAGTAGATAAAGGTATTGAAATTATTGCTGAAACACATGTATTTTAAAAAAAATCTTGCCCTCAATGAGATCTTTAAATTTTATAATGGTACTTCAAATCAAATTTATGGACTTGGTGACTTGATATTTTGCACTAAATCAGGTAGAATACTATGAATTAGAGTTTTAAATCAATCGAGAATGTAAAGGGTTGGTTAGAACTTTAAAAAGAAAATTTTAAGACTGAATACTTTTTAAAGTGTTTGGTTCAATTAAAGGGTATGGTGAGAAATGCAATTACAAATTACGACAGACTATGCGATACGTTGTGTTCTTTACTTGGCGATGAAAGATAGCAGTATCAACGCCTTAGAAATAAGTGAAGCCATGTGTATACCGCATAATTATGTGCAGCAGATTTTACGTAGGTTGAGAATTGCGGAATTGGTAGACTCTTCCCAAGGACGTGGCGGCGGCTACAGATTGGCGAAGGATCCTGAAGAGATATCGTTGATGGATATTATGGAACTTTTCGAAAAAACCATGCGTATCAATCGCTGTTTGGAAGATGATCATTTTTGTTCTTGGAATGGCACACTAAAAGGTTGTCCGGTCAATGCTTATTACAAAGGCTTGCAGAAAAACATAGAGGGCTATTTAAGAGGAACAAGCATTGCAGATATTTTAAAATCATCGGACGAACATATTTGTAACATTGAAGAAGAAAAGACAAAGGTCTCACCTTCATTAAAAATTTAAAAAATACCGGCTTTTATATTCAGGCGTTTGGACGCGTTGTATATAGAAGTCGGTATTTATAATTCTATTCCGGATACTCTAAATTTTCATCTTTTATTTGAGTTAAGACTTCCGTATAAAACTTATTGGCTTCATACTTGGCCATGGGTAAGTTCATATCCAAGTAATTGCCACAATCTCTGGCGGCGGCGCCGGGCACTTCTTCGTCAAAATCGGCCATGAATTTAAAAAGTTCTGTCACAAGGGGTAGGGCCTTTCGGGAAGACCAATCTCCTTTTAACAATAAATAGAAGCCCGTGCGACAACCCATTGGGCCGAAGTACAAGATGTCCTCACTGTGGGCAGGATGGTTTCTTAAAAAAGTTGCCCCCAAGTGCTCCATGGCGTGCAGTTCTCCGTTGTTGATGACAGGTTCGCGGTTGGGCGCCTTCATGCGGATATCTAAAGTGGTGACCCATTGGTCTCCAACGGGGTCTAAACGGGAGACGTAAACACCCGGCAATAAATCCAAGTGGTTGATCTCAAAACTGGTTATTTTTTTCATTTTTCTTCTCCTTTTAAGTCTAAATAATTGTTCAAAGTCTCTAAATAATTTAAAATATATTCTTCTCTGGCATCGATGATCAAACGTTTATCGAAGGCACGATAGGGGATGGATTTTCTCTCCCCGTTTTTTGCTCCTTCCCAATACTGTTGCAAAGTCTCAAAGGGTAAAAGGTAATACTCGTCGAATCGTTTAAACCATACAATGAGAAAAGAAAGACCGCCTTGTTTATGAAAATCTCTCATAAATTCTATTTGGTGTTCGTGGATATTGGCAATGGGAAGACTTTTTTGCTTGGTCTCCTTAGCGTCAAAGCATATGGGAACGCCTTGAATGTTGCCGAGGTAATCCACCGTGCTCTTTTTTTCAAAGTAGGCGAGTTTAATGGTACCTCTTTGCTGATCCAACTCCACCGGTGTGATGGACGTCGGTATTTTTTGCACCACCGCCAAGCCCTTTTCTCTTAAAAAGTGGTTGGTGTGATTGATCATCTCCTCCAATGCGGATCCTCTTAGTCCTCTGGTTTCCCAATATCCCATGATGCCCCCTTTAAATGAAATGCTGCCAATAAATCTAAAAAATGTTTGGGCAACGGCGCTACAATGTCGATGCCTAAATCATCTAAGGCATAACGGTAGCTGTGCAGTAATTGATGTTTAAGGGAGGGTGCCCAATTTCCCGCTGCATCTCCATATTTTCTATCGCCTAAAATGCCATGCCCAATGGCACTGAGTTGTGCTCTGATTTGGTGACTACGACCGGTTTTTAGAAAGATGGATACATAGGTCACTTCTTTTCCGACGCTTAAGGGCACAACCTGCAATTCTGCGTACAAGGCTCCCTCCACAGCTTGGTGATAAACCGAGACGGTGTTGGTTTGCTCGTCTTTCAACAGATAGTGGCGTAGCGTTCTGGATTCTCTTAAAGCACCACGTAGGATGGCTCTGTACTCTTTAATGCTCTTTTGTTTTCTCAGTGCGCTGTCGACACGCCGTTTAAAAGCGGCATTTTTGGGAATCAACACCACCCCCGACGTATTTCGGTCCAATCGGTTGGAAACGCCGGGTGTAAAAGCCGGATGCCACGGCAAATAAGCCTTGGCCAAAGTGGCTAAGTCCAGTTGAGAGGAGCCGTCTGGTTGACTTAAGAGCCCCACGGGCTTGTCGATCGCCAATAATTGAAAATCTTCATACAGTGGTGGGTTAAATAGCGGGATATAAGCCTTTGGGAGTTCCAGATCTTGTTTCGGTTTTTTTGAAAATTTATCATAGGTTTCATCGGAAAAATAAATCCTGAGAATATCCCCAACACAAAGGTTGGTTTGCGGCAACGCTTTTTTGTCATTGAGGGTGATGTTCTTTTTTCGAAGAGATTTTTGTATGATGCCTTTACTGGCGTAGGGAAGGCGTTTATAGAGATAGCGATCCAAACGCTCGCCTTCCTCGCCAGGCTGTATCTCAATGCGTTTCATATCTTTCCTTTCTTTTCAAACATTAAACTTTCCATATTTTAACATAAAGCGTTAAAGAAAGAATTAATACGACGACAATGTAATAAAAAAGGCAGAGAGTTCCAACTCTCTGCCTCAACACATCTGTGTTTGTCGATGACGAATTTTATTATAATAGATGTATATCCTGATAATCAACCGAATCCATCAATGCAATGCCCTCTTCTAATTCTTTGTCGACGATGGCTTGGTCGATACGAATTAACCTTGGGAAAATGCCGTTGATCACTCGGACAATTTCAGCGATCGAATGCTGTTGTTTTTCTTCAAAATAGTACAAAAAGAACTCGCGCCTAGCGCCGAAATCGACGCGTATCAAATCTTCGAAGGTTTGATCGGAAACTTCAACATTGAAATCCTCAATATTTTGTCTGTATACCTCGTAAGCCAGTTGACTTAAGAGACGGTAGTTTGATTTTCTTTGGATGGTCTCATAAAAGAAACGACGATTATTTTGATCGTTTAAAATAATATCGTAGCTGATACAAGAAGTCAGGGCGTGTAGTTTAATGGAGTTTTCAACCTTATCGTGAAGGGTTTCGTCCACACGTGAAAAAATTTGGGTCATAAACTCTGAAAAAAATTGTTGAACGATACCATCTTTACTCTTAAAGTAGTACGTGAATAAGCCGATGGGTACATCAGCTGCATCCGTGATATCCTGTATACGTGCTTTTTTATATCCATTTTCATAAAATATCTTTTTTGCGGTTTGATAGATGAGATTACGAGTTTGTATACCCTTTTTGTACATAGGCAACTCCTTCTACTTTGCCTTTTAGAGTAACATAGAATGGGTAAAAACGCAATATTTTAAGGATTAATTGAAAAACACCCGGTTTTTTTGTCGGAAGATGCCATCGGTATTTCGTAATGGACTCTTAAAGCTTTAATTCTATTGGTTTTCGGGTATGGTCTGTAACTTTTTTGCTTCCAGTTCTTTTGTTCGTTTTAAAAGCAGGTAAGCAGAGACAATGCCGATGATCGAGGCGACGATTAAAAAGATAAAAATTCTATTAAAACCTGTGGCAATATTGCCGGCAGCAGCGGCATCATCCAACCATTTCCCAAAGATCGGACCGATCAAAAAGTCCGGAATGAAAATGATAAATGAAATGATACCGGTAGCCAAAGCGGTCATATTCAATGGAATCCCGGCCTGATCCATGATGGACCAATAGGTGGATTTCATAACATTGGCGATAAAGGCTATGACCAAAGTCAGGACGATGCTCAGGCCTACGATACTGGAGCTCGCTGCTAAAGCGACGGTAAATGCGACCACGGTAATAAAAAAGACGATGAAGCCCTTGCCTTTGTAGGTAAATTTATCCAACACAAAGCCGCCAATAAAGCCGGCCATCAGTACGATGATGTTGCTTCTAACAATACCCAGCATAGAAGCGGTGGAAGGAGAGATATTGAGGACTTGAACCGTGTAGGTGGTCATGTAGTTGTTACCGATGGTCCAGGACAAATAGGCGCACATCAACACCAAAATAGTAATCCAAACGCCTTTATTTTTCAAAACATCTCCATAAGTGTAGCGCACATCGGAGGTTTCTTCACTGTCGGGTGCTTTGGGGTTTTCCTTCGGTAGGAAGAAAAAAGCCAATATAAAAAAGAATCCACAAACAGCAGTGGCAAAGAACAAACCGTATTTAAAGCCGTCCGCAGGGTTACCGGCCATACCTAAGGTACCTAGAATAGCAAAACCAATAACGGTCTGAATGATGCCCCGGGTCGCTTCGCTGGATCCGAATATCTTACTTTGATTTTCTTCGTCGGCGAGGTTGCGGATACCGTTTAAATAAGCGGACCATAAAGTCGCTATGCCGAAAAATCCGTACAAGACGTGAATGACCATGATCACTAAAAAATGAGTGGTCAGGGCAAAAACCAAGGTAATGACGGTAAAAGCGGCCAAAGTAATTAAAATCAAAGATCTCAATGAAAAGCGATCGGCAAAAATACCGCCGATGGGATAGCTGAGGGTTTGTGTAAAGGATACGGCGGAAGCGGTTAAACTGACTTGCACATTGTTGAGTTGATAAGCTGCCGCAAATTGGTCGTAAAAGGTATACCGTAAAAAGGGTATTTGATATGCCAAGGCGACGGAGGCAGAAAGGACTAAGAAAATCATAAATGTTTTCAAGTTAAAATTCTTCATGGGATACTCCTAATAGATTTTGACAGGATAGAAGAAGGCTGGACAGCGTCGTGAGATTGTATCCAGCATTCAGCTCCTGTATATGACGATTGCAGACGGTTATAGTTCGTATTTGTAGCCTTCGGGCAGGTATTGATTTAATAGTTTCTTTTGAGTGGTGGTAACATCCGGTAATTGGTAAGCTTCTAAGCGCTCGTTGATGTATCTGCGGGCACGGTCCACCAATTTGCCCTTTTGCGCAATGATGTCCGTTGCAGAGCCACCTTCTCGAACATAGAATTTTGGGAAAATATGCTCTGCTCTATAATCCTTGGGTGTTCTGCCCTTTAAGTAGTTGCCCCTGGGACCTGTTTTTTGTATGAGATCGTAATGGAGTTTTTCCTCGGTGATATCCAACCCTTGGTTGATTCTCTTAAGATAAGCGATGTTTTCTTCGTTCATGACAAAGTTTTCCAAAGATCCTAAATTGTAGCCCCCATAGGCACCGGCGGCATTGAGGATGAAATCGGTTTTGCCCAACAGGCCTGTAAACAACGTCATCATAGACTCCGATCCACATTGGAAATCCAAGTCAATGGCTGTGGTGGCGGACACGCCGGAGCGAACAGGTAAGTTGTAGTATCTTCCCATGGCTGATAGGCCTAATTGCATCAACACGGCCTCTGGAGAGCCTGTGGCCAATTGAACGGTACGCATATCCGTCGGAGAGGTGACAGAGCCGTAAACTGTACCCACGCCGGGGCTGATCAATTGCGCTAAAACGATGCCGGCTAAGATATTTGCATTGTCTTGGACTATGGTTCCCGCTAAAGTCGGGGGAGACGTTAAGTTGGTCATCGAACAAGAGATGATGATCACGGGCTGGTCTTCCTGTACGGCACCAATAATGGTATCTGCAACTTCAGCGCCGATAGCCAAGGGCGATAAAACGCAGCAATTGGACATGGTAACGGGTTTGTCCCAAATGTCATAGAATTCTCTATGAAGCTGAACCAATCTTCTGTTGGCTTCCAATAATGTACCTTTTTTATAGTTGATGGGTGTAATGGTGTTGCCTTGATAAATGGGTTTTTGGCAATACTTTAAACCCATGGCAATTTGCGGTGTGTGAAAATCATCGGAACTTTTATCCAAATCATTGGTATTCTGGCAAGAATGGGTAGGCATATCGATGACCGCACTGGTTTCCTGCAAAATATAATATTCTTCTACGTCTTTTAAAGTCGCCGGTCGATAAGTATTTTTCTCAAAATCTTGGATGGTGGTCGGTGCAACGGGGCCGGCACAAATGGTCGGCGCACTGATGCCAAGCTTTAATTTTCCCGAGGGGCTGTAAATGTCGAACTCCTTCGGTGCAGTGGCCAAAGCTTTATTCAACAGGGCCTCATCAAAGTAGATGTGGTGGCCTTCAACCCGTGCGCCATGTTTTTTAAAGACTTCTGCGGCGAGGTCGCTTTCAATCACAACACCGACTTCCGATAAAATCTTTAAAGTGTATTCGTGAATCAATTCAATCTCATCTTTGGTGATGTATTTTTCAAATAAATTGCGGTTGGGGTACATAGTAATCTTCCTCCATTGTGTTGGTATAATTTCATCATTTCCGGTATCTGCAGATTTTGGAATATTGAATGACTTGCAGATATACTATGCAAGGAACATGCCAAAAGCTGAAACATCGAAAAAAGGGGGTGCGAATTCAGATAGACCGCAAATCTAGTCATAATAGAATATCCAAGACCCCTTAATTCCGAAGAACTATTCACTAATGAATAGTTCTTCGGAAAAGACTTGTAAACTATAAAAGAAAAACTTATACTGATATCCTAGGAGGTTTTTTATGAAAAATATTTTTAATCATAGCGAAGACTATCTCGACTATCTCAGATCATTGCCGAAAGAGCTTTATATTAAAATATTGGAAAATCTTTTTCTCGGCGTCTTTGTCAGCGACGAAAACGGCAAAACCATCTACGCCAATCCGGCCATCACCAGACATTACGGTAAACGGCCACAGGATTTGGTGGGGGATAGCGATTGGGGAAAATGGGAAGGGGTTATCTATCCACCTGCCTTTAGACAAATGCTCGTCGACAAAAAGACGTTGATTTATAGACAAAAAAATAATCTGACCGGTAATTACATGGAAGTCATCGATACACCGGTGATGAAGGAAGAAGACTTCAAGGAGTTGGATTTTACCGTTTATGTGATCCAAGAAAATTTTAAAGATCAGGATTTTGATGCCGACGCAAAATTAATGAAGCGACCAAAGGCCGCCCAAAAACATCAACACATCAGAAGAAAACTCGTAGGTGAAAGCCACCTTTTTTTAAAGAAAATATTGGAGCTGGAGCGGGTTGCAAAGTCCGATATGTCCATTTTGCTTTTAGGGGAAAGCGGTACGGGAAAAACGCTAATAGCCAAACATATCCACGATTGTAGCGACCGGGCCTACGGACGCTTTATGTCCATTAATTGCGGTGCCATACAGAAAAACCTCATCGAAAGCGAGTTGTTCGGTTACGCGCCGGACTCTTTTACGGGAGCCAGTGCTAAAGGAAAAAAAGGCCTCTTTGAGCTGGCCAACAAAGGCACCGTTTTTTTAGATGAAATTGGAGATTTACCCATAGAGTCTCAGGTTAAGCTGCTCCATGCTATAGAGAACAAATCTTACCTACCGGTTGGAGGGACGGAAGCAGTGGAGGTGGATGTGCGCATCATCGCAGCGACGAATAAAGATATTAAAGCGGCTATTGCAGAGAAAACCTTTCGAGAAGATCTCTACTGGCGAATAGGTACCTTCGAAAGCCATTTACCGCCTTTAAGGGAACGAAGAGAAGATATTTGCCCCTTGGCATTGCGATTTTTAAAAGATTTAAATTTAAAATACGTCACCAACAAGGTTTTTGATACCGTCACCTTATTGACTTTGCTCAACTACGATTGGCCGGGCAATGTCAGGGAGTTAAAAAATGTGATCGAGCGTATCTTTGTGTTGACCAGTGGCAGCATCATTTACGAAAACAAAATACCTGAGGAGATGCGCCTTCAGACAGCTCAAATGAGCGGGAAAAGGCGAATCCATTACGATCAAATCATCGATCAACTCAAAGCGTACATCATACAGGACTGTTATCAACGCAAAAAAACCACCGTTGCTGTGGTAAAAGAGCTCGGCATTTCTCAACCTAAAGCCAGCCGATTAATTCGAAAGTACTGTAGCGACTGCCAATGATGCTTAAAGAATTGGATTTAAGGCATTGGGAGAACAAGCTTTACTTCGTGGTAAAGGTGTTTTCTTTCGGTATGATTCTGCATGGTCCCGTGATATAATAATTAGATAAACACGAGACGCGTAAGGACCAGTGACCAAAGTCCTTAGATAAAATGAAGAAAGGAAACGAATGAAGTTACGATATTCATTTTCCGATCCATTGGAATGTGGTCAAATCCACGAGTATTCATTGGATATTCTGAAGAACACAGGTATTATAATTTACTCTCCCAGGGCGAGGGATCTTTTTGCGAGTAAAGGTGCGAAAGTGGACGGTCATAAAGCTTTCATCCCTGAAAAAATGGTTGAAGAAGCCCTCGATACAGTGCCGTCTTCCTTTTATCTAAAAACTTCGGAAAGAAAGGTAACGATAGGCGAAGGGGATCTCTGCAAACTGCCAATTTACGGAGCGGTGTATGTGAGTCGCAACCATCAGGTCAGCCTTGGAAAAAGAAAAAATTTTATTGAGATCTCAAAGCTCAACCACAGCAACGATCTTTTGGACATGTCTTGCCCTTATATATTGGAGCCTTCAGATATTCCCATAGATTATCGTGAAAGATACAGAATGTTGATGACCTTAAAATATTCTGATAAACCCACCTATTCCATTACCCAAAATTTTAGAACGGCCAAATGGAGCATTGATCTGACAAAAAAGTTTTACGATGACGACGAAAATTATCTGTTGATTGGAAATGTCAATCTCTCTTCGCCCATCATGATGGGACAAGGCACAGGAGATGTGATCATTGCCCACGGATTGGAAAACCAACCGATTATGATTGCTTGCGGATCCGGCTTAAGCGGATTGACAGCGCCCCCAATGCCCGCATCGAATTATTTGCTCAATAATGCGGCGGTATTGTCCGGGATCGTATTGTCTCAAATTGTACAGCCGGGCTTACCCGTCATATACGGTTTTCCACTTTTTGCGACCAATCCTTACACCGCAGGCATTGCGATGGGAGAAGCCAACACGGCGCTGTTTACCATGATGGCAGCAGAAATGGGGCGTTTTTATGATATTCCAAGTAGAGCCGGAGGAAACTTTACCGATTCGACAATATTGGATTATCAAAGTGGTTTTGAGAGTTTTATGAATTTGTTTTCTTCCCTCTTTTCCGGTGTGGATTGTTTAATGCATACCTTGGGAACGGATAATGGAATGAATTCCTTTAACTACAACAAATACATTATGGACGAATATCTCTTTCAATTAGTGGAGAGGTATATCAACGGCTTGGATATCAATGACGTAACCATGATGCCCGAAGAAATACATAAAACGGGAAGCGGTGGCAACTACATCAATATTCGGAATTTAAAATTAATACGCAAACAATACAAACCTTACCCATTTTTTGCCAAAGATCAAGATTTGCAATCGGTTTTCAAGCAAACGGATAAAATCATCGAAGAGCGTTTAAGAAATTACGTAGGTCCGACTCTTACAAAGGAACAAAATCGCATCATAGAAGAGTCTTTGCCTGAGGTTTATATTGATTAGGAGGTTTTAATGCTAGATGCCATCAAGACGGCAGTCGTAAAATTGGAAGAAAAAAAAGTAATCAAACTTGTGAAATACGCAATTAAAAAAGGCAACACCCAAAGAGAAATCATCGAGGCGGTTCAATCCGGGTTGGATACTGTCGGTTATTATTACGAAGACGGACGCTACGGTGTCACCGATTTGATGATGGCCGGCATTATTTTTGAAGAAATACTGGAAATCGAGTCTTTAAAACTTCAAAACAACACACCGGAAGAAGCGATCGGAAAAATTTTATTGTGTACGATCGAATACGATGTTCACGATATTGGAAAATCGATTTTTAAAAGTATTGCTCTGATGTCCGGCTTTGACGTCATTGACTTGGGAATCGATGTATCTCCAATTGTCCTTTTGGAAGAGACCATTAAGCAAAAACCGGACATCATTGCGATTTCTTCCATCATGTCCACGGGGGCAAAACATATGAAAGAAGCCAACGATCTTTTGGTTTCAAGGGGTATTCGAGATCAAGTTAAAATTTTAATCGGTGGTTTGTCTACTCACAACGAAGCGGTGGACTACGTGGGGGCAGACATGTTTACAAAAAACGTTTATGAAGGTGTCGGTGTATGTAAAATGTGGATGGAAAGGGGTGGGTCCAATAAACTATAAATACGATGAAATAGGCGATAGGATCAAACACAAAATTCAACAGGGAATTTGGCAAGTCAATACCCCTTTGCCACCGGAGAACACACTGGCTGAGGAGTACGCCGTATCCAGAATTACGATACGTCACGCTTTAAGAAAATTAATTGAGGAAGGCTATATCTACTCCATACCCGGTAAGGGCAACTACGTATTAGAAAAAACCAACGATAAATATATTTTTCAAATCACTCCGGAAAATATTTTAAAAAATTCCTACGACCATTCGGAATTATTGGGATCTGAGATCATACGCCCCTCTATCGATTTGGTGTATCTGTTACGGGTAGCGCCGGATTCTCGCATTATCCGTACCAATTGGTTGTTGTACAAAAACAAACTACCTGTGGCCTATGATACTCAGTATATCCCATATTTTGCAGGGATCCCCCTTTGGCAAGAAGGCTTTACATACAAAAGCATCTCAGAGATTGTCAACCCTCGAAATCAGTTTTCTGAATCGATACACATCACATCGAAGTTATGTGAGACAAGAGTGGCTGAAAAACTGGAAGTACCGGAAAAATCTCACGTTGTCTTGATTACACATATCATCACTGATGACGGTGAACCGATCGGCATGAGAAGATTGTATATCACAAAAGAAGCGTGTCGTTTAACAGGTCAATCCTATTTAGCGTGAGAATTGGGTAGAATATGAAAATTAAAATTGTTGATCGGATCAGTAATGACATCATCGATTCCATTCATAATGGTGGACTAAAACCTGGCGACAAATTAGCACCTTATAGCGAATTGGCAAAACAATACGGCACCAGCATTGTAACTGTCCGAAAAAGCATATCTTCCTTGGTCAATAAAGGCTATATCACCACTGTGGAACGCGTGGGTGCCTTTGTAAAAGAATGGAAAAAGGATACTTTTTTAGTCAGCTTCGCCCCACAGACCAGTTTAAATGAAGAGATTACGCGATATCGCTTAGAAAGCATCAACCTTTCATTGATCCGGATGAAGAACTCTAAAATCGAGCAAAAGGGGCTGGAGATCAGACATATCTTTTACTCGGACGTTATTCCACTTTCCTATCAAGTGATCACCTTACTTTTAAATGGCGGTTTTAACAGCAGAAGTCTCGTCGGTAATGCGGAAAAAAGCATGAAGACGATCTTAAAGATCCTAGAAGGTTTCGATGTTCGAAAAATCTTGGAAATCACCTTAGAACAGCCGGGACTATATATGTTGGATAAATTATTGCTTGAAACTTCAGATCCTGTTTTTTGTTTCACAACTTATTTTTACACCCACGAGGACCGCCCCATCGGCAAGAGCGTCGTTTATGCAGCGGCTGAAAATGTGGAGCTTTACGGAAAAAAAATGCTTACTTAAAAATCAATACAAAACAACAAGACGCCATGAGTCTTAAGACTCATGGCGTCTTGTTATTTAAACAAATATTTTTTAAAATCGACGGGTGCTTATGGTTCAGGAATCGATTGGGGGGTGTTTTTTTGATTTTCCAATTCCTTAGTTCTTCTTAATAGTAAGTAAGCAGAAATGACCCCAACGATCGATGCGACGATTAGAAAGATAAAGATTCTATTAAAACCGTTGGCAATATTGCCGGCTGCGGCAGCATCATCTAACCATTTACCAAAAATTGGACCGATTAAAAAGTCCGGAACAAAAATGATAAAAGAGATGACACCGGTAGCTAAAGCCGTCATACCTAAAGGAATACCCGCTTGGTCCATAATCGACCAATAGGTAGATTTCATGACGTTGGCGATAAAAGCAATGACCAAGGTCAGAACAATGCTGAGGCCTACCATACTGGAGGAAGCGGTTAACGCAACCGTAACGGCTACAACCAAGATGAAAAAGAGTATAAAGCCCTTGCCTTTATAAGTAAATTTATCCAATACAATACCACCGATAAAACCGGCTAACAATACAATGATGTAACTTCTGATAATGCCCAGCATAGAAGCGGTGTTTTGGGAAATTTGCAGAACTTGAACCGTGTAGGTGGTCATGTAGTTGTTGCCGATGGTCCAAGAAAGATAAGCGCACATCAAGACCATGATGGTAATCCAAACGCCTTTGTTTTTAATGATGTCCCCAAAGGTGTATTGCACATCGCTTGCTTCATCGCTATCCGGTGCTTTGGGATTTTCTTTAGGCAAGTAGATAAATGCCAAAACGAAAAAGATACCACAAACAGCAGCGGAAAATAACAAACCGTATTTAAAGCCATCCGCCGGGGTACTGGCGACACCTAAAATACCTAGAAAAGCAAAACCGACGATGGTTTGAATAATACCGCGGGTTGCTTCACTTGATCCAAAAATCTTACTTTGATTGTCCTCGTCGGCGAGGTTACGAATACCGTTGAGGTAAGCGGACCATAATGTGGCAATGCCGAAAAAACCAAACAAGACATGAATAATCATCATGAGAATAAAGCTGGTCGTCATGGCAAAAGCAACCGTAACAATGGTAAAGCCACCCAGAGTAATTAAAATTAATGACCTCAATGAAAATCTGTCTGCAAAAATACCGCCAATGGGATAACACAGGGTCGAGGTAAAGGACACGGCAGAAGCCGTTAATCCGACCTGCACATTGGTCAGCTGATAAGCTGCTGCAAATTGATCATAGAAGGTATACCGTAAATAGGGTATTTGATAAGCCAATGCAACAGATGCGGACAGGATTAAAAAAATCATGAATGTTTTAAAAGTAAATTTTTTCATCAATATCTCCTAATAGATTTTTACGTTGGTATATTCATGGATTTCTTTATGAAAAAATTCTCAAAGAATACCATAGTGTTTATACTTTTTCCTTGCGAATGGCGATAAACATGCCGATTAACATAGCTGTTATGACAAACAAATAAGGGAATGAGAATGCAAAAGACAAAGATTGAACGGCAGACAACCCGCCGGTAACGACAAACATAATCGCCAGCAATCCTAGTATGACTCCCCATACAATTTTTATTACTTTACTGGAGTTTTCTACACCGCCTGAGCTCATGGTGCTCACGACCTGGACCCCTGCATCTGCAGATGTCAGAAAAAACACGGTGAGTGACAACATAATCAAAGTAGAAACAATGCCGGATAGAGGCAATTTACTCAACATCAGGAAAACAGAGCTGTTGGTATCAACTGCGCCATCAACCAGTAATGCTGTTGAATCCGCTAAGGATATGTTCAACGCCGTTCCTCCCATAATACCGAACCAAATAAAGCTCATAATGGTAGGAACGCCTAGAATAGCTAAAATAAATTCTCTTAAGGTACGCCCTTTCGAAATTCTTGCAATGAAAGATCCGACAAAGGGTGTCCAAGTGATCCACCAAGCCCAATAAAAGATGGTCCAACCACCAGTCCAATTAAAGCCGGCATGTTCAGCCACCGTGCCAACTGCATCGGTAAAAAAGCTCATGGGAATAAATCTAAAAATATATTCCCCTGCACTTTGCAAGGTAAGATTGATGATAAACTTAGTTGGCCCTGTGAATAAAACAAAAAACATAACGGCAAAAACGATGGCTGTATTGGAATTGCTCATCAACTTCATACCACGTTCGATTCCTGCTGTTGAGGAAATTAGAAATAACGTGGTACAAACAATGACAATAGCTACAGCAACCAAAGTGGTTGCCGGAACCCCAAAAACAAAGGATAAACCGCTTTGAATTTGTAGAGCGCCCAACCCGAAGGATGTAGCAACGCCTACCAATACAAGTATGACGGTAAAGGCATCGATCCCTTTTGAAAAGGCTTTGGGCATCATTTTATTTTTTCTTTCAAAAAAAGGTGTAAAAGATGAACTGATTAATAGTGGCAAACCCTTCCTATAGTGAAAATATCCCATAGGTAGAGCTACGGCCGCATACAGTGCCCAAGGGTGAACACCCCAGTGCAAAAAAGTATACCGTAAGGAATCGACTGCTGCCTCCGGTGTCATCGGATCGGCAAAAGGAGCTGCCATAAAATGGTTTAAGGGTTCAGCGACACTCCAAAAGACCAAACCTATACCCATACCGGCGGCAAATATCATGGAAAACCAAGATATATTGTCAAACTCAGGCCGATCTGTGTCCAAACCAAGGCGCAGATTTCCATATTTACTGAAAGCGATATATAAACAAGCAACAATAACGAACAGGGCAAATACAATGAAGGATGACCCTAATGTATTTGTAAAAAAACCGAAAATAGCCGAGAATACTTCAACAACCGTATCTGTAAATAGAATACTGACCAATGCCAATAAAAAGGTTACAGTTGCAGCAACACCAAATATTGTTTTATCGATAAGATTTTTTGGATGATTGTCCATTATAACCTCCTGAACTTGTGAAATACATGTCTTTATTAAATGTAGTATAACATGTCTCAGGAAAAGGTGCAATAAAATATTCGCAAACAAAAGAAATACTGAAAAACAACTACGAACACAAGGGGTGTAGACCTTTACAAAGACTTAATAAATCTTAAATTTTAGAAACTTACGAAGATGTGTTGACAAAAACACAAATTGGTGCTAGTATAAAGCTGTGAAATACATGTATTTAAATAGGAGGTTCCAGTATGTACTTTAACAGAAGATTTTATGAAAACTATGTTTCCACCAGAGATGTGGAATTATTGCACGAGTATTCTTTAAAAGTTTTGAGTGAGGTCGGTGTATCCTTTGCATCTGAAGAAGCATTGGAGATATTCAAAAAGCATGGCGCTACCGTTGAAGGCAACATTGTTAAGATAGATGAAAAATTATTGAACAAAGCTTTGGCTAGTGTGCCAAAAGAATTCACAGTTTATACTCCCGATGCTGAAGTAACCATCGGAGAAAAACATAGACCTAAAACCGTTGGATGTTACGGTCCGCCAAAATTTTTATTTGAAGATGATACCTATCGCTCTGCAAATAAAGACGATATGGTCAAGTTTTTAAAATTGATGGACACATCAGATGTTACGGATTTTGTTAACAACTCTGCTTATGACACGCCGGATTTAGATAAAACACAAGATGACTTTTACATGCCACAAGTGGCCATGTGCTTAAAATATTCAAAAAAACCGACCTACGGAAATGTCGCCAACAGCATGAACGTGCGGGGAAAATCCTTAAAACAAGCAGCTATCGACATTGCTAAATTGTACAAAGAGTTTTATGATATTTGGGATCGTCCGGTATTATTGACAAACTGCTGTGCTATTTCGCCTTTGGGCTATTCCCACGAAGTTGTTGCTAATATCATCGGTTTGATCGAAGAAGGACAACCCTGTACGATTATCACTTGTTCCATGACCGCCTTAACTGCACCGGCCGCATTGCTGGGTTCTGTGATCCAAAACAATGCAACCATTTTGTCCGGAATCGTTTTGACTCAATTGGTCAATCCTGGCACTCCGGTTATCTACGGTACAGTATCCACAACGACAGACATGAAGAACGTTGCGATCTCCATCGGTGCACCGGAAGCACAATTAATCCAAATGGCTTCTTTAGCACTGGGAAGGTATTACCAATTACCGGTTCGTACCGGTATCGCAGGTACGGATGCCATTAAACCGGATTACCAAGCGGGCGCAGAAAGCTTTATGGTATTGATGACTACTTATCTTGGAAAATCAGATTTTGTATTAAACCATGCGGGTATCTTACAAGCTTACGCTTTGGGTAGCTACGAGAAATTTATCTTAGACGAAGAAGTCAACCACCTCTTGTTGAGATTAAACAGAGGCATCGATATTTCCGATACCAAGGCGGATATGGTTTACGAACAAATTAAAAAGGCAGGACCTTTGGGCAACTTCTTAAAGGGAAGAACACCTAAAGAGTACAGAGAAGAACACTATTTGACATCCTTATTTAACCGTGCAGCCGGCGAACCTAACGAAGTTTTTGAAAAAATCGGAGACTTACGCGAACGCGCCGCTAAACGAGTAGAGGAAAGAGTCGCTTCTTATCAATTGCCGGATCTTACAAAGACACAAAAAGATATCTTGAACCGCTACCTACCAGAAGATGAAAAATTCTAAGTCGTACATTTAAATATTATAAAAGAATCAATTAGAGCGAATTTCCTTCTCGTTTTAAAGCGAGAAGGAAATTCGCTCTTTTAACAGACGTATTCATTTCTTAATAGACGAGTTCAAAGACAAGACAGTTGTGATACAATTAAAACATCAAAATAATATGAATCGTTATGATCTGGAAGAGTTTAAAATCTTTTTTTAAGAGATAGGCTGTGAACGTCAAGACTGGAGAGACAGATAATCATGTTACAGGCAACAAATATACACAAAAACTTTGGAAAAGTCACCGCCTTGGATGGTGTTGATTTGACCTTAAACGAAGGCGAAATTTTGGGGTTTATCGGCCCCAACGGTGCAGGCAAAACGACGATGATGCGCATCATCATGGGAGTTTTGCAGGCTGATCAAGGGGAAACAAAGGTTTTTGGTTTAGACAGTTGGCAAAATGCAGTAGAGATTCATCAAAAAGTCGCCTATGTTCCCGGAGATGTCAACTTATGGCCCAATTTAACCGGCGGTGAGGTCATCGATCTTTTTTTACGTTTAAAAGATGCTCATCAAAAGAATCAAAAACAACAATTGATCGAACAATTCGAATTGGACCCTACAAAAAAATGCCGAACTTATTCTAAGGGTAACAGACAAAAGGTAGCTTTAGTGGCAGCCTTCGCATCGGATGCGGATCTTTACGTTTTAGATGAACCAACTTCAGGTTTGGATCCCCTTATGGAAAAGGTCTTTCAAGCCAAAGTTCTCAAGCTGGCGGAAGCGGGAAAAAGCGTGTTGCTTTCCAGTCATATTTTATCGGAAGTTGAAAAGCTTTGTAACAAAGTGAGTATTATCCGAGAAGGCAAAATCATAGAAACCGGCACTTTATCGGAAATGAAGCACTTAACGCGGATGCAGGTCATTGTCAAAACTCAAAAAAAATTAAAAGGCTTGCATGAGTCGCCCTATATTCACGATTACCGGGAAACGTCCAAGGGTACTTCCTTTAGTATCAACTCCGAATATATCGGTGATATTGTGGCTTATTTGACACCCTTTGGCATCACGGACTTACAATGTTTGCCGCCGACCTTAGAAGAACTTTTTATGAGCCATTACTCTGAAAGAGGTCAAAGCGAATGAACAAATACATAGCAAAAACCCGTATTCTGTTCTTGAATATGCTGCGAAGAGACCGCCTAGTATGGTCTTTGTGGATCGTGGCGGTGGTCGGGTTTATAGTCGGTTTGGTACCGGTTTTTGACAATTTGCTTCTGGCTGGGGAGATGGATCGTTTGGCTATGGTAGAGATGATGAAAAACCCCGCTATGATTGCTTTGGTTGGACCTGTTTACGGTGAAGCGGACTATACCCTAGGAGCCGCTTTTGCCAATTATATGTTGGTTTTTTCGTTGTTAATAGTAGGTGTCATGAATGTTTTTTTAGTGACACGACATACGCGTTTGGAAGAAGACACTGGTAGAATGGAATTATTACGCGCACTCCCCGTTGGACGTCATGCCAACCTCATGGCAACCGCATTGCTGACCTTGAGTGTCAATGTCTTGTTAGCTGTCATTCTGACAGTATTCTTATATCTCTTTAGAGGTCAGGGAATGTCCATGGAAGGGTGTGTTTTATTCGGAGTTTCGATGGGGGTCATCGGAATATTTTTTGCCGCTACCACTGCTTTTTTATCTCAAATAGCATCCAATAATCGTTCGGCATTATCTATGTCCATTCTTTTATTGTTGATCCTTTACGTAATGCGTGCTGTTGGAGATGTATGGCACGAATCCTTGGCTTTGATATCGCCCTTAGGGCTTATTTTAAGGACTAAAATATTTGTTCAAGACAGTTGGTGGCCGGTTTTGCCTATCGTTGCTTTGTCATTAGTTTTTGCAGGGCTGACCTTGTTTTTAAGCGACAAGCGGGATATGGGAAGCGGCCTGTTGCCGGAGAAGGCCGGTCGAGAACATGGCGCGACTTGGTTGTCCGGTCCCTTTGGCTTAGCCTTTAAATTGACAAAAAATACCATTATTCTCTGGGGAGTTGTCATTTTCATGTTAGCGGCTATGTATGGCTCCGTATTTGGCGAGTTGGATGCTTATCTTTCAAGCAATGCCACGATTCAAGCGATGATAGCGATGGATCCACGCTTTACACCTGTTGAGCAATTTATGGTTCTGCTGATGATGGTCATGTCGATCATCAGCACCGTTCCGATATTGGCATTGGTTAACCGTATTTCCCACGAGGAGAAAAACGGCTTTTTGGAACTTATGCTCTGCCAACCGGTTTCAAAAACATCTATGATCAGCTCGTATTTGGTTTTGACGTTGGTAACCTCAGTATGCTATCAATTCATTGCAGCTTTTGGACTTTGGTCTGTGGGATCGATGGTTTTAGAAACTACACCGACCTTAACCAGTTTTATCGTTTCAGCATTTTTGTATCTCCCCGCTATTTGGGTTATTGCAGGGATGTTAATTGTGATCATAGGCTTTTTACCGGGAAAAAGCGCTATCATTTACTACTATCTGGGATATGCCATTGTGGTTAATTATATCGGACGTTTGATCAAAATGCCGGAATGGACTCGAAAACTAACCTCCTACGGTTACATTCCTCAATATCCATTGGAAGAAATCTCCTTATCGGTGCATGTCGGGTTGTTAGCCCTATTTGTGCTTTTGTGCGCTGTGGGATTTTACGGGTTTAGAAAAAGGGATATATTAACAAAATAAAGAGGTAGTAAACGAGCGATAGGATAAGCAAAAGAGAACGGGTGGTGTGAGAATATTCTTCTTCACACCACCCGTTTTTTATGAGTTTTGATCATGCCGGAAAAGCAAAGGACGAAACAAAGGTCCAAAATTTGAACCAATCGGCAAGTTTATCTCTGATAAAGAATCAAAGACGCTGAGATCATTTTATATGATCATAAACTAGAACGGTCTGTATTCTTCCTGGACAGATATCCAACGTTCTATGGTAAATTTATCCGCTACCCACTGGCTGTTAAAACGTCCGACGCCGGACTGTTTCATACCGCCAAACATCACATGGGGTTCGTCGTTAATCGATTGGTCATTGATGTGGACCATACCGGTTTCCATTTTCTTAGCAATTTCCATGCCGCGGTATTTGTCTTTGGTAAAGACAGAACCGGATAAACCATATTCGGTGTCGTTGGCTACGGCAATGGCTTCTTCGATATCTTTGACCTTGATCAGACTGGTAACCGGACCGAAGACTTCATTTCTTGCTGCGGTCATATCGTTGGTAACGTCACCCAAAATCCAAGGGGACATCACATTGCCCTCGGTTTTACCTTTTAGCAATACCTTTGCTCCTTCAGAGATGGTGGCATCAATATAACCTTGAACTTTTTTGACTTGCTCCCCGTTGATGATCGGACCGACAAAGGTGTTGGCTTCGGCAGGATTACCAAAGGGTAAGGCTTCGACAACTTCTTTATAAATTTTGGCAAAGTCTTCGTAAACCTCTTATTCAATGATAATGCGATTAATGGCCATGCAAACTTGTCCGGCATTAAAATGGGAACCAAAAGCAGCAGCTTTTGCAGCGTGTTCTAAATCCGCATCCTTACATACAATCATCACATTGTTGCCGCCTAATTCTAAGGAAATATCCTTAATCATATTGGAAGCAATTGAGCCAATGTGGCGTCCAACTTCCGTAGAACCTGTAAAAGATATGGCGTTTGGAACAGGGTGGTTGGTGATGGAGTCTCCGATTTCGGAGCCGCGTCCTACGATGGCATTAAACACACCCGGTGGGAAGCCTGCTTTATCGAAGAACTCAGCAATGAGCAATGCAGAAGCCGGTGTATCCGATGCAGGTTTTAAGACGACCGTATTGCCGGTGGCAATAGCCGGTACAACGGAACGCATTGCCAAAACAAAAGGCACATTCCAAGGTGCAATGACGCCGATGACCCCTCGTGGCTGTCTTATAATATAATTGGCTTTGCCGGGAATGTTTGAAGGCAAAATTTTTCCGTGGGAATGTTCCGGCATACGCATGGCTTCTTTGATGATTTCTATGGTTGTAAAAAACTCAAAACCTGCCTTGGAAGGCGCGGAACCGCTTTCTTTTATCGAAACTTCGTACATTTCATCCTTTAATGAAATGACAGCTTCTAACAGTTTTTCTAAATAATCTCTTTTTTCTGCCGGAAGGATAGCCCGCCAAGACTTAGATGCTTCTTTAGCAGCCTGATAAGCGGCATCCACATCCTCTTTACTAGCAGATCGGTATTCATAGAGCACTTCGCCGGTATAGGGGTCGGTATTTTTGAGCATACTCGAACCCGTTCCTTCGGTCCATTGACCATTGATATACAATTTATCATAAGTTTTCATTTAGCCCTCCGTTTTGAATCTTCCTTCAATATACGAAAAAAAATTTATATATAAATTGTATCATAAAAAAGAGTTCTATAACACCAATATTGCTACTTTTTTATGTTATATTAAAAACAATAAGATGCTGATAGTGCATCAAGTCGGCATGAATTTTATCTGAATTATTTGACAAAATTGGGCATTTCTAAGTATAGTAAGCGTAAGAATAAGATTGGTTTATAAAATGAAACTAGATTTTTTTATAGATTTGTTATAAACATGTATGGGGGATACCATGGGTTTAAAAGAAGATATCATTGAAAGCATGCGTTTACTCGATGAGGACTTGGTCTTAGAAAAAGTCAAAGAAGCGATCGCTTTGGATGTCAATCGTTTAGAACTTTTAAAATGGATGAACAAAGGGATGGATGAGGTCGGTAAGCTCTATGAAAGCGAGGAATATTACATCATAGAGTTGATTATGTCTGAAATCATCTACAAAGGCGCTATGGAAATCGAAGGTTTTAAAAACTGGGATACCGTAGAGGATTTTACGCCCATCGCCACCATTGTGATGGGAACGGTTAACGGCGACAACCACGATATTGGAAAGAATATATTTGGCGGCATGAGCGAAGCAAATTTAATCAGGGTCATCGATCTGGGTGTGGATGTTCACAATCAAATCTTTTTAGAGACGATTAGAAAAGAGAAACCGGATATTTTGGCTTTAAGCGGTGTGTTGACCAGTTCTGCAGAAGTCATTCGGTTGCTGATTGAGGAAATTGAAGAAGAAAACTTGCGAAACAACATGAAAATCATTGTGGGGGGACACGCTTTATCGGAAAGGGACTTGCAGACTTTTAAGGTAGATGCTTGGGTATTGGATGCCACTCAAGGCTTGGAAATTTGCAAAAAATGGATAGAGGAAAAGAAAAATAATGACGATTAAAAACCCCTATTACAGAATTGTGGATCTGCTGCGAGAGACAATAGAATCCAATAAGATCAAAGAAGGAGAACCCTTACCCTCCGAAAAAAAACTGATGGAACAAACCGGTTTAGGGCGTTCCACAGTACGTAAAGGACTGCAGGTGCTCATCCACGAAGGACTGATCTATCCGATACAAGGTAAAGGTTATTATGTTAATCCACGCAAGAATAGTGAATTTCGCTTATTTTTTAATGAAACCGGGGCTATTGAAACCAGCGCAGAAAAAATTGATATCATCAATGTCGATATCGTCAAACCCTCCGAACAATTGTCTAAAGATTTGCAATTAACCCCTAACAGAAAAGTGGTAATTATCAAACGTTTGATTAAAAGCGGTGAAACCCGCATTGCCTTGGACTATAAATATATTCCTTTTTCTGCTAAAAGTCCCATCGTAGAAAAAGAATTGTATAATGTCACCTTTCCGCAAATGTTTACTAAAGAAAAGGCTTTGTTCGATATTAAACGTAAAATTAAAATTTATGTATCAAAAACCGATGAAGAAATGGTCAAAACATTACGAACAAAGATCGGTTGCCCCGTTGTCTGTATTGAACAAATTTTATTAGATGAAGACCAAAGCCCCATTGGTATGGGTGTTACGAAATTTTTGGGAGAGCACTTTAAAGTAAAGGCGGTTTCTGATTAGGAGATTGACTGTGAGTATTTTATTATACAAAAAAATAGAAAATGATATCAAAGAAAAAATTAGAAATAACCTATACAAACCTGGAGATAAACTGCCGTCTGAAATAGATTTAATGGTTTATTACCAAGCAAGCAAAATGACGGTTAGAAGAAGTATTTCCAACTTAGAAAGAGAGGGGATCCTATATTCGATTGAGCGGGTAGGCAATTACGTGGCGACGAATGAAAGCGATGAGTACAGATTAACATTCGATGGATTGGAAGATATTAAAGGTGTAGACGAGATTAAATTACATCGTGTTGAAAGACTCGACACCGAAGAGGAAGATGCGATGCGTCATAAAACATCTTCAGGATATAGCATTTTGGTCCGACGTTATTTGCTTTCAGAAGGAAAAGTGGTCGCTTACAATAAAAAATATTTTTTTAACTTAGAAGTACAGGCTTCTCGTAATGAAGAAGACCATCAATTTTATAAAAAACTCAATCGCCAATTATCCAGCCGGGCGTTGAAGACCGAATTAATTTTTGAGGCCATTCATTGTCCGATGGATCTACAATTGATTTTAAAGATCGATGGTCAAGAACCTCTTGCCAGAGTCACTTTGCTTTATTACGATCGCGACGATCATTTGATCGCTAGGAGTCAAACTTACGCTTTAAAAGAATACGTAGAACTAAACGGTTATTCCGTATAAACTATAGAAGAGTCCAATTTAAATTATTTTAGATTGGACTTTAATTGATTGATTATATCGTGAATAAAATAGAATGGCATTGTTATGAGTTAAAGAAGATGGCATACAACATAAGCCCAAATCTTAAATAAATTAATTTTACAAAAAATGGTTGACAACAGGTGAGGATCGTTGTATCCTAAACTCAATACAAACATGTTTATACCAGATGTGATTATGTGAAATTTTAAGGGGGGCTACAATGTCAATGGAAGCATTAAAACGAGAAAGAATTCAATTGTTTAAAGATGCCATTATAGGAGATAAGAAACCTGAAAGGATACCTATTTTCTCAAACATGTGGTCTTGGAAAATTTTAGATGCCGGATACAAGCTCAGCGAAGCATTAAATGATTACGAAATCTTAAAAAAATCATTACGTCATTTTTATGAAAATTATCCGGCGGATATCTGTCACGAAACCGGCTGGCGCAATCCCATTCAAGTTACTGAAAGTATGGGGAACAACGCTTATATCATCAATGATGATCAAAATTCTATCAGCATTAAAGATCAATGCTATATGAAACCGGAGGATTACGATGCGTTGATCAGCAATCCAAAAAAATTTTTATGGGAAACATTTTTACCGAGAAAGTTTAAATATTTAAAAGGCAGTGATAGTTCAGATGCGTTAAGGGTCGGTATCCAAAACTACGCTAAATTTGGACAGTTTATGGGAGAAGTTGCACAAATCAACGAAGAGTTCGGCATACCTGATTTCTTTGATCCCAACGGTGCCATACTGCATTGGGCTAACGGCTTTGAGATACTTTTCAATATGCTGAGGGGGATCCGAGGTCTTTCTTACGATATTCGCCGCAATCCCGACAAAGTGCTGGCGGCCATTGAAGCGATCGATGAAGTTTTTGCTAAGCCGATTATGGAGCGCACAAAGGGCACCCCCAAGGGTACCAATATGAATTGCAGTGTGGATATCAATCCGGTTTTATTGGCTCATACCATTCTAAGTCCCAAGCAATTTGAGAAATTCTATTGGCCACATTTTGAAAAAATGATTGACTACGTCACTGAAGAAGATAAAATAGTTTACATCTTCGCAGAAGGAGATTCAGAACGTTTTTATGATTTCTTCAGACAATTCCCTGAAAATCGATTTGCGTTGCTCGTCGAACAAAATGATATTTTTAAGATGAAAAAAGAACTGCCTAACTTAACGGTATCTGGTGGCATGCCGGTGGATTTATTGGGGAAAGCCACACCAAAGGACTGCACAGATTATGCAAAAAAATTGATAGATGAATTAGGTTATGACGGCAGATATATTTTCTCTGAAGGTAAAATGATATCCTTCCCCAACGATGCAACCAGAGAAAACTTAAAAGCTACCTACGAATTTGTTCGTGATTATCGCGGTTAAAGGAGTAAAAAATGCAATATGATGCTATGACTTATCCGGAAGGATACGAAAAAGCTAAACAAGAAGAGTTAAATTTCTTACCGGAAGATGAAGCGATTAGAGAAAATGTGATGTTAAATTTCTTTTTATCGATTCTACAATTTTAAATATTAAGATAGATTTTGAAAAGGGCTCTTTATAAAGAGCCCTTTTATAGATTAAAGGACACCGTCATATAAAATCGGAAGATTGCAATGCCCTGATTCGCAACCAAAATTAAATGAATGGGCAATACTTTCAAGAAACGAATACGAAACTTTTCAAAAAAAGATCCCAATGCGGATATCCCCAGAAAAGATTATTAAAATGCTCCGACCTTATGACCTTGGCTATTTTTTGAGAAATGAATCAAAATAACAAAGATTTCAATGGGCCGACTTTATCTAACCGTGTACATACACGGCTAAATTGAGTGAACGCCAAGAGTTTCTCTAGAACGCATTCACAACAAGCTTTTCTTAAAATATCAATAAATTATGAAAATGTATTGACAATCTCTACAAATAAGCATAGGATATTCATAAGCGAACCTGTACGCATAGGTTGAAATCATCAAAGTGCACAAAGTTTAAGATATTCAATGGAGGAGAAAATGAGTATGGAAAAACAATATGCAGAAAAAAACAAACGGATGGCGATAGCCATGGACAACGGTATTCCGGATAGGGTGCCAATTTTATCGATCATTGACAATTGGGCGTTTTCTTATTCCGGGTACAGCATCGATGAGATTTTTGAAGATGACGAAAAACATTTGGCTGCCTTTGATAAAGTTGCCCGAGATTTTTATTGGGATTCTATGTTTACGGTTACGACTACCAGACCGATCAACTATATATCCGCATTGGGGGGAGGGGCCTATAAAGCAAAGGGAACCTTGCAGATAGAAAGTGGTTCGATTTTAAGTATGGATGCTGAGGAATATCCAGACTTGGCTGAAGACCCGTATAAATTTTTGTTGGAAGTCATAGCGCCCAGAAAATATGAGTTATTCCGCAAACCCTATTCTGAAGAAAAATATCAAGAGTATTGTGACGCCGTCGATCATTACTTTGCTTTTAGAAATGTGGGAGCCAGAAGCGCCCAAGCGTTGAGAGAGAAATACGGTGTTCCCGTATCCAGAGGTGCTGTGTTCTTCCATCCATTAGATATGATTCTGGATTATCTAAGAGATTTTCAAGGCACGATGTTTGACATTAAACGCAAACCGAAACAAATTAGAGAAGTTTGCGACGCGATGCTCCCCATGGTGATTGAAATGGTAGAAGGTGCTTATCCCGAACCGGTCGAAGGCAAATATATCTTTAATCCCATGCATTTGCCGGAGTTTATTTCTGCACGAGATTTTGAAAAAGTCTATTGGCCTTCATATAAAAAATTAATGGATTACTTTACCGATAAAGGTTATAACATTTTATGTTACTACGAGCGTTCCTACGCCCATTTGTTTGAATTCTTACAAGACCTACCTAAAAATAAAATTGTCGGTTTGTTTGAAGACGATGATTTGCGAATCGTTAAAGAAAAACTAGGGGATATGATGTGTTTTGCCGGCGGTATGAAGACCTTCGATTTGAACTACAGCTCAAAACAAGTGTGTTTGGATCAAGCAAAAAGTTTAATTGACGATTTAGCAGGGGATGGCGGCTACATCTTTACCACCGATCGCATTCCCCATTCCGCCAATGATGCCAATCCTGAAAACTTGCGAGCAGTCAATGAATTTGTCCGAGACTATGGTGTCTATAAATAAAGGAGAGAACAATGGAATTTAAAGAATTTAATCAGGAAGAATTAAAAAACGAAGAAATGATCGAAAGACTCATTAAAGAGCATTTAAAAATAGAAGATCCCGTACAACAAGAAAACATGAAAAAACTACTGATCTATCAGATATTGCATTAAAATATCGAGATTGAGACATTATAATAATGTCTCAATCCAATATTAACGTTGTTTTTAAACGACAGAGGTTGTTTAAAATAAAAGGAGTATATCATGGAACAACAGCGTTCACGCAAAATTAATCCTTGGCTTTTATTGATTATATTAACTTCGGCCTTTGCCATATCCTTTATTGCTAGGGTTATATGGTCACCCTTCATAGAACCCGCTTCTATTGAGTTTGGTATTCAACCGGCCCAAGCTGGGCTTTTTATCTCTTTGTTTTATATCGGTTACATGGTAACCCAATTGCCCGGTGGCATGTTGGCAGATAAATTCGGTGTGAAATATGTGCTGTCCGGATCCGTCTTAGTAACCGCTCTCTTTACTTTGGCGATTGCTTTTGTAACAAATTACAATATAGCCTTGGCATGTAGATTTGTTGCCGGTCTCGGATCCGGTGCGATTGTGGCCTGTTCATCTAAAGCGATTGCCAATGCCTTTCCACCGGAAAAAAGAGGAACGGCTTTGGGTATCTTTTTTGTAGCAACCACTGCGGGCTTGTTTTTAAGTAACACGATTGCCCCATTGGCCTTACAAGTCGGTACATGGCGTACCGGATTTTTATGGATTGGTATCGCCGCTTTGGTCATTGCAGCTGCTATTTTCCTTCTTATTGAAAAGGAACCCAAAAAAGAAACACAAGGCAATATTTTTGACGGGTTGATAGCCATCGTTAAATCCAGAAATGTATTGATCATGGCGATAACCGGTTTCTGTTATATTTGGTTGGTCTTGGCAGTAGCCACATGGGCAAACAACTACATGAGGTTTATCGGAATAGATGGCCAAGCGGCATCGGGTGTGATGCGTTGGTATAGCATAGGCGGTATTATTGCAACTCTCATCACCGGCTGGTTGGTAGACCAATTCAAGTTGAACCGACGTTTTTATACCATTGCGACCTATGTGGCGATTATAGCGATGACTTTTGTTTTTTCCAGTCAGAAAAGTTTAATGGGTTTGACCATCGCAGCTTTTATATATGGTTTTGTTTCGTACTTACCCAATGCCCATCTAACAACTTTAGTCATAGAATACGCAGGGGATGAATATGCCGGAACGGCAGTGGGTGGAACCAACTTCTTTTGGCAGTTCGGCGCCGTTGTGAGCCCGCCCTTGGCAGGCCAAATTTTTGCAGCAACCGGCTCCTACAACTCGGTTTGGATGGTGCTGGCAGGTGCATTGGTTGTGGGAATGATTGCATTGCTCATGTTAAAACCGGTCGAAAAGAAGACGGCTTGAGGCTTTCATTTTAAGATTTATTATGGTATAAGTTCACCCCGTCAGGTATGATAGTTCAGAGGATGATACTGGAGTAAATATAGTGAAAAATGTACTAAAAGAATTGATCATGAAATTAAAAGTAGACGAAGCTATGGCTTACGCCCAAGAACTTTATGCCAGTCATACCGACCCGGCGGAGGTTCACGAAATGGTCATGGAAGGCCTCACTGAAGTCGGCAGGCGCTATGCAACCGGCGAATACTACATCGCGGATTTAATTGTAGCGGGTATGTTGACTCAGGAAATCATCAACCTGACACATCTAACGGAAATAGGGCAGACACCTGTTGTCGCCCGAGGGCATATGAAGGTGGTTTTCGGTACAATCTTCGACGATATTCACGACATCGGAAAAAACATCATGATCGATGTCATCAGGCAGCGTGGTTTTGAGGTCATTGATCTCGGTATCGATGTAGAGGTCATGCGCTTTGTGGAAGCGGTGGTTGAAGAAAAGCCGAACTATTTGTGTATTTCTTGCGTGATGAGCGGTTCCATGGTGTATATCAAAGAATTGTTGCGTACCCTCAATGCCAAGAATTTAATGGGGCAAATGCAAATACTGATCGGCGGTGCGGCTGCACCCTCAGCAGATCCCAGCTTTGCACAGTATGAAAATGTGGTTTTCATCTCGAATGATTTTTACGATGCCATTCAATTTTTCGAAAAACAAGCTAAGAAAAGCATAGACAGCGAGAGTTGATGTTATGGCGGAAGTATTGTATTTAAAAATCGTAGCGACGATTAGAGATAAAATTATTAAAGGCATCTACAAACCCGGAGATATGCTCAAATCCGAAGCCGCTTTAATGAAAGAGTACGAAGTCGGTCGTACGACCATTCGCCGCAGCATTGCCATGTTGGCCAATCAGGGTTACGTGTACTCCGTACCCGGCAAAGGTAGCTTTGTCTGTACGCCGGAAAACGACACCTTGACGATGAAATTCGATAAGTACAATGGCTATTTGGTGACGATTCATCAAATAAAACTATTGACCGTACAAGTGGTGACACCATCGGATGAAATTCGCCAAGCTTTGGGCTTAAAATTAAAGGAAAAGATCGTTATAGTGAAACGCTTGCTGATTTCAGATAATGAAACGGTGGGCTACGAGTGGATACACTTTCCTTATAAACAAAAAGAGCCGGTGGTGGAAGATGTCCTTCGTTTTTCAAATTATATGGTGGAATTGGAAGAAAGATTGGCCTTTGCCCTCAGAAAGAAAGTAACCTTTGATTGTCACCTGTTGACGCCGGAAGAAAAAGAGACTTTAAAAACAAAGGAAGATTTAATGGTTCGCATCGCAGAGACCATCGACGATACCCAATTAAAAGAAACCGTATCCTATACCATTTTGTACATTCATCCCAATTACTTTTCAATGAATGCAGAGAGTATGATGGATGAAAGGGGAGCGACCCAAAGTTATTAGAAGCTTCCACAATAAAAGGCTGCCGAAGGGCAGCCTTTTATTGTTTTTTGTTATTCTTTTATAGTTTTCCTGAAACGCCTAACACATTTTTCATTTTGTGGGCAACCATTTGTTTGATCGCTTCTCTTGCTGGTCCTAAGTAACCTCTGGGGTCAAAGAGTTCCGGTTGTTCTGCAAAAACTTTACGAATCGTTGCGGTCATAGCCAAGCGCAAGTCGGTATCGATGTTAATTTTACAAACACCGTATTTTGTTGCTTCTCTCAGCATTTCTTCCGGTACGCCTCGAGCTCCCGGAATTTTTGCGCCGTATTTGTTGTTGAGGTCGACAAATTCTTTCGGCACGGAAGATGCACCATGAAGTACAAGGGGATAACCCGGCAATAGTTCGCTGATTCTTTTTAAACGTGGGAAATCCAACTTCGGTTCGCCTGAAAATTTAAAAGCACCGTGGCTGGTTCCAATGGTAATCGCTAAAGAGTCCACGCCGGTTCTTTCTACAAACTCGACTGCTTCGTCGGGATCTGTAAAGGTGGCTTCGTGGTCGCCAACGTTGACGTCATCTTCGATTCCTGCTAATTGACCTAACTCCGCTTCGACAACAACGCCACGGTCGTGGGCATAATCCACCACTTTTTTAGTCAGGGCGATGTTTTCTTCGAAGGGATGGCTGGATCCGTCGATCATGACGGAGGTAAAACCGCCATCGATACAGTCTTTGCAAATTTCAAAATCTGCACCGTGGTCTAAATGTAGGCAAATTTCCAAACCGTCGGTTGTTTCCAACGCGGCTTCTACCAGTTTTACCAAGTAGGTTGGATTGGCATATTTACGTGCCCCAGCCGATACTTGAAGGATGAGAGGTGCCCTTTCCTCTTGTGCAGCTTCAACGATCCCTTGAATAATTTCCATATTGTTGACGTTGAAGGCACCGACAGCATATTGTCCTTCATATGCTTTTTTAAACATTTCGGTCGATGTAACTAAACCCATTTTTTACCTCCTTGGGAATATTCTCTTAAATCTAGTATAACGCAAATGATGCCATGGGGCAAATAAAGAATGTGTTGCGTTTTATTGAATAAAGGATTAAATTTCGGATTATAAAGAAGCCTTTGCTATGCAAAGGCTCGACGGTTACTGAATATCTTTCAACAACTCTCGTATGTTTTTTCGGTAAACAGGGTGCACCAGATGGGGTGCAATCTCCTTTAAGGGTTCTAAGACGAAGAGCCGCTCAGCGATATAAGGATGAGGCAGGTTTAAGCGTGGACTATCCATAACGAGTTCGTCATAAAACAAAATATCTAAATCGATGGTGCGGGGGCCCCAGTGCAGAGTTCGTTTTCTGTGCAATTGCAATTCGATAGATTGTAGAAAATCCAGCAATTCCAAGGGGCTTTTAAGAGTCTTAATTTCAACCACACCGTTTAGGAAGGGGTCTTGCTCTTCCACACCCCAAGGGGGTGTTTCGATGGTAGAGGATTGTTTGACGGTTTGAATGTCTTCGTCCTCATCGATCAGCTTTAGTGCTTGGTCTATGAGAGCTTGGCGGTCGCCCATGTTGGAGCCGTAACCGATGAACACCCGATGCCAACGTCGTTCAATCGCAACCGAGACGGTACCCAAGGGCAAGCCGACGGGCGCCCAAGGTTTCTCTACTTCAATCCAAACTTTTTTGACTAAAGGGTAGTGGGTTAGTATATAGGTCGCCACTTTTTCAGCTGCGGTTTCTATGAGGTCATAACTCTCTTGTGTAAACACTTCTTGAATTTCGTGGGCCAATTCTCCGTAGTGCACCGAAGCATTTAAATCTCCGGTTGTTGCGGCAATTCGTGTAGAAAGGGACAAGGTTATATTTAAATAAAACCGTTGTCCCAAGTTTTTTTCTTCCTGAAACACACCGTGGTGGGCGTGTATACAGAGTTTTTTGATGTTAATGGTATCCATTTAAAAAGCGGCATTTTTGATGGCTAGGGCCATATCCGCAGCCCTTCTATTGCTGAGTACGTCGTGTACTCTAAAAATCGTTGCACCCTCCAATACGCCGGCAACCGTTGTGGCGGCGGTCCCTTCGTCCCGTTGGTCTAGGGGTAGGTTCAACACATAATCGATAACGCGTTTTCTGGAAGTGCCCAACAAGAGGGGATAACCCATTTGAACAAAAAAATTTAAATGCTTGATCACTAATAAATTTTCGTTCATAGATTTTGCAAAACCGACGCCGGGATCTAAAATGATGTGTTCCTTTTTAACACCGGCATTCAGGGCAATATCGATGGATTCTTCCAAATCTTTTTGCATATCTTCCAATAAAGAAGGATAATTTTCGTTATTTCTGTTATGCATGATACAACAGGGGACGTCAAATTCTGCGACAACTTTAGCGATTTCAGGTTCTTTTTTAAAACCCCAAATGTCGTTAATCATATGGGCGCCGGCATCCAACACTGCCCGTGCGGTTTCTGCCTTAAAAGTGTCGATGGATATGGGAATATCAAAGCGTTTCTGAATGCCTTCGATGACGGGAATAACACGGTCTATTTCCTCTTTTGTGGGAACAGGCGTGCAACCCGGACGGGTGGATTCACCACCGATGTCGATGATGTCGGCACCATCTCGGATCATTTGTTCCACATGGGCAAAGGCATTGTCCAATTGGTCGTAATGCCCGCCATCAGAAAAAGAGTCGGGCGTGACGTTTAGGATTCCCATAATATAAACGCTGTTTTCAAAATCAAAGGCCGTATTGCCTATTTGCATGGCTTGTCTCCTATAGTAGAATGGTCAAATTTTTCTTATGTTGATCCCAATGACATTGGCTTTCTGCCGGGCAAGCGTAGCATGGTCGGGAAGCCTTATCAGCCATATAAAACAAACGATTGAACCCCGTGGTGTTTTTGTTTCTATGATTGGCGATGGCATCCAAGATAGATGCTTTTTCTTCCTCCGAAAAATCGGTGATGGCCAAAAAATCTTTGGCTAAAGCGACGGAAGCTATTTCGTGGGGAGTTCCCTTTTCAATTTCTTCCAAGCGACCGATATCGTGGAGCAATGCCGTTGTGTAGATGACATCGATGGGCATCTCAACATTTTCAAGTTGACATAAAATGGTAGCGATGCGTGCAACATCTAAGAAATGAGCCATGTTGTGACGACAAAAAATGCGGGTTTCTTCGTGATTTTCTATGCGACTGATGGTGCTTTTATAGCGTGTGCTTGCAAAGATTTTGTTGGTTTCTGTCAAGGGTGAGTCAAACATAATATCCAGCTTTTAATACTTAAAGTTGAATACCTAACAATCGGTAGACATCGTTTTTGAGACTCTCGTTATTGTCAAAAATGCCTCGCGTCATCATGGTGACGGTTTTGGTACCCGGCTTTTTGACACCGCGCATGCTCATGCACATATGTTCCGCTTCTAAAACAACCATAACACCTTGGGCACCGAGATAAGCCATAATTGCATCGCCGATTTCGACTGTCAGTTTTTCCTGCAGTTGAGGTTTAGCGGCGTAGACATCTACCGTTCTTGCCAATTTGGAAAGACCGGCGACTCTGCCGTTGGGAATATAGGCGATGTGTACTTTTCCGAAAAATGGGAGCAAGTGATGCTCGCACATCGAATGAAAGGTAATGTCCCTTTCGATGACCAGATCCTGCGAATCGATTTTAAAGCTTTTTTGAAGATGGTGTTCCGCCGTCTTATTAAAACCTTTGAATACTTCGCTGTACATTCTTGCAACGCGATCCGGCGTTTCAACGAGACCTTCCCGGTCGGGATCTTCACCAATAGCAATGAGTATTTCTCGAACTGCCTTTTTAATTTTATCGTGATCCAATGAACTCTCCTAAATTCGGGTAAATAAAAATGATATTTAATTAAAAATAAACTAAAAAGCATTGCCAAAGCAACGCTCCCTGTTCCATTACCCGTATAGGAACAGCGGAAGCGAATGAATACCGCAACTTGGTTTCGTTTAAAGGCGACTTCCCATCCTTTAACACTTCACGCATTCACTCTACTCTGTTTATATTTTAATTTCATACATGATAACAGAGGTTGTGGATCAATTCAATAGTAAGATTTCACTGTGGTTCCAGTAAAGAGAAGTCGTTTTCAGATTAATGTCTACAAAATGCTCTCTTTTAGTGACTTTTAAGGTCAATTTTGACAAAAAAGGTCCCATTAACAGTTTATTCAGCGGTTGTTATAATATATTTTTAATGTAATTATTATAAAAAAATTAATCTTTCATTAAGATGAAGGAAGTGGTTAAGCCAGGGTAAGAGAGTGAAATGCGTAAAAGAGAACTTCTATATTGAAACGTTTGTCATCGACGGGGGGGGGTAGGAGTATTCATGGCAACACCCGATGCATCAGAAGAGATGTCGGGTGTTGTATGATTTTATGGTGCCCAAAGGCCTCTATTGTTTTCTCTGGCGCTTTGTTCCAGCATGATAAACACATCTTTATACTTTACATTGGGAGGGACGGTCATGACTTGGGCGTAGCCTTCATAAACCAAGTGGGCATTGAAACATTTTTCTATGACCGGGTCGGGTTCTGTCCAGACGTAAGCCAGCAACCTTCCGTATCGGTCCCTTTCCTGTACGTCAAACTCCAAATAAATGGTTTTGTTTTCCAAGGCTTGTTTGGTATAGTCGGATGCTTCTTGACCGTAATGCTCCACGGGTTTGTTGGGTGCAACGGTTTCCGGTGTATCGACACCGATTAGGCGAAGTCGCTCTTTTTGCCCCTCAAATTGTATTTGCAGGGTATCGCCATCGACGACTCGCAACACCTTGGCCTTGTGCAAGTTGTCCGGTAGGTTGTCTTGCAAACCATGAAAGGCAGCCAGTGCAGTGAGGATCAAACCGATCAATGCACCGAGTATTTTGCGAATATGTTTTTGATGTGGTGCTTTGAGTTCGATCATGCTTGGGCCCTCGAAGCTTGTACAAAGGCTTTAAAAAGGTTTAACTCCAGGGATCTTTTATCCCACAAAAACTCCGGGTGCCATTGAATGGCATGGCCAAAGGTCAGTTCTGTTAACTCGATACTTTCAACAATGCCGTCCTTTGCTCTAGCCGTAACAAGGATATGCTCTCCGATGTCTTTCACCGCTTGGTGATGCCTGGTGTTGACCCTTACCGTATGGGTACCGGCTATTTCAGCAAAGAAGGAGTCCGGGACGATGTCGATGGTATGGGTAGGGTAGGCAAAATCAGTTTCTTGTAGGTGTTTAATTGCTGTATTGGGGTATTGTGTTTGGATATTTTGATAAAGACTTCCCCCCATCATCACATTAAAAAGTTGTAAGCCGCGACAGACGCCGAAGATCGGTTTGTCTCGTCGGTAGGCTTCTTTAAACGCAGCTGCTTCCATGGCGTCTTTAGGCGGATAAGTTGCCTCACAATGTTCGTTGGTTTCTTCGTTGTACAGGAAGGGGTCGATGTCTTGTCCGCCGGGAAAAAGCAAACCGTCGCAACTGTCGACCAATTGTGCAATGTCCTCTGTATTGTCTAAAAGCGGCAACACCACCGGTATGCCACCGGCGGCAACAATGCCATTCAGGTAGCCGGGGTACATCCACAGGCTATCCCATTTGTTATCGTTGGAATTGATGTATAAAGGCAAAACGCCTATCAATGGTTTTTTCATTTATCTTCCTTTTTACTTTCTTCTGTCTATTCTTTAATCAATCAAAGCCATACATGCTGCCATTCTTCCCGTTTGCCCCTCTTCTCTGCGATAGGAAAAATAAGAATCCTTGCACATATACGTACAATGTTCTGCCATGACAATGTTTTTTTCTGGAACGCCATTGCGATACATGATATCGCGATTGATTTTCCACAAATCCGCTAAAAACTTTCCTTTGTTCAAGGACTTAACATTTGTCGGAGAAAGTGCAAATATTTTCTCCGCTACATCGACGCCAATTTCAAAGGCATGGGGTCCAATACCGGGCCCTATGGCGACCATGCAATTCTTAGCACGGGTGCCGTAGTGTTTGGACATAGCTTTTAGAGTGAGGACACCTATTTGCCCCACGGTTCCCTTCCAACCGGAATGGGCCATGCCGATGGCCGGTGTCAGGGTATCCAAGATATAGAGGGGTATACAATCCGCAAAAAAAGTAGTCAGCATGATGTTTTTCTCATCGGTGATCAACGCGTCAATATTCTTGTAATTTCTGGGTTTAACAACACCTTTTCCTCGATCTTCCCAAGTAATGGGTAGGACATTCAAATCATGGGTTTGATCGCTTAGAGTAAAACCTTCAACGGGAAAATCTAAACTCTCAGCCAATAAACGAATATTTTTTTGAAAGTTTTGCTTGTCGGCCTTGGGGTTCAAATCGAAAGTTTTTCCGTCGGCGTCGTGTTTTGTGGTAAAAGCGTGTTGTACCAAGCCGGTCTTTTCAAGGATGTCAAATTGCCCTAGGGGCAATCCCTTTATTTTTTTAATGGTGTAGTCGAGCATCGTATTTTTATAGGACCTCCCGGAATTTTACACTATAATAGGCTTTAGCTGCAAAGACAATCAATGAGAGCGGTAAAGCATATCAAAGATTTGCAAAGCTCAAAGCCGAATGTTCACAATTCTCTTACGAACGTTTTGTATTTCAATGTAAAATTATAACACAAAAAAAAGAAATGACTCAAGCGAGGCTGTATCGGAATAATCGTTTAAGAGTTCCAAGGGAATCAACGGTTTTCATTTGAACTCTTATTTGCTATAATAAACTTAACATGCTGGATGAAAAGAGGAGAAAAGATGATTAAAAAATATTGGATTTTGGGCATTTCCCTTTTAATGATATGGACGCTGTCCGGTTGTAGCCAAGCATACGATACCGATATTTCCTTAGCAAGTGGAGAATATCTGGGAGAGCAGACCGTCGTACTCTCTAATGAGGAGGGCGGTGTCACCACGAGGATTTACTACACTTTGGACGGCAGCGACCCCACTAAGGAAAGCATGCAATACGACCCGGAAACACCCTTAAAAATAAACTTCGATGCTCATTTAAAGGCAGCAACGATAGGTTCGAATAAAAGAGGCCCCATTGCCGAGGCCGAATACAAAATAACACCGATTAAACAAGTGGAGTTAACCGATGAAGAAAGGGTCTTTCTCAGCATCCTAACGGGAACGTATCAAAGTGATACGGCAACGGTTACCATCGCTTCCGATCGGACCATTACGATCAACGACGGCAACAAAAAACACACTACAGAGTTTTTATTGGAAGTCCCTGAAGATAGCGACAACAAAAAAGGCACATTGACCTTTTCGGGTTTAGATGGCAGTTCTCAAGAATACCATATCGATTTCGACCCACCGGGGGACAACGCCATCGATATTAACGGCACCAGCTATACTTACTTAGGGTACTAAGAGTGTCAATGGATTTCAAAGAGATACAAAATACGCTCTACAAAAGCCACACGATGTCGCAAGACCGTGTGGCTTTTGTGCTGTACGCAGATCTTACAAAGAGCATGACTATTATGGTGGCGGCAGACAACCAATCATAAAAAGTTAAGGAATTCTAAACACTTAATAGATAAAAAAAGAAAGTTTTTTAGCAAAAATCCTTGACATTATACCCGAGGGGGTATAGTATATAGATATACCCAACGGGGTATAAAATAAATTTTAAGGAGATCTGTAATGGTTGCTTGTAATGATATGAAAAAAGGCGAAGTGTATGCATGTGAAACATGTGGATTGGAACTCGAAGTTTTAAAGGAATGTGATTGCCCCGACGATCATTGTGAACCTAAAACTGCATCCGGCGAATGCTGCGAATTCGACTGCTGCGGCAAACCGATGGTACGCAAATAATCGACAACGAGACAGTTGTGCTTAGGCCGTATAGAGTTTAAGTAGCTACTTCCCTTTATCATCAAAGAAAACATGATAAAGATTGAATACGATAATAAAATGTGTTTCTGAACTGCAGGTAGTTGAGAAACACATTTTTATTTTACAAAAAATACAAAACAAGATCACGCAACAACATCCTTTCAATATGTTCTGGATACCTTAAAGATGTAAAAAAGCTCTATTTGTTATAATGCATTTGTAATAGCCTATGGATTGAAATATCAAGGAAAGGAAAGAACATTGAAATTTTTTATTGATACTGCTAATGTAGAAGATATACGTCAAGCCAATGATATGGGGGTTATTTGCGGTGTGACCACCAACCCTTCCCTGATCGCCAAGGAAGGACGAAAATTTGAAGAGGTCATTGCGGAAATTGTCGAAATAATCGATGGTCCCATCTCCGGAGAAGTTAAAGCAACCACGGAGGATGCCCAAGGGATGATAGAAGAAGGCAAAGCCATCGCCGCTATCCATCCCAATATGGTGGTTAAAATTCCCATGACCGTAGAGGGACTGAAAGCCACAAAGGCCTTGAGCGAAGCAGGTGTCAAAACCAATGTGACCTTAATTTTTAACGCAAACCAGGCTTTATTGGCAGCTCGAGCAGGTGCGACTTATGTATCGCCATTTTTAGGTCGATTGGACGATATCTCGGTAAGAGGTGTCGATCTGATATCAGAAATTGCAGACATGTTTTGCACAGCGGGTATCGAAACAGAAATAATCGCGGCCTCTATCAGAAACCCCATTCACATCACCGATTGCGCATTGGCAGGTGCGGATATCGCCACGGTACCTTACAATGTTTTGGTGCAGATGACGCAACATCCGCTAACCGACATTGGAATTGAAAAATTCAAAAAAGATTCTCAATAAATCATCTCATCTCAATTTTTAAATACACTCAATGCAGCTCCCTAAATAGAGAAGGGAGCTGTTGTTTTTTGGGAAAGTCTTGTTGATTCTCCAAGACCATCAGCATTGCCAAAGAGCTTTTTTTGTTATCAATCATCAGCAAAAACATCGAGATCCGGTTGTAAAGTTTTTTTACTCGAACTTTAATTCGCTTGGTTTTTATGATACGCTATAAAAGATTATTGTGACGGCATCGACACCGATAAAGGAGGTGAGGAACATGGCCATCAAAATGTTAGCCAGGGAAACCATCAATCAAATAGCAGCCGGAGAGGTAATCGTCCGACCGGTTTCCGTCGTCAAAGAATTGATAGAAAATGCTGTGGACGCAAAAGCTTCCCGCATTACTATCCATATTGAAAATGGTGGTAGAAGTCTCATCTCCGTCAAGGATAACGGCCATGGCATTCCTTACCACGAGGTGGGGTTGGCCTTTAAACGACATGCTACCAGTAAATTGACCTTCATCGAAGATTTGCAAACCATCGCCACTCTGGGATTTCGTGGAGAAGCCCTAGCGAGTATTGCGGCGGTTTCCAAACTATCTATTGTTACTCGCCATCTCTCAGAGGAAGTCGGCAGTGAATCCTATTACGAAGGAGGCACGTTGATTCGCCAAAGGGTAACACCCTACGAAAGGGGGACGGCAATCAGCGTTCGTGATCTTTTTTACAACTTACCTGCTCGGCAAAAACACATCGCCCAAGATAAAAAAGAAGAAGCGCTGATTCGCGATTTGGTGGAAAGGTTGGCATTGTCCAAACCGGCCATTGCTTTTGTCTTAAAGCTCAATGGTCGAGAGATATTCAGAACACCCGGCCGTGGGGATTTTCTCGAAAGCATCGAAGCCCTTTACGGCCGAAAGATATCCAAGGGTCTGCGAGAAGTGGACTACGTCAATGCGCCTATGTCCATCAAGGGCTATATCAGCGATTTAAGCGTTACCCGATCGGCTAAGGATATGCAGATCATTTTCATCAACGAAAGGTATGTTCAAAACAGTCTGTTGCTCAAGCAATTGGAAGAAGCCTACGAAGGGTATTTGATGCAACACCGTTACCCCGTTGCCTTTCTTTTTATAGACTTGCCCGGAAAAATGTTGGATGTCAATATTCATCCGGCCAAAACAGAGGTGCAAATACTCAATGAAAGCTTGGTGGCTCTGCTCTTTAAACAAGGGATCCGAGAGACTATCAAAAAAGAGAATCTCGTCGTCGATTATGCCCAGACGGAGAATGGCATCGAAACAGAAACGGCTCCAACCGAAGAGGAACCGAAGACCGTTGATTTCTTTGAAACCCTTGGAGAACCCCAACTCAAAAGTCCAACTCAAAACAAAGAGATCGATGGGTTTAAAGTGGACTTCCCTCAAAGTGAAAGGAAAGAAACGAAAGAAAAGCCTGAGGACGATACAGAGGTAGATATAGAAGCTTTCATGGTTGCGGAAAAACCGGAGGCAAGTGCCCAAAGCTTACAGAAAACCGAAGGTTCCGCTTATAAACCGGGTTTGGCCTTTGCCCATGGCAGAATAGTGGGCCAACTTTTTTTAACCTACATCATGGTGGAACAGGACCAAACCTGTTGGTTAATCGATCAACACGCTGCCCACGAGGCCTACTTGTACGAAGAGATTAAAAAAAATCTCACGGAAGAAAAAGCACTGCCGATGCAAAGTCTTTTAGCGGCCCAACCCATGACCTGCACCCCGGCAGAGTGGGAAGCCTATTTGCAAATAAAGGACGACATGCACCGCTATGGTTTTGAGACGGACATTTTTGGCGATCGCACTTTTGTCGTTCGCTCTGTTCCCATGTTGTTGGGACACCCACAGGATCCCCACATGGCCATGGGCGTATTGGAAGAAGTGCTCTATCATAAAAAGGCTACCGCAAGCTACTTAGACGAGCGTTTTGCCATGATGGCGTGTAAAGCGGCGGTGAAGGGCAACCAATTTTTAACGGAAGCAGAAATCAGAGCCTTGTTGATTCAGATAACGAAGTTGGAAAACCCTTATATTTGCCCCCACGGTAGGCCGATTATCCTACAATTAAAAGAGAGAGAATTACAGAAATTATTTAAAAGAGTACTATGAAGAAAAAGAAGAAAATCATTACCGTTGTGGGTCCCACCGCCACCGGCAAAACCGACGTGGCGATCGCTCTGGCAAAAAGGTTAAACGGCGAATTGATTTCCGCGGATTCCATGCAGATCTATCAGGAGATGCAAATTGGCACGGCAAAACCCACCCAAGCGGAATTGGGTGATATCCCTTGTCACATGATCGATTTTGTGGCACCGGATCAAAGGTTTTCGGTTGCCAATTTTAAAGAACAGGCAACCGATTGGATTCGCGACATTATAAGCAGAGGGAAGGAACCCATTCTTGTCGGCGGCACGGGTTTGTACATCAACGCCATGACCCTGCCTTGGATCTTGGAAGATGTTCCCGTCAATCAAGATGCGCGTCAGAGGTTTTACAAAGAAATTGAATTTATCGATAACGAAGAGCTTTACCAACGTTTAAAAAAGATCGATCCCACCGCAGCTGCCGGTGTTCATCCCAACAACCGCAAACGGGTGATGCGTGCCTTGGAAATCTTTGAAATGACGGGGAAAACCAAAACGCAATTGGACCAAGAGGCGGCAAAGCAAACCTTACCTTACGATTATTTGATGATCGGGTTGCGCTTTCCAAGGGAGGAATTGTATCGACGCATTGGGGAGCGCGTGGATAAAATGGTTGCGGCGGGTTTGCTCGAAGAGATTACCGACTTGCGCAGTAAGGGTTACCACAAAGACCTATTGTCGATGCAAGCCATCGGTTATAAAGAATTTTTCCCCTACCTGGAAGGCGAAGAAACCTTGGAAGAATGCATACGCGTCTTGAAAAGAGATACCCGACACTTTGCCAAGCGACAATTAACTTGGTTTCGCAAGGATGACAGAATTCATTGGTTTGAACCTTTAACCTACGACCATCAGGAGACGATGATCGACGACATGATGGACCTTATCGATGAAAGCAACCGGTAAGGTCAGTGCCTCCGGTACCTTGAGGATGGCTTTTAGATGCTTTAATAAGCTCTAAAGAAAACTATATTAGAATGAAAAACGTTGCTGTGCAAACATCATTAAAAATTTAACAGGATTATATTAAGTGGAGGTCTGTAAAAAAGCAATGAGTAAAAAAGTAAAATTATATATATGGGAATCCTGCCCATTTTGTGTCAACGCTAAAATGTTGTTGCAAAACCTCAACATCCCTTTCGATGTAGAGGTGATAGCGGGAAAACCCGAAGTGAAACAAGCTTTAATCGAAAAAACCGGACATCGAACGGTTCCCTATGTTTTTATAGGCGACGAATTTATCGGTGGGTTTAACGAATTGAATAGAATGGCAGAAGACGGAAGTTTAGTAGAAAAATTAAAATAGGAGATACAATGTCTTTTTCATTTAAAATAGTAGAAGAATTTGGTGTATTGTCAGAAAGTGGCACGGGTTGGCAAAAAGAATTGAACTTGGTCAGTTTTAACGAAAGAGAACCGAAATACGATATCCGCGAATGGAATGCCGACCACGATAGAATGCGTAAAGGTGTGACCTTAACCATCGACGAATTGGTTGCATTGAAAGAAATCTTAGCGGAGATGGATTTGGACGAAAAGATCTGACCGTCTTTTTAAATTTTACCCAGAAAATATAGCGGGCGATGAACCCAAATGGCATAATAAACAACGAAACGAATTGAGATCAGAGAGGATAATGATGGAAAAAACGTATATTATGTTAAAACCCGATGCCTTTAAAAGAGGCTTGGTTGGAAAAATAGTAAGTCGTATCGAAGCAAAGGGCTACCGAATTTTAGAAGCAAAAACTTTGCAATTAGATGAAGGTATTTTAAAAGAACACTATGCCCATGTGGCGGATAAACCCTTTTTCCCGGAAATCGTAGAATACATGACCTCCGGCCCGGTGCTCGCCATGATCGTCCAAGGCAACAATTGCATTGACGGTATGCGGATGTTGATGGGCGCAACCAAAACGGAAGAAGCCTTAGCAGGCACCATTCGAGGAGATTTTGCCAACAGCACGGGAGAAAATCTCATTCACGGCGCCGATTCTGCCGAGGCGGCAGAAATTGAAATTGCCAGGTTTTTTGGTCGTTAAAAACTTCAAAGAAAAAATAGGGTGAGGACACAACGTCCTGCCCTATGCAATAGGACCTCAACCCGGGTTGTGGCGGCTTCGCTTCTGGCCTTGGGTTGGGCGTTTTTTATGTTAAAGACCTTACCGGTTATGGTGTGAGTACAGCGTTGCCAACTCTCCATAGCGATAAGGTCTCTCTTTTCTAGGTGATAAACTTAGATGTTAACTATTGTTTGCCAGACGTTTCATAACTGTGTTCAGATGTTGCAACCACTGCCAATCGATGCTTTCCATGGCTTCTCCAGTCAAGCGAAAGCTCCAGTTTTGATCCGAGCAAACCCCGGGGGTATTGAACCGGGTGTCGGAACCGTAACCCAATAAGTCCTGAATAGGAACGATCACGGTTTTTGCCGGACTTTGCCATAGGGTGCGCAATAAACTGCGTATAACGGGACTATGGGCACCGCCTTCTCCCCAGTGGGATGCATCGAAACCGAAATATCCCAGAACTCGGGTACGTTCATCCGCCGACATTTCTTGCAGCCAACCCAAGGCGGTATTGTTGTCGTGGGTGCCGGAATAGGCCACGGATAGGGGACTGTGATTGTGGGGATAATGGGTGCTGTCGTCGTGCTCATCTAAAAAAGCAAATTGTAGGACACGCATATCGGGCAAACCGGTCTCCCGCATTAATTTCCTTAAAGCTTTGCCGGAAACGCCTAAATTCTCCGCGATTAAATGATCTCTGGTGCAGGGCAACTCTTTCCATAGAGATTCAAAAAAATGCAAGCCGGGGCCCTGAACCCACTTACCCTTGCGGGCGGTTTTTTCTCCGGCGGGAACGGCCCAAAAATCGGCGAAGGCCCTGAAGTGATCGATACGCACCACATCGTAAAGCTCGAGCATGTGGGCAAAGCGTTGTTGCCACCAACGGTACCCGTTGTTTTTCATGGCTTTCCAGTCGTACAGGGGGTTGCCCCATAATTGACCGTCCTCGGAATAGTAGTCCGGTGGGACACCTGCGACTTGCTTGGGCAACCCATCTCGGTCGATGTCAAAATATTTTCTGTTGGCCCAAACGTCGGCGCTGTCCAATAAAAGATAAAAGGGCATATCGCCGATCAGGGCAATGCCGTAGGCATGGGCAATGCTTTTCAAAATTTGCCATTGGGTACTAAATAGCCATTGTACAAAGATGTAAAAATAAAAGGTATCTTGGTGGTCTGTTATAAAAGCTTGCACAGCCTTCTTTTCATGGTTTTTTAAAGCTGTATCCGGCCAATTGATCCAGTCGAGGCCATCATAGTTGGATTTAATGGTAGCGTAAGCGGCGTAATCCTCAAGCCACCCCTTATTGTGCTTATAAAAACTTGCCATCTGCTGTCGGTGGACATCTTTAAGCCGCCCGTAGGCTTTACCTAAAAGAGCCTGCCGGGGTTCATAAATATCCTGATAGGCGACGGTGTAGGGGTCATGGATGACCACGCTTTGCAATTCTTCGTCGGTGATGAGTCGTTCCAGATGGAGCGTTTCGGGGTCTATGAACATGGGGTTGCCAGCAAAGGCAGATTCGGAGGCATAGGGGGAATTGTAAAAATCCGGAATAGTGAGGGGTAAAATTTGCCATGCGCGAAATCCGCTTTGGGACATTTTCTTAATAAAAGGTTCCGCTTCTTTTAAAGAAAAGGTACCGATGCCGTAGGGTCCGGGAAGGGCGCTGATGGGCATCAACACGCCGCTTTTACGTTCCCCAGCCTGATAAGAAAAGGGTTCCTTTACAGAGCGTTCCAATAAAATGCGGTAAATATCCGAGGGTGTGTGGACATAAGCGATAGGGTCGTAGACTTGTGCATCTTTTTCACGGGCAAAGCCAAACCCGTAAGACACCGCAAGGAAGTCGGCGCCCAAAGCATTGGCGGCTTCCCCGTCAAACTTGGCGTCGCCGATGATCAGACAATCTTCGGGCTCCAGTTTTAGTTTTTGCATCACTTGGGTATACAGACCCATTTTATCCGTTGTTTTTTCATCGGTAACACCGCAAACCGCCTCAAAGTAGGAGTCGATTTTTTCGTAGGCCAAGGTCAGCAAGGTTACCTCGTGCCCCTTCATCGTGGCAACGGCTATGGCATAACCTTCTTCCTTCAACTTTTCCAATAAACTCAACATTCCGGGATAAAGGGCGTTGCCCTTTACAGCGTGTTCCTTTTGGTAGCTTCTGTGATGTGCAATGGCATCCTGTGCTGCTTCTTCTGAAAGTGAAAAATAACGCATGTAGGAATCCAACAAAGGTGGACCTATGAAACGCTGCATGGTTTTTTCCGGTAGAGAGTCTAAACCCATTTGCTGGGTGGCGTATTCAATGGTGTTAAAAATACCCCTAGAGGTATCTATCAAAGTGCCATCAAAGTCAAATATAATTCCTCGATAGGGTTTCATGGATTGATAACCGTCCTTTCCCGTGGTGCATGGTGTGTCCAATTATTTCGGTATGTGATACTTTACAGGAACTAAACAGGTTGTATGTTATAATGATTGGGATCGAAAGCTGGGTATTCTCTCTCCAAAAATGACAAAGCTTCTTTTTGAATGGCTTTATCGCTGAGGGGGAGGCGAATGTCGCGGGTTTCGATGATTTTTAATGGTTGGTTCCTCAGGGTTTTAATCATGCGATAGCCTCCAAAAATTTTCGGCGTCACCTTGACGTCAAATTGATCGTTCGAGTAAATGGTGTGGGGGCCATCTTTTTTAATCGCATCAGACATGGGTCATCCTTTCCGCCTTTGGTAACCGAGAAGAAAGCTTCTAGGTTGGCCACGGCATAATCTTTATGAATGATTATAACCAAACAGAAATGATAAAACAAATATTAACTTAAATTTTATAAATAATTAAGCGTAGGAAGATGTATACAAGACAAAACTTATCGGAACTTCCCGAAAAACCGGGAATTTATATGATGAAAAACAACAGTGGCGACATCATTTATGTGGGCAAAGCGATCAACTTAAAAAACAGAGTACGGCAGTATTTTCAAACTGCAAAAAACTTAACACCAAAAACAGCGGTGTTGGTTTCCCATATTCAAAGCATAGAAACGATTGTCGTAGACTCCGAGATGGAAGCGTTGATTCTGGAATGCAATCTCATTAAAGAGCACCGTCCCAGATACAATGTTCTGTTAAAGGACGACAAAAGCTATCCCTCTATAAAAATGACCCTTGGCGAAAACTATCCAAGAATTTTGATGACCAGAGATATTCAAAAAGACGGTTCTAAATATTTTGGACCCTTTACCAACAGTTTTGCTGTTAAAAAAACAATCGAGGCGATTCAAAAAACCTATCCGTTGAGAAGATGCAACCGCCCCTTGGCCTATGGTAAAAAGGTTGGACGACCTTGTTTAAACTTCCATATCGGGCAGTGTAACGCCCCCTGTCGCGGCAATGTCCCACCGGAAGACTACCATGAAAGCGTCCAAGCGGTGATGGAAATCCTCAACGGAAAAGAAGAAGCGCTGCTTGCCAACATCCGAGAGAGAATGCACAGGGCATCGGAAGCTTTGGACTTTGAATTGGCCGCGAAACTGCGGGACCAAATTTACGGCATCGAACATATCGTTCAACGGCAAAAGATGATCACTTCTATTCAACAAGACGAAGATGTGATCGCTTATGCCAGTCGTGGCGATTTGGTATCCGTTCAAGTCTTCAATATTCGGGAAGGAAAAATGTTGGGAAGAGACCACGCCTTCTTAGAAGGCGCCGAAGAGCTGTCTCCTGAAGATATTCTCACCGTTTTTATCAAACAATACTATGCACAGAGACCTTATATCCCTAAGGAGATCTTATTGCCCCACGAATTGAACGAAGAAAAAAAGGTCATTGAAGATTGGCTCTGCACCCTTCGGGATGGACGCGTTAAATTTGTCGTTCCACTGAGAGGCAGAAGAAAAAAGCTATTGGATTTAGTGGCAAAAAATGCCGCCTTAACCTTAGACCAATACGAATTGGAAAAGGAACAAAAGCGACAAAAGCGACAGAGTAAAATGGATTCCTTTGTGGAGTTGCTTAATTTAGAAAAAGCACCCCAGCGCATAGAAGCATACGACATTTCCAATATATCCGGCACCGACACCGTCGGAGGTATGGTGGTCTTTACTCACGGACGACCGGATAAAAAAGCCTATCGCAGGTTTCGAATTCAAAGCGTAGAAGGACAGGATGATTACGCTTCCATGCAGGAGATGATTTTCAGAAGAATGGAAAGGGGCATCAAGGAACAAAAAGAAGGGTTAGAGGGCTCCAAGAGCGCTTTTTTACCTTTTCCCGATTTGTTTTGCATCGATGGTGGTCAAGCCCATGTCGATGCTGTGAAAAGCATCCTACACATGTATCCGGAATTGTCCTTTGAAGTGTGCGGTCTGGTCAAAGACCAGCACCATACCTTAAGAGGAATCATTTATCAAGATAAAGAATATCGGTTTGACAAAGGAACACCGGCAAGCAAGTTTTTAACTGAAATTTCTGAAGAAGTGCATCGCTATGCATTGGGATACCACCAATCCTTGCGTAAAAAGACCATGTTGCATTCCGAGCTTGGCTCCATACCGGGCATTGGCCCCAAACGCCTCAAAAACCTGTTGATGACTTTTAAGAATGCCGAAAATATCAAAAATGCAACGGTCAAAGAATTGGAAGCGGTTCCGGGTATGAACCGAAAAGTAGCGGAAGCGGTTGTAGCTTACTATCGAGAAGGCGCCTCTTCAGAGGACACCGCCAAAACGATCTAAATAAAGAGAATATAAAAGAGGTAATGATGAAAAACGAACCTTTATGTGTTTTAAATGTTCAGATACTTTGCGAAGATTTGGACTTAGAGCTGGTCCATTGTAGCTCCGAAGAGATGCCTTTGTACGACAGCAGCATCAACCGGCCGGGCTTGCAACTCTACGGCTACTACGCTTATTTTGACGAAAAGCGCATACAACTCATCGGAAAAGTTGAAGTATCTTACCTTCTCAGTTTGGAAGAGGAGGAGAGAGATCGAAAAATTGACGAATTCTTCTCCCACGATTTTCCGTGTTTTGTTGTCAGCTGGGACTTGCCCCAGTGGAAATTATTTGTAGATGTTGCTAAAAAATACAATCGTACACTGATTCGAAGTAAGGAACCCACCACCACCACCTTTTATCGCTTATTTGAATATATCGACAGAAAATCGGCGCCGACCAAAACGATGCACGCCGTTTTGATGGATGTACACGGTGTGGGCGTTTTAATAACTGGTGAAAGCGGTATCGGTAAAAGCGAAACGGCTTTGGAGTTACTTCAAAGAGGAAGCTGTTTAATTGCCGATGATGTCGTAGATATCAAAAAACATCAAGATCGTATGCTCTTAGGTTCGGCACCGGAGGTGCTGCGCCATTACATGGAAGTGCGGGGCATCGGCATCATCGATGTGTTGCACTTGTTCGGTGCACGTTCGGTAAAAACTTCCTCTCAAGTAGACTTGGTCATCGAATTGCAAAAATGGAGTACCCATAGCGATTACGACCGCCTAGGCTTGGACGAAGAAACGAAAGACATTATGGGGGTCAAGGTGCCCTTGGTGCGCATCCCCGTAGTGACCGGACGCAACTTGGCTGTCATCATCGAAGCGGCAGCAATCAACAGCAGAATGAAGGCCATGGGTTACCATTCCGCGAAGATCTTTTGCGAACGCATCACGGAAGAAAATTTAAAACTAGAAGAAACGATAGAACAAACGAAATTGGAGAAAAATCAATGAGAAAATACCTACTGGACGGTCACACCCATACGTTGGCGTGTGGTCACGGTTACAGCACCTTAACCGAATTGGTACAGGGGGCTGTGGCAGCAAACTTGGAAATGATGTGTATGACAGAACACGCACCGGGAATACCCGGCGCACCGGGAGCCATGTTTTTTTCAAATTACCGGATCATCCCGAGGGAAATCATGGGCGTCAAATTACTGCTGGGCATCGAAAGCAATATCCTAGACACCCAAGGAAATTTAGATGTACCCAAAAGGGCATTGGAGAAAAACCGGCTGGATATTATTTCCGCTTCTTTACACGAGTACTGTATTCCGCCGACCAACAAAAAAGACCATACCGAAGCGGTCATGGCTGCTATGAATCACAGCTACGTGGACTTTATCTGCCATCTGGGAAACCCCAGTTACCCCATAGATATTAAAGCGGTGGTGGCGGAAGCAAAAAAAACCAACACCATGATAGAAATCAACAACGGGTCTATCTTTATCCGATGGGGTTCCTTAGAAAATTGCGTTGAAATCGCCAAGGAATGCGTGGCGCAAGAAGTACCGATGATTGTAGGATCCGACGCCCATTATCACACCGATGTGGGTCGTTTTCCCTATGTAGATAAAATTATGGACTTGGCTCAGGTTCCCGACGAATTAATAGTCAACTTGGATTGCAAACGCCTCACAGATTATTTAAAGGCTAAAGGTAGGAAATTGTTTGCAAACCCAAGGGAAACCGCCGATGATCTCTTTAAAGATTGACATTTATATGGTATAATTAAATGCTATGATATACATAGAAATAATAAAGAAAGAAAAATAATGAAAGTAAAATTATTGTCAGATACCAGTTGTGACCTGTCTAAGATGGTTGAACCGGATATCGATGTAGAGAGACTTCCTCTCTACGTTATTCAAGGAGAAACCTCGTATTTGGACACAATCGACATTACAAGTGAAGAAATATATCGGCGAATGCGTCAAGGAGAGTACTTTTCAACTTCTCAAGTAACCTATCACGATTTTTACGAAGCTTATAAAAAAGCAGCAGAAGAGGGCGTTCCCACCATTAGTCTAAACTTATCCAGAGGGATTTCGGGGACCTATCAATCGGCGGTTTTGGCAAAGAATCAAATCTTGGAAGAGTACCCCGATTTTTTGCTAGAGGTCGTGGACACCCTTTCCGTAACCGGCGGATTGGGACTTTTCCTCTATTACTTGAACAAAAAAGTGAAGGCGGGTGCGGATTTCCACGAAACCTTGGCTTATGCAAACCAACTGAAGGGCCGGGTACGTCATGTCTTTTCAGGCAATGATCTCGATTATTTTTATAGAGGCGGACGTTTATCCAAAACTTCGGCAGTTTTAGGCAATGTTTTGGGAATCAAACCCATTTTATATATTGACCCGCAAGAGGGCGATATCAGAGTTTTAAAAAAAGCCAGAAGCGAGAAAAAACTCATATCCGGTATCATTGAATATATGAAAGAACACAACACCGGTGAGGATTTAAAAGATCAAGTCGTCATTATCTGTCATTCCGATGCACCGGAGTTGGCGGATAAAATGAAAGTGGCGATAGAAGAAGAATTCGGAACACAGAAAGTTTATTTGGATCTCATAGCACCGGTTATCGGTGTCCATACGGGACCAGGTATTATTGCCATTTTCTTTATGACGGAAATGGTATAAGCAAGAAAGGAGGCGCCATGTTAGATAAATTAAATTTAATTTCAGAAAAATACAATGATATCAACCAAAAAATATCCGATCCGCAAGTCATTGCCGATCAAAATCTTTTTAAAAACTTAATGAAGGAGCATGCTCATTTAGAACCCATTGTCAATCATTACAATGACTATAAAAATGTATTGAACAGCATCGAAGAAAACTGTGAGATGATGGCGGATTCCGCATGCGATGACGAGTTGCGCGAACTGTGCGAGTTGGAACTGGCAGAGTACAATCAGCGCAAAGAAGAATTGGAAGACGAACTAAAGCTTCTGTTATTGCCTAAGGACCCCAACGACGATAAAAACGTCATTGTAGAGATAAGAGCCGGTGCCGGCGGCAGCGAAGCGGCCTTGTTTGCCGGAGATCTGTTCAGAATGTTCAGCCGCTACTCCGAGCGCAATCACTGGAAAACGGAAATCTTAAACTCCAACATTCCGGATATAGGTGGCATCAAAGAAATCACCTTTTCAATAGAAGGTAAGGGTGCCTTTTCAAGATTAAAGTACGAAAGTGGCGTTCACCGTGTGCAAAGAATTCCAACGACGGAAAGCGGTGGCCGCATTCATACTTCCACAGCAACGGTGGCGGTATTGCCGGAAGCGGAAGATGTGGAAATAGAAATGAACCCCAACGATTTAAGAGTCGATGTGTTCCGTTCCTCGGGTAACGGTGGACAAAGTGTCAACACCACCGACTCCGCTGTGCGCATCACCCACGAACCGACGGGTATCGTTGTAACTTGCCAAGACGAAAAATCGCAGCTGAAAAACAAAGACAAAGCGATGAAAGTTTTGAAAGCGCGTTTATACGAGTTGGAATTGGAAAAACAACAGAGTGAAATTGCTCAGGATAGAAAAAGCCAAGTCGGAACCGGAGACAGAAGCGAACGGATTCGCACCTACAACTTTCCACAGGGGCGTGTAACCGATCACCGCATCGGCATGACTGTTCACCAACTGGATGGATTTTTGGATGGCGAAATCGATGAAATGATCGATGCGCTCATCACCACGGACCAAGCCGAGCGGCTTGCAGAATCCATCTGAGTCTGGGTTTAACTTTTTCGATGACCTCGATTGGCACCAATCACCCCTAGCAGCACCAACACGCTGCCAATAAAATGATAGATGGTAAAGGTTTCTCCCAGAAAAAAGACGCCGGCCATCAGAGTGATGACGGTTCCCAAATTGCTGAACACCCCGACCTTGGCCGCACCTAAAATTGAAACCATGTTTGAGGTTAAAAGAGAAGTTCCCAGAGATGAAAACAGTCCTAAGTACAGCGTAGCCAAGAGGGAAGTCGGGTGTAGGTAGGGGTCGAAAAAATGGTTCAACGTGTTTGTATAAAACCCATATAAGATCGCTGCGGTATTGAAAACAACAAATCCTGTCAACATCATGGCATAGCTCAATTCAATGATTTTAAAATCTTTGAGTTTTATTTTAGTCATAACATTATAACAAGCAGAAGAAAAAGCTGAGCCACCTATTAAAAGAGTGCCTAAAAAGGAAAAAGAAGAAATTTGAATTCCTCGATTGGCAAATATATAAATCACTCCCGAAACTGAAATCAAAATTGAGATGCTCTGAAACGGAGTGATTTTTTCTTTTAAAAAAATCATGGCCAACCCTAGGGTAAAAAGGGGAGACGTGGCTTGAATGATGCCGGCTTCACCAGAGGAAATGTAAAGAAGTCCAAAGGTTTGTAAAAGAAAAAAACTAATCGGATAAAACAGGGACAAGGGTAGGATCGCAGCCAGATGATTGAATTTCAGGGAAGCTTTGATCAGGCCCAGTTTGTTTGCTAAAAACAGCACAGCGAATGAGATTGTAAAGCGATGGGCTAACAACGTTAATGGGTTTGTGTATTGCAAAGCTATTTTTACAAACATAAATGAAAAGCCGATGATCAACGAAAAAAGAAAAGCATAGACGTAGGCTTTGACGGTATTGGTGTGAGACATCATGGGAACCCCCTTAACCGAATTCAAAATTTAGTTCTAGTATAGCATATAAACGATTCAATGCTGACGATCGACTGAATATCTTTCAAAAACGTGGCGGTTTCACAAAAAATAAAATAGTGGATTCAAGAGAAAAAACACTGTATAGGACCTGTGTTTTTATTTGAAGACAAGTCTTCAAATAATTGTTAAACAAATAACAAGATAAATGCTAACTCGTTGTTATTTATCGTATATTATGGTATGATAAACTCATATATACGTGTACGACACGACAGTTAAATGTCGTGTTTAATAAAGCAAAAAATTGAGATTTAGGAGGCATCATATGGCATATAGCATAGCGATAGCAGGAAAGGGTGGCGTAGGCAAAACCACTTTTACCGGAATGTTGGTAGACTACTTAGTGGATGCAGGAAAAGGCCCTGTTTTAGCAGTAGATGCGGATTCCAATGCCAATTTAAATGAAGTATTGGGCGAAGAGGTCGATTTGACAATCGGTCAAATTAAACAAGAGGTCAACAAGGCGGAAATGGACGGCGAACCTCTACCACCCAGCATGACAAAGGCGGATTATACTAAGTTAAGATTAAATCAAGCCGTGTCGGAAGGTAAGGGCCACGACTTATTGGTCATGGGCAGGGGCGATGGTGAAGGTTGTTATTGTTTTGTGAACAGTTTGGTCAAAAGACAAGTATCTGAACTTTCCGACAACTACAATTACGTCATTATGGATAATGAAGCGGGCATGGAACATATCAGCCGCGGAACCATGGGGCAAATGGATATGTTGATATTGGTTTCCGACTCCTCTAGAAGAGGTATCGATGCAGCTGCCCGTATTCGCGATTTAGCCGAAGAGCTAAAATTACGCATCCCCGTGGTAAAATTAGTCGTCAATCGAGCACCGGATGGTGTCTTAAATGAAGGGACCAGACAAGCCATCGAAGAAAAGAACTTAGATTTGTTGGGTGTCATCCCTATGGACAGCGATGTATTTGAATTTGACGCCTACGGCAAACCTTTAGTGGACCTACCTGCTGACAACCCAGCCAGACAAGCCATTAAAGATATCATCGATAAACTAGAAATAGAATAAGTGAGGCTATACTAAAGAACACCTTAGGTAGCGGTATTGCAAACTGATAGAAAACTGAACAACCTTATGGTGAAAAAACTTATTTGCAAAAGCAACAAAAACAATGAAGGAGGTCCTATGCCGAAAGTCAACTTTGCAGTAGAAGGTTATAAACCTGTTGCATTTGAAGCATATGACAATGAAAATTTATTAGAGACGGCAAGGCGAGCAGGTGTGTTTATCGATTCGCCTTGCAACGGAAACGGTACCTGTAGCAAGTGCAAAGTAAAACTCGTAGAAGGCCAATTGAATGTTTTGTCCCACGGTAAATTAACGAAAGATGAAATTGCCGAGGGCTACGTTTTAGCCTGTCGCTCAGAGGTAAAGGGAGACGTTACCGTAGCTGTTCCGGACATGACAATCTTCAAGCAGAAAATGCAAATCACCGATTTGTCCGATAACGAACGCTTGAACTTAGAATACGTACGCAATCGAATGATGGAAAAAGGTATGGATCAGGCAGAACCCTTAAATGTTAAGATTTTCGATTTACCGAAGCCGACGATCGACGACAACCTAGCGGATGAAGAACGATTGCGCCGTTACTTTAAAATGGAACTTGGAATTACTCGTGTTTTGATGAGTATCAGCATTTTGAAAAAACTACCGGACGCCTTTCGTGCGAATGATTTCCGCGTGGAAGTCGTTTATCGCAATAGGGGAACGGCGGCTGATATCATAGACGTTCGCCCCGGGTATGAGAAACCCTCGGTTTATTACGGTGTTGCCTTAGATATCGGTACTACTTCGGTCGTAGCCTGCTTGGTGAACCTCTCCAATTTTCAAATTGTGTGCAAAGCATCTAGGGGAAATGCTCAAGCGGAATACGGTGGCGACGTCATCAACCGAATCGTTTATAGTTTAAAAAAGAATGGGCTTGAGAGACTGCAAGAAGCAATTTTAGGGGATACGATCAACCTGTTGATGTCAGACTTAGAAGAAATGGCCGGTGTCCACCGCGATGATATCGTGGCCATGTGTTGTGCGGGCAATACGACCATGGTTCATCTGCTATTAGGCGTCAACCCGGATTATTTGCGTCGCGACCCCTTTATCCCCTCGGTGAACAACGTTCCGGTTGTTAAGAGCAACCAATTGGGTATTGAAATAAACTCCGAAGCCTATGTTTATATAGCGCCTTCGGTGGGATCTTATGTTGGCGGCGACATTACAGCCGGGGTATTCGCCGTTCCGATTTGGTTTCAAGATGATTTTACGATGTTGGTAGACTTGGGAACCAACGGCGAAATTGTTTTTGGGAACAAAGAATTCATGGTGTCCTGTGCTTGTTCTGCCGGTCCGGCCTTTGAGGGCGGGGAGATCACATGCGGAACCCGTGCCATACCCGGAGCCATCGAAAAGGTTACCATCGATCCGGAAACGTTGTTGGCATCCTTTGACACCATAGGCGATCAAGAACCGATCGGTATTTGCGGATCGGGGATTATCGATTTAATCTGTGAAATGAAAAATGCAAAAATCATCGATGGGAGAGGCCGCATCTCTATAACGGATCATCCCAGAATATTTTTTGATGAATACAATATCGGACGCTATTACATTCGCTCTACGGAATTGGACAATGTGAAAGAAGATGTCTACATTACCGAAGTGGATATCGACAACTTTATTAAGGCGAAAGCCGCAGTCTTTTCCGCTATTCACACAATGCTTAAGAACTTGGATATGCCCATCGATATCATTGAAAATATTTATATCGCCGGCGGAATCGGCACCAATATAAACATACGCAATGCGATTCAATTGGGTATGCTTCCGGATATTGATCGAAAAAAATATTTTTACATCGGCAACACATCGATGCAAGGTTGCTACTTGACCTTAACCTTAAGGGATGGAATCCATAAGATAAAAAGCATCGCCAATAACATGACCTATATGGAACTAAGTGTCGATCCACACTATATGGACTCGTTTATTTCCGCAAGTTTTATTCCTCATACAGACAAAAGTTTATTTCCCAGTGTCGTTAACTGATGTTACTTCACTGAGGGTAAGGTGATAGAAATGCAACCAATTGAAATAAAAAAAGCAGTGGAGGAACGGCGTAAAGATCGTTTGCCGTATCTTTATTATAAAGAAAAACTGGCGGACTTAGATCCTAGAGATATTGCCCAAAGAACGGGCTGTCCCTACAATCCTCATGACGATAAGGTTGGGGAATTCTCTGTTAATTTGATGAATCGCGTTTATAGAGTGACTTATCCCGATGGGATCTTTTACTTGGAAGAAGAAAAAGTTGAAGATTTTAAAACCATGACCATGATTTTAAGATATTTTATCAACGCCAAGGGTATGCGCCCTACGGGTAAAACCATCGCTTATCGCGATGTACAAGGTGGAGATCATTATTATGGGAGCTTTGAAGGACGTTGCTTAAAGCGTTTCGCCTTTACATTTTCGCACAATACCGCAGGGCTCGAAAAAGCCATGGATAAATTGAAAGCAGAAAAACTGGAGCTCGGTGATTTCTCCTATCGCTTCAGATTTTTGAATCAAATTTATTTGACGGTTATCCTTTGGGTGGCGGATGAAGAATTTCCCCCCGAAGCACAAATTCTGTTTGACGAAAATGTACCTTCGGCTTTTGATGCGGAGGATATGGCTGTGATGGGTGATATTTTTATTCCCATCCTTAAAGAATTGTCTAAGGATTAAAAGTATACAGGCTCAACTTGGTATAACTTGTATACTTTGATTTGAGAGATTTTAGTCCGGGATCAAGCGCATCTTGATAGATTGATAGGTAGTCTCAATACCATGAAAGTTGTAGGGTACTATAAAATAGTAAAAGGGGGTAACCCACCTATTAAGGAATGGTTGAGGCGTTTAACCTTGTTAGGTAATCTGTAGAAAAGTCTTCAATTCTTAAAAAAAAGCGATCAATATTTAATAATTGTGAAAAAATGAAAAGAAAGACAAAAAAAGCTTTGATTGGAATTGACAACTTTATAACAATAGACTAAACTTAGAGATAGACTTATATATACATGTTGGATGAAATATGTTTTCATTTTGAAATCTTCAGAGAATCCTCCTTCATTGTGTCTGATCGAGGAAGAAGATATTTAAATTTTAATTACTAACAGTTGTTAGGAGGTAACAAACGTATGGCGTATAAAGAGGTAGAACACAAGTATTCTGGCAAAATCAACGAATGCGTAATGGGTACTGGCGAGAAGGCTATTACCATAGGTGGAGAAAACGCATTGCCGTTTTTATCCGATGGCGAAAGCCACGCACCGGCAGTTGGTTTAACAATTCTGGATATCTATCCGGAAGATTGGGAAGAGGTTGTCATTGAAGCATATGGCGAAGATACCGTTAAGGATCCTGTTGCTTGGGCAAAATATATCGAAGAGAACACAGATGCAGAATTTATTCATTTAAGATTAATCAGTGCTGATCCAAACGGTCAAGACAACTCTATCGAAAACTGTGTCGCTACAGCAGTGAATGTTGAGGCAGCAACATCTTTACCACTGGTCGTCGGTGGAAGTGGCAACGCTGAAAAAGACGGTAAATTATTAGAAGAAGTGGCAAAAGCCTTAGAAGGAAAAAACGTTGTACTTTTCTCTGCAGTAGAAGAGAACTATAAGAGCATTGGTGTTGCGGGTGGTATGGCTTACGGCCAAAAGGTTTCAGCCGAATCCTCCGTTGATATCAACCTTGCAAAACAACTTAACATCTTATTAACCCAATTAGGCGTTAGTGGTGGAGACATCATTATGGATGTAGGTTCCGCATGTTCCGGTTACGGTTTCGAATACGTCGCATCGACGATGGATCGAATCAGACTGGCTGCATTGGGACAAAACGATGAATCCTTACAAATGCCGATTATGACAAATGTAGGCGATCAAGCATGGGGCGTTCGTGAAGCATTGGCTGAAGGAGCAAAA
>LSQX01266012.1_pt1 | contig 59991 bp, 38 predicted proteins | sample 654561 | NCBI WGS metagenome assembly LSQX01 (sample SAMN04489861, study PRJNA283612) | anaerobic digester metagenome | isolation source: 4 biogas reactors fed with cattle manure at either 37C or 55C with and... | place: Denmark: Kongens Lyngby | collected 2014
AGCCCAATCCATGGTTCAACCAGCCAACGGCTTTGGAGGGGATGTAAGGGGTATAGGGGATGGGGGGGATGGAGGGGATGGAGGGGAATAAAACCTGAAAGAAGTTCGTATCCTCTTGATTGGAGCGGAAGTAGTGTGCGCGGATGTAATCCAGGTATGTTGGGTCTGCCAGAGCGTTTTGCGTGATGATGTAGACATCACGCCTATCAAAGTTCGGGTCACGTCTTTTGTGTGGAGGAATTTGACTTTCACAGAAGATCATGTAAGTAGGGCAGAAGCGGCCCGGGTCCGTCCCTCCAAAGAGAATGGCGTTTTTGGTCATTTCGGGGTAGAGCGGCTTGCCATCCTTATCTTCAAAAGGCGGAGTGAACATATCGTGGCCAAACCAGTAACCAAAGAGGTGCCCACGTTGTTCGTTATCCCACCAATGCGCCATTACGGTATGGACAGGGACAAAAAGTAGAAGTATCAAAAGAGCATTTATGGGGGGTGTTTTTTTGTTTTTCAGCAGCAAAGCGGTGAAGAGCAGAGTAATCAGAAACCCGAGAACAGCAGTAGTAATAAAAAGAGGATTGCTGGAATCTGAAAGTGTGCTTGCCAATCCATAAAGAGCCAGAGCCGTGGCCACGGCCGAGCACAGAATCACCACTTCTCGGTAGCGCTGATATTGGGTCACCAGAAGCGCCAGAACCAGGGCCACTCCATAGCCTATCCACATTGCGAAGAAGACATAGGAAGAGGTGAAAAAGACCTTGTGAAGCTCCTGGCTTTGCTTATCTGAGCTGGGGTTGAGCAGGATGAGCAAAATAATTGCCAGGCAGAAAAAGACGCTGGTGGTACCCGCTATCCAGCTTCTTTCTATTTTGCCGGAAATGCTTTTAAAGAAAACAAAGGGAGTTGCCACCAGCAGAAGTATGAACCACCCCACTCCGAACCCAATAGTGGCGCCAAGGAGCTTTTCTGCCAGGTCAGAACCAGTGAAGTAAAGGCCAGCACTTTGAGCTTCGGCAATAAGCAGAGCCAGGTTGATCCCTTCAGTTGATGCCCTAAGCTTGAGTTGACTCAAGACACCCGTTTGATGGCTCCAAAAGGAGAGCAAACCAAAAAGGAAAAGCCCGCCGTAGGCAGCGCTTATCCATAGGATATATTTCTTTTGAATTGCGTTTACTTTTAAGTAGAAAAGGATGACAAAAGGGATAAGAGCCAGGAGGAGGATGACCAATGAGAATTCTTCTATCGCTCCCCAGGTATAAAAACGAAGCTGATCAAAAAAGGTCAATAAATCAGAGGTTGGCTTGGCAGATTCATATTGGCCACGGGTCAAAGCATGGAAGAAGCCTTTGACGGTGCGGGCGTACCCCCAGTTCATCGGAGGGTTGGTCATGGAAGAGATGGGCATGAAGAAATAGAAGAGATTGCCCAAGAGCCAGGCAAATGCGGAGACGACACCAGCGGAAAGATTGTGCCACCATTCTTTTAACACATATTTATTCTTAACAGCCAAAAAGATATAGCCGATGATGGACAGTATCCCTACAGCGACAAAGACGTTAAATATCGGTTTTTCGGGGGATAGATTGTCGTACTTTCCTGCGATGGCCCCACGGAGCATATAGAAGAAGATAAGGGTATTGCCCATCATCATTTCACGGCCCAGAGTGGGCATGGTCAGAATGACCATCATTTCGATGCCCAAGGCAGCCACAATCAAGGTTTGGTGGTTGGTGAAGCAGATACCGAAGATAAAGATGGCCAGATAGAGGTAGTGACGCTGGGAGGGGGCATACATCCAGCGCATCATGAAAACCATGACGACCAGAAGGGAAAAAACTGAAAGCGTATAAACCTCAACGATCACCGACTGGCTCCAGACAAACCCGTTATACCCAAAGAGGATACCACCCACAAAACCAGCAAGGGCGCAGATGCAGGATTCCATTTTGCGGTCCAGCTCTTTTAGTTCAGAGAGTGACTCCAGAATTAGACTGGCGCCTCTGGAAATCAGGAGGGCAATTAGACCGCAGGAGAGCGCCGAGGCAAAGGCTGAGGAGATGGCGACCCGATAAGCAACATTGGAAATCGGCACCAATACGGTGAATAGCCAGGAGTAAATCGTCCAGACAGGGTAGCCTGGAGGGTGGGGGACTCCTGCATAAAAGGAGCCTACGGCCAGCTCGCCGCTATCTTCAAGTGTCAGGTCGGGAGCCAGCGTTATCAGGTATCCGATAAAGGCAATCAAAAAGGTGAGACCCATTGAGAGCCAATCCACCTTGCGATAGAGAGCTTTGCGCTCTGAATCCAACCCAAAGTGTTCTTTCAGTGTTTGGTTGAAGCTCATTTTATTAATTAAGTTTTGATCAATTCTCCAACTTTAAGAGGAGGGCCCAAGCCGCCTCTTAGCCGTAAAAGAGTTTTAATATATTTGAAGTTTAAAGGTTTTATCTCATCTACTCCGATACAAACTTACGGATTTTAAGCCAATAGATCAAATCTTCTCCCCAAGGGTGGACGACTGTCTGGGTGCTGTCTCCTTTAGTGACATTTTTCTCAGCCAGCCCAATGCCGTGCTGCCCCTTTTCAAAAATATGGAGATCAAAGGGAACTCCGGCCTTCCGCAAGGCAGCAGCGAACTGGAGGGAGTTTTCGACCGGTACGGCGCTGTCTTCCCATGTATGCCAGATGAAGCAGGGAGGCGTCTCTTCGCTCACCATTTTTTCATTGCTCATGTAGTTGAGCATTCCTTCGGAGGGATTTTCGCCCAAAAGATTTTTTCTGGAACCTCCGTGAGTGAGCTCACTCATTGTGATAACCGCGTAGCAGAGAATGCCCAGGTCAGGTCTGGAGCTGAGCCGGTCGATGGGGTCAATGGTGGCAGGGACTTCCTTTTCAAAGTGGGTGAGTAGGGTGCTTGCAAGATGCCCTCCGGCTGAGGAGCCCATAATGCCGATTCGGTCGGGGTCCAGACCCCATTGGGCGGCATTGTATCTAACCAGCCGGACCGCACGGGCAGCATCGGCGAGTATAAACGGATGCTGGTAACCACCGGAGGCCAGACGATATTTTAAGACAAAAGCGGTAACCCCGTGTTTATTTAAAAATCGCGCATAGCCGGCTCCTTCGTGGTCGGCCAGGCCCCAATATCCGCCACCGGGGCAAATCACGATGGAGGCACCTGTGGCTTCCCCTTCAGGCTTATAGAGCGTGAGGGTGGGGATATCTTTTTCTTCCGAGCCCTGAGCGCCCGGGGCATCGCCATCCCACAAACGAATTACCTCTGCATGTAGACTAAAACTCAGAGCCATACACAACCCGATTAACAAACCTTTTAAACTTCTCATGACAATTAAGTTTCAACTCAAAATTACTTTAGCCTGTCTGTTATCTTTTTTTCAATACTAAACTCTTGAAAAGGAGCGGCGCTCATGGGGCTGAATTACAGACCCAGAGCAGGTTAGCGGTTAAAACGGAAGTTAACCACATCATAATCTTGCATGACGTAGGTTTTCATTTCCAGGCGTGCCTTATTGGCGCGTTTGGCCTGAACTTCTCCGCCGCATTCAATAAGGTCCTGGTAGCTAATAACTTCAGCTCGGATAAAGCCCTTTTGTATATCGGTATGAATATTACCAGCCGCATCTACAGCGATGCAGCCTTTGCGGATAGTCCAGGCGCGGTTTTCCTTCTGTCCCACTGTGAGAAAGCTGATATAGCCGGCCTGTGCATAGGCTTGTACGATTGCGCTTTCCAGGTCTTCTCCTTCACCCAGGGTGACGACCGGACGGTTAGTCACAAGCTGATAGCTTGCCAGGAGGGCTCTTTCTTCATCGTTTAATTCGGTTTCACAGACCAATTTTTCGGCCTCAAGAGAGTTGAAAAGTTTTTCAAAAAGAAGCTTTTTTTCCGCCGTTTGCTCCCTCTCCAGGCGTGACTCAAGGAATTCCATGTCCATTAATGCCAAATCGCTCTTGAATTCAACTGGAACCAGAATCGCATCGGCTTCTTTTAAACTTTCATTGTCGATGATGTCTGCCTTGGCATATACCTTTTTTTTGGCTTGAACCAGTTTGTTGGCCGCATCCAGGCGTGGGTCTTTGATATTGTGTTTTCCGAGTGGTATGTCCGGTACTTGATAGATCGCTAATTTCATTCTCTGTTTTGCCCGAAGGCATTTCAAGGGCAGATGCTGCCATAAAACTCTCCGTCATGCAATTGCGCATTGAGTATCTCTCGAATGCGCTGCCCTTGAAATGAGCTGCTTTGATATAAAGAATGGTGCTGGTTTTGAATTCAGCACCATATCTCTAAGGGAATTGGAATGATTTTAGCCCAAGTCGGGAAGGCCCCACGGAGCACGGTATTGATAATGCAAATACTTGCCGGCCTCTTCATCACCGATAATTTCTTCTTTGACAGGGTCCCACTTAATGGTTCTGCCTACGCGACAGGCGATGTTGCCCAGGTTACAAACCGTTGCGGAGCGGTGGCCGTTTTCAACATCAGAAACCGGGTACTTGCCAAATCGGATGCAGTCGTACCAGTTTTGGTGATGATTATCGCTCTTATAGAGATGGACATCATCGACACCCAGTGGCTCTTCGACAGCGCCACGCACAGAGCATTGAATCGCAGAACTGCCTCCCACCCAAAGCGTTCCATCTACACCTTCAAAGCAGGTGCCATCACGTTGGCTTTGGCCGCAAATGATCCGTTTGCCATCAGCGTATTTGAAGGTAACCTCCGACCATGCAGGCACCTCAAAACGATTTTGAGGATCATACTCAACACGAACATTGCTTACTTCGACCGGACCTGTCTCATCTTTATCCAATCCCCACTGGGCCACGTCAATATAATGGGCACCCCAGTTGGTCATTTGGCCACCAGCGAAATCCCAGAAGAACCGGAAATTGTAATGAACATGGTTGGGATTATAGGGGCGCCAGGGAGCGGGGCCGAGCCAAAGATCATAATCCAGGTTGCTGGGCGGGTTGCTATTGGGTCTTGCAGGCTCATTGAAGTTTACCAGGGCCAGACCAACCCTCACCGTATGAACTTCTCCAATACGTTCAGAGCGAACAATTTCACATGCGCGCCGGAATTCAGTATAAGAGCGCCTCATGGTGCCGTGCTGGACGACTACCTTGTGTTTGCGGGCAGCCTTGAGCATCTGCTGAGTTTCATAAATGGTGAGAGCCATCGGTTTTTCAACATAAACATGCTTGCCGCAAACAGAGGCATCAATAGCCATTTGGGCGTGCCAATGATCAGGGGTGGCTATCAGGACGGCATCAATGTTTTTATCCTCAAGCATTTTGCGGTAGTCCTTGTAAACAGCGGGCATCCTCTGTCCGGAGCGATTATCTTTTTCAACAACAATCTGCTGTCCTTGTGTGAGCATGTGGTCATCCACGTCACAAAGCGCAACTACGTTTTTGTAAATGAGCGGCTGGTAGAGGTGGCTGCGTCCCTGGCGGCCGGTGCCAATCACCCCAACGCGGATACCTTCTGTATTGGGTGCTCCAAAAACAGGGTGAGTCCTTATGTAAGGAAAGCTCAGTGCCATGGCCGAAGCTGCGGCTCCTTTCCGAATAAAATTGCGACGAGAAATGCCTTCCTGAGGCTTCTTTTGATGCGACTGTTCTTTCATAGCTGAGGAATTCTAGCTTTTTATCTATTTGGAGGCAAGAACGATCTAATAGCAAAAGAGTTTAAAAGCAGCGATTTGATTGAAAACATCTTTACAGAAGGGGAATAATCGGCTTTCCTAGATGTGTATGCTGAAGAAGATGCTATTGATCAGTACGGCCGCTTTGCTGGTTAGCGGTTGTGCAAGTGTGACAAACCTGACGCCAAGCCAAGTGCCCAGAGATGAGTCAGGCCTGTATCCTTTTGAAATGATTTTTAACACCAAAGCGACCAGTGTGGCTCATGATAGCGTCCAACCCTATTTAATGCTGGGTGGAGAGCTGATCCCGATGGAGCGCACTCCGCTTTTGACCAATCGCTGGGAAGTGCTGGCTCCCATTCCTGCGGGTAAAGAACTGGTGAACTATCAGTACAAGGTTAATTATCAGTGGAAGGATTTGGGCAAACGAAAAGAGAATAGTAAGCTTTCAGAGCCTTTTGAGCTTCGAATTCAGGATTAACACTATAAAATCGTAGAATTAAACCAGCTTGCTTGAGAATGTGCAGGCGGGAGCATAGTATGCCTGACCTGCCCATGGGGAGTGCTTCAGCCTGATATTTTGAAATAGACTTGTTTTTGCGAGGAAGAAAAAGGAATAAACACTTGTGTTTCGTGTCAGGGTAGAGTAATATCCAGATGTGCGCCACTCTTTGGCAGAGTGGCTTTATGTTTATCAGTAAATCATTAATGGCAAAAGAAGAAGCAATAGCATTACGAGGAAGGGTTGTACAAGTTCTGCCGGGGACGATGTTTCGCGTGCAGTTGGAGAATGGACACACGGTTTTAGCCCACATTTCTGGGAAAATGCGCAGGCATTTTATACGGATTGGGGTGGGAGACAGGGTGGATCTTGAGATGTCTCCTTACGATCTTAATAAAGCGAGGATCAAATACCGCTGCTAGTTCATAGCAAAGTTTACATTTGATAAGAGAGCGAGTTTTTTAGAGAAGGCTTGCTCTTTTTCTTTATTTCCCAGATGTTTTATTGCCTGGAGCTTGTTAAAGCCTTCTTTAGATAAGCTCCGGTGAAGCTCTGAGGGTGTTCAGCCACAACTTCAGGCGGACCTTCCACAACTATCTCCCCCCCATTTGCGCCGCCTTCGGGGCCGAGATCAATAATCCAGTCGGCACATTTGATCACATCCAGATTGTGCTCAATGACGATCAGGGTGTTGCCGGCATTGCGGAGCTTAAAGAGAGTTTCCAAGAGGCGGTTGACATCATGGAAGTGAAGCCCAGTGGTTGGCTCATCCAGAATGTAGAGAGTTCTGCCTGTTGACTTTCGGGAAAGCTCGGCCGCCAGCTTAATGCGCTGAGCTTCTCCGCCGCTCAATGTCGTTGCACTCTGACCCAGAATGAGATAGCCCAGTCCTACATTTGAAAGCGTCAGGCATACGTTGTGAATGGAGGGAATCGCTTTGAAAAAGTCGACTCCTTCATCAACGGAAAGCTCCAGTATCTCGGCAATATTTTTACCTCGATAGGTGATTTCCAAAGTTTCTCTATTGTAGCGCTTGCCACCGCAGGATTTACAGGTGACATACACCGGAGGCAAGAAGTGCATTTCAATGCAGATGGAGCCATCACCTTTGCACTTCTCGCAACGTCCCCCCCGAACATTAAAGCTGAAGCGGCCTTTCTTAAATCCGCGTACTTTGGAGGCTGGAAGTTTGGAGAACAGAGTGCGAATATCGTCAAACATTCCCGTATAAGTGGCGGGATTGCTTCTGGGAGTGCGACCAATTGGCTCCTGATCCACCACTACAATTTTTTGGAAGTGTTCCGTCCCGCGGATTTCACGGCATTTGCCCGGTGCTTCCTTGGCTCCGTACCAGTCCCGCAGCAACTGTTTACGCAAAATATCATCTACCAAAGTGCTTTTTCCAGAGCCGCTTAAACCGGTAACACAGGTGAAAAGGCTGACAGGAAAGCGCGCATTGATGTTTTTGAGATTATTCTCGGAGGCTCCGAGAACTTCTAGCCAGCCCGAATTTGCCTCCGGAGCCGCTCGCCGTTTGGGAGAAGATATCTTTAAATCGCCAGAGAGATAGCGTCCAGTGAGCGATTTTTTATTTTTTAGAACTTCCCTGATATTTCCCTGGGCCACTATATAGCCACCTTTCACACCGGCTTCAGGACCGATATCTATCAGGTGATTGGCACGACGGATAGTTTCCTCGTCATGCTCAACAACGATGACTGAATTGCCCTGATCGCGGAGATGCTCAAGTGTCTTGAGGAGGCGCTCATTATCGTGTTGGTGCAAGCCAATGCTTGGCTCATCAAGGATATAGAGCACACCGACCAACCCGGCACCGATTTGAGACGCCAGGCGAATGCGCTGAGACTCTCCACCGCTAAGAGTGCCGCTTTCACGGCTCAGACTGAGGTAGCCCAGACCAACATTCAGCAGAAAGGAGAGGCGTTGGATAATTTCCCGCAGCAGTTCGGCAGCTATTTTTTCTTTAGTCTTATCCAGTTTCAGATTTTTAAAGTAGAGGTATGCATCCTGCACTGTCATCCCGCAGATATCCATGATCGATATGCCTGGTACCTTGGGCAGATAGGAAACGGGCTTGGAGCTGAACTTTATCTTTGAGGATAGGGGCAATGTAATTGCGAGAACTTCGGGGCGCAGGCGCGCTCCACGGCAGGTATCGCACCACTCAGAGACCATGAACCCTTTGAGACGGCTTCGAGTGGATTCACTCTCAGTATCTTTGTAGATACGGGTAAGGCTGGGGATGATTCCTTCAAAAGGGTTTTTAATGACACTTTTTTTGCCACGAGTCCAGAGGGTAAATGGGACTTCTTCAGAGCCGCTTCCAAAGAGGAGTACTTGTTGGAAAGAGCTGGGCAAGTCTTTCCATGGCTGGTCCAAAGGTTGTTCATAGTGAGCCGCAGCGCCTTTTAAGAGCGCTTTGTAATAGGTAATCATCCGTTTGCCCATTCGCCGCCAGGGAAGAATGGCGCCTGCTTCCAGGGTTTTTTCCGGGTTTACAACCAGCTCGGGGGAGAATACCAGCTTTCTCCCCAGCCCCAGGCATACCTTGCAGGCTCCCTGAGGGGAGTTGAAGGAGAAGTGCCGCGGCTCAATCGGCTCATATGTTTGGCAGGTATCCGGATTGAATGGCAGCGTGGAGTAAAGAGCCTCTTGCCACTCTTGGGGGTTAGCTTTTTTTGCAGAGGGTTGGGGTAAACTGTAAAGTACCAGGACACGGCCTTTACCCCATTGGAGAGCTGTTTCTATGGAGTCAGCCAGGCGAGTTCGGGAGTCAGTCTCCAGGATAATGCGGTCGATAACAACTTCAATGTCATGTTTCTCCCTGGGGTTGAGTTTAGCTTTCTGGGCCGCAGAGATTTCTTTAATCTCCTGGTCTATTCGGACTCGTATGAAGCCTTCCCGCTGTAAACGCTCCAGCACATCTCGGAATTCGCCTTTTTCACCGCTGACCACCGGGGCCAACAGGATCAGCCGGCTTCGCTCGGGCCATTGCATCAGTGTGTTGACAATCTCATCACTGGTTTGGTGGGTGATTGGCCGGCCAGACTCAGGTGAGTGGGGTGTGCCCGCATGGGCAAAGAGAAGCCTCAGATAATCATAAATTTCGGTAGCCGTGGCGATGGTGGAGCGCGGGCTGCCGGCAGCGCTTCGCTGTTCTATGGCGATAGCCGGAGAGAGGCCTTCGATAAAATCAACATCCGGTTTTTCCATCTGGTCGAGGAACTGGCGGGCATAAGTGGAAAGGGATTCCACATATCGCCGCTGTCCTTCAGCATAAAGAGTATCGAAAGCCAGTGAAGACTTGCCCGAGCCGCTCGGGCCAGTGATCACGACAAGCTGATCACGCGGGATATCGAGACTGATATTTTTGAGATTATGCTGGCGAGCTCCGGAAACTTTGATGAATGACGCCATAAAAGTAAAACACAAACAACCCGCTCTGATTATCAGGGCGAGTTGTAGAAAAATAAAAGAAAAAAATCAAACCCCGCTGAGGGCCGTTGCTATGCAGTGGGAGCCGTGGAGGAGGCCAAACGAAGACTTAAGCGAGATTTTTTACGATCTGCTTTTGCCCAGTGAATAACACCTTTCTTTGCCGCTTTATCCAGTGCGGAAACTGCAGCGCTCAGAGCGACTTGAGCCTCTTCGGCCTTTCCAGTCTTCAGGCTTTCCAAAAACTTTTTCTCACGAGTTTTTATGAGAGACTTGACGCTTCTGTTTACCAATTGCTTGCGCGCGCTGCTGCGCATTCTACGCTCTGCTGACTTCTTATTAGGCATATCCTATTTTCTAACTTTAAAAAATGGCCTGCTGTGGCCAAAAAACCGGAGGCATTCTAGCACTTATTCAAGGCATGTCAACCAAATGAAAGCTTTACTGAAAAACTCTTCTTGGGACGGCAGCTCTTCCACAGGCTTTCTATAAGGCTCAGAGTAACACCTTTCTGCGGAAAATTGTTTGCCAGTCTCCCCAGGAGTTTTGAGTCGGGTTTGATGCTGTTTTTTGCAGCTCGGGCAGGGGACAAGGATAGATATGGATTTTTTTTGTATTTTTGATAGACTGCTTTTTAGTTCTCGTATTGGAAGAACATTGTTTTATAGGGCTGAGGCGCCTTAAAAACACCCTCATACTTGCGTATTTCGCTAATTTTACAAAGCCGAAGCTCATCCTGGCTATTTCTGTTTTTAGTCAATTGGCAAGATTTTGTGAGCTCAGATACCATTTGTTTGAATCTGAGCAAAGGGAAAAATGCTGTGGCTTTGAAATTAAAAAGATCGATGGGTAAACAGGATAAAAATATTATACCTGCATTTAATAATAGGAATACAATATGAATCAAAAGAGAATAAAGTTATATGGATTTTGCGGAAATTACTCTGGATGGTGTTTATCTACTTACCGAGTAATGCTCGCATTGGAGTTAAAGGGTTGGGAAGTTTTTGTAGAGCCCTTGTGGTGGAGGTTTATGGATAATGGGGATGCTGGCAAAGTTGAAGAATACTTCAAGCGCCATGTCGTTGGTGAGGGAGAGCATCCTGATTTGCCCAAGATGGTATTGATGAGCCCCTATGAACCTCGCTTTTCCAAGTATGTTCAGGGAGCGATTGCTTTTACCATGTGGGAAAGCACTCGAATACCAAAACGGATTGCGAACCAGCTCAACCGAGCTCAATCCATCATAGTTCCATCAGAGTGGAACATTCACCTGTTTTCAGCTTCAGGGGTGAATGCGCCGATGTATCGTGTCCCATACGGGGTGGATACAAGTGTATTTAAGCCTGTTGAAAGGAAAAGAAATAATAACTTTGTTTACCTGGCAGGTGGGCGCGGTGAGTGCGGCGGATTCCGTAAGAATCTCGATATGGTTGTAAATGCATTTGAGCAATTGAATGGGAACTGCCCAAACACCGAGCTGTGGATAAAGTCTTTTCCGGATGAAGATGTCGATAACCGGGGGAACCCAAAGATTAAGGTAATACGGGATTTCCTGACAGAGGAAGAGCTGGCCAATTTATATGCAAAAGCAGATTGCTTTATTTCGCTTTCCTCTTCTGAAGGCTGGGGATGGATGCCCCATGAAGCTATGGCGGTGGGGCGACCCTGTATTGCGCCCAGGTTTAGCGGAATGTCGGATTACTTTGATGACTATGTGGGATACTGCGTTGACTATGACTGTGTGCGCAGCAAGGGGATTTATGACGATTTTGCTCATGGTTCTGTCTGGGCTCAGCCACGAATGGAGTCCGTAATAGAGGAGATGTACCGAGCTGTTGAGGATGATACGCTCTGGAAGTTGAAGTCTAAACGCTCGACCGCACGGGCGCAGTCCTTGAATGCGGTTGAATATGCGAATAATTTAGATAGAGCACTAACTGATATTTTGGAAAAAAACTGAACTACTTATGATTGGATTACGAGGTATTTTTGATAACTACAATTCGTATGGGATTCTGGGTACGGAGATAGCAGATGGGTTGATCAAAGCTGGACTTCCAATCCGCTGTATAGCTGCGATTGACCCAGACTATCGAGACTCTGACTGGAACCGAACCGAAAACCCAAAGCTGCATGACTATTGGGCTGACCCCTCAGAAAAGCTGGAAAAGGAGCTCGTGATATTGCCGCCTGACACCGCCTGCCTGCAGAACAGCCAGATCGCCCGGCGCCGAGTGCATTTTACCATGTTTGAGTCTCCGCGTCTCTGCCCCAGCTGGATCACCTTTGAGAACAGTTGCGAAGCGGTAATAGTCCCCTGCGAGGGCAACCTGATAGCGTTCAATTCCTGTGGCGTAAATGCTCAGCTATTTAAAGTGCCTTTAGGCTACAATCCTGAAAATACTTATTACTCCCCGATGAATATGCAGGGGCCTTGTGTGTTTGGGATTGGTGGCAGGATACATAAGGTTACGGATTTCAGAAAAGGCGCTGAGCGTGCCGTGGAGCTGTTTAAGCGTGCATTCCCCGGGGAAGAGAATGTTTTACTGGATGTTAAGACCCTCTCTTGCGATGAGCCCTGTGTGAATGAGCACGATAGCCGGGTGAAGTTAACACGCTCCTTTATAGCGCCGGAGCAGATGCATGAGTGGTATTCGGGGTTGACCTGTTATTTATCGCTAAGCTGCTCAGAGGGGTGGGGATTGATGCAATTTGAAGCGATGGTGTCGGGTCGACCAATTATCTCGACAAACTACATGGGAGTGCGCGAGTTTTTTATTCCGGAAAACGGATACGAAATAAAAGGCAGATACGTCCGGGCCAATGTGTGGCCAAACAGCTTTGAACCCGGTGTCTGGTGTGAGCCAGAGGCAGAAGATGTAGTTAAAGCTATGCGCAGGGTGTATGCAGACAGGGCAGAGGCAGAACGAAAAGGGTTGGCCTCTTCCAAACATGTTCGCGGCTATACGTGGTCCAATACGGTTGAGCAGATCATAGATGTTCTGAAAAGGCTGGAATGGGTATAAAGCGGAGTGCTTCAACGGCATGGAGAAGGGGAGACAGGAAGAACTGATAATTGGAGCGGGTGATGGGAATCGAACCCACGTCTCAAGCTTGGGAAGCTCGCATTCTACCATTGAACAACACCCGCACTGGCAGCTCGAGAAACGAGACTAGCAAAAGTGCTCAGTAGACTTCAAGGTATTTAAATATTTACAGGAATTATTTGTGAAATTCGCGGGTTACTCCAAAGTAGATATAGAAGAGGAAAAGCTCTTTTTTCGCTTTTTCGGCAATTTAGTGTTGCAAAACTCCAGGGTTCTGGTAGAGTCCATCCCCGTTGCGCGTGACCCTATGGTCTAGCGGTTAGGACCCCACCCTTTCACGGTGGTAGCCCGGGTTCGAGTCCCGGTAGGGTCGCCATTATTTATTAATGGGGCGCGCACAGCGGACACGGATGGGGTCGTAGCTCAGTTGGTAGAGCACCACAATGGCATTGTGGGGGTCAGGAGTTCGATCCTCCTCGGCTCCACCATCCGTAGACAAGATTGATACTTCTTTTCACAGCCACAGTTCAACCTATTTGGGGTGAGTTGTTTCTTAAATAAAAGAAGTAGTTGTTTGGCAGCGCAGGTAAGAAAAATCGGGGTGTCTGATTTTTGATTTAGAGCTGTTTTGTTCAGAGATATTTGAATTGAATAAAGAGAGAGCAAAAACCGTCTAAATATGCAGGTGCTGTTTTTTGGAGAAGAACAGGAGTTTTCGATTAATTGTATGAATATAGATATTAGAAAGTATAGTGCGCCGTTTGCGCGCAGGGGCAGCAGCGCATTTACGCTGATTGAGGTTCTGTTGGTGATTGTGATTCTCATGATGCTGGCAACGGTTCTGGTGGTTTATGTATTGCCACAGCAAAAGGCTGCAGAAAAGAATACGACTCGACTGTTCCTCCAGCAGGTACAAAATGCGTTGGATACATACCGTTTGAACATTGGGCACTATCCGACCGAAGATGAAGGAGGACTGACAGCGCTGATGCTCAGGCCCTCTTTTGAAAATGAGCGCCTGGGTGAGAAGTGGCAAGGCCCCTACCTGAAGCCTGGGACACGGTTTGAAGATGCCTGGGGTAATGGTTTAATTTATGAGCCGGCCGATAGCAGCGAGTTTAGCCTGGAGGATGAAGGGACAACTTTAAGCCTCCCCTATAAGCTCTACTCCATGGGCGAGGATGGTCAGCCCGAAACCGATGACGACATCGCCTTAGTGGATGAAACTGCTCTGGAAGACTTGGAAACCGGCAGTGGTTCCTTTGGAGCTCCCTAAGCAGCAACCCACTCATAAAGTTATGAACCACCAGAACGGTTTTACACTGATAGAACTGTTGCTGGTGGTTGTCGTTCTTATGATCTTCATGGCGTCAGCAGTTTTCTATATGTCTCCGGCTTTGAGAGGTGCTCAGTTGGAAGAGGGGGCTGCCCGCTTTGAGAGCATGTTCAAGTTTGCCAGCGCAGAGGCAACTCAGACGGGACGGAGAGTGTTGGTAAGATTTGTCCCGACAAATGATTTCTCAGGCAGAGAAGGATATATTCCGCGTGTGCTGGTAGAGAGAAACCCCACCGGCAGACCCGGTGAATTTACTGAACTGCAAGGTGTCTCCTGGCTGAATCTGGGAATCGGAGAGCTGGTGACTGTGACTACCATTGCCCATCTGGATGACGCAGACTCGGAGGACCGGCAGAAGGAAGAGGAGATGAGCGACCAGTTCTGGAGCAGCTTGTTTACTTCAGAGTCTGCAAGTGATCCGGATGGGGCCGCTGATGGTTTGGAGTTGGCAGAAAGAGAGGGTTACTCAGCCATTCTGGGTGATGTGAGAGATGGAGATAGCTTTTTGAGCGGCCAGACAAATCGCCTGGAGAAAGAGGAGGGGGCTGATTCACTGGAGATCTCTTTAAGCGAGGAGCAGGATGTTTTGTTTTATCCAGATGGCTCTTCAGAAACGGTGGAGTTGCGGCTAATCTCTTGTGATGAAGAAGACCAGCGAATAGCGGTGATTCTATTGAATGGAATTACAGGGCTGGTTGAGAGAAAGATATATACTCCTTCTGAGCTCACCAGGGAAGATGAACTGGAAGACTCGAACGCTGAAGAAGATGTTGAAGATGGGTGGGATGCCGAGTTTTTGGATGAGACCGATCCATTAACTCCGGCGTCTCGGCCATGAACCGATGGGAATGTATGCAGAAAAATCAGCCTTCTTTACTAAACGCTGGATTCAGGAGCTCTCACTGCGAGGGGGGGGGCCTCCTGGAGGTATTGATGGCTTTGGCTTTGGTGGTCGGTGCATTTTCGGTTATTACAGGCGGTTTGCAGTCAGCGGTGGATTCAGTGGAGCGGATGCGCAATAGCGTGCATGGGCAAAACTTGGCGGTGAGCCTGCTTTCTCAAATTCAGATGGGGCTGGTGGAGGCTGAGGATGTGGAGGGTGCCTACTTTGAAGCTCCCTTTGAAGAGTGGTCCTATGATATTGAGACTGAGGAGATGCAAGCTGAGACGATTGGGTTTTACAGTGGCAGCGGGCCTTCCATCCCTGAGATGCTCAGAGTGGATGTGGCCATTTATCGACCTGATGGACGTATCATCCACAGGATGAGCCAGTTTGTTTTTATGGAGTATTCTGAATAAAAGCTACTTTACTTCTATGGTGATGAGAGCGAAAAACAACTTGATTCAAGCGCAGCATTCGCAGAAAAAGCGATTTTGCAGCTTGGGCTTTACACTTTTAGAGGTTGTTTTGGCTGTCACAATAGCTATAGGCATCATGGTGATAGCTCTCTATTTCTATCAACAATCAAGCACATTACGCAAAGAAGCGCTTGAGGAGATGGACCGAATTACGGCAGTGCGGCTGGTGATGGACCGGCTCAGCTCAGAGTTGCGTTGTGCCGTAGCGGGGAGTGGCTTGCTGACTGGCGTGAGCGGGAGCGCTTCTTCGATTGAATTTGTGCGTCTGGACCCTCCTCTCAGGGGTGGCCTGCTCACCAATGAGAGCGGAGAACTGGCGAGAGTTCGAATGCAGCCGACCTTCAAGAAAACCTCTTACCGAGTTGCGCCGGACCCCGTTGGAGGGCTATCTGTTCTGGAGCGAGTTGAAGAAGCGATTTTATTGGGACCGAAAGAGAGCTCCACTTCCAGCAGCTCAACTCAGAGAAGAGGAGAAAGCAATGCCGGCGAAAGGGGGAGGAGAAGCGGCAATTCCACGAATAGTGTGGAGTCTGCTTTTGATATTCCCGACATATTCTCTCAGGTCTCAGAAGATGATGCTCCAAGCAGCTCCAATGCAAACACTAACCTTCTCTTTGCGGGTGATGAGTACTGGGCTGGTAATGACGAGTTGCAGCAGAGCAGCGGCTTTATGGCAATGGAAGGGCTGATAGATGAGGGGCTGCCTCAGGAAGAAAAAATTGCAATTAACAATATTTTTGCCCGCGGGATAGGCTACTTCAATCTGCGTTACTACGACGGTGCCCAATGGGTGAACAGCTGGAACAGCAAGGAGCTCCCGGTGGGCATTGAGATACGAATGGCAGCAGAAGACCCGGAAACTGAAGAGGCCAGGGCTGCGCGGCAGGCAGAGGAGGAGTCTGATGTTTTTGAGCGAGCTTTCTCGGATGACGGTATTGATGGAGGGGAAGCTTTTCCGCTTTCCAATGGTTCTCAGCAGTCTGCACCCGGGGCAATGGGGATAGAGTTCATGGGGCAGGTGAGTAGTGATTTTGATACAAATGTGGTCGTTTTCCAAAGAATTATTTATCTGCCCAATGCGCGCCGGCAGCCAGCGTCTCAAGAGTCTTCCTCAGGGCTATCTTTGGAGCCACTGGATATTGGAGCAGGTACTGTTAACCAGAGGAGGGGCCGATGAAAATTCTAAAAAATAGAGACTGCTCTGCCTTTGTGCTCTATGCGGTATTGATTGTCGTGCTGCTCAGCTCGATGGTGGCGGTGAGTCTGCTATACGCAACGAAATCGGCTGAGACAGCTTCAAGCGCCGGAGAAGAAGGCGAGCAGGCCTGGGCGGTTGCGCTAAGTGGCGTTTACAAGGCCATACAGGTAGCTCAGGCCGCTCAGGCAGGGCTGGCTGAGTGGCAAAATAATCCAAATGAGTTTAAAGAACAACTCGTTGCCGAAGATGGTCAGGATAAGTGGTACTTCACGGTTTATGACTGGAGCGGCTCTGAAGACAGCGAGGGCGCAATTATCTACGGACTGACGGATGAGGCCAGAAAACTGAATTTAAAGTATCTGCCCGAGACTCTAAAAGAGCGGAGCGAAGAATCAGAGCTCCTGGCCGCACTTAAAAATAAGCTTCCATTAGAGGGAGTTGACAGCTTTGCTCTCTCTTTTCCAGAAGTGGAGGCAGATGAAAGTGGTTCAGTTTTTGAAAACCAGAGAGAAAACCCCAGGGAGCAGGATTCGAGCAAGCCAGAGCTGGTTCCACTTACAGGGAGCTCTTCACCGCCAGAGTTTGAGTTTTTGGATGCTTTTATAGCTCAGCAGGGGTATAATCTGAAGACCCTTTATGGAAAGGATTTGGATATGAACCTGAGGAGCGACAGCGGAACTGAGGATGTGGGGGATATTTTTCAAGAAGGTGTCGGGGCTGGACCACTGGGTATGGGGTTGAGGCATTATCTAACGACGGTATCTTATGACCTGAACCAGGACAGCCTGGGAGAGGCACGGTTAAACTTAAATAATACCAACTCTGAACTGGCGACTCTGGGGTTATCTACGGAGACGCTTTCTTATATTGAGGCGATGCAGCGAAATAATAGAAGAATTGAGAGTCTGGCCTCTCTGCTCAGCTCCAGCGAAACGCTGAGAGACGAGGACGGCAATGAGAGAGAGTACCGTATAGAGCTTTCAGGTGATGAGCTGGAAAAAGTTTTTGACATGTGTACCACGATAGATGAAGTCTATCTTCCGGCTTTAATCAATATCAACACGGCGCCAAAAGAGGTGTTGATGGTTTTGCCTGAGCTGGAAGAAAGTGAAATAGAGGCAATAATATCTTCCAGAGAAGGCTTGCTGGGCGATCAGCTCAAAACCCCTGTCTGGCTGTTAGAGCAAGGGATTTTGAGCCGTGAGAAGTTCCAGGCCATCTATCCTTACATCACGACGCGCTCATGGCAGTATCATTTTCATGTGATTGGCTACTCCTTCCCCTCGGGAAGATATCGAGTTCTGGAGGTGCTGGTGGATGTAGCCGGACAGAGCCCACAAATTTTGATGATGCGGGATTTAACGCGATTAGGAATGCCTTTTAAAATTGATAATGAAGTCAACGGGATCAATGCAGCAGCAAGCTAGGGAGATCGAAGCGTGGCAGAAAAACTAAACATTAAGAATTTAGAGAGAAGGCTGCGGGAGCTTTTGAATTTCAAAAAAGCGCCCTCCGCAGTGACGGTTATAGCTTTGGAAGGAGAGGAGCTGAGATTGCTCCATGCCCTTAAGCGAGGCTCCCAAATGAAGATGTTGCGTTATGAAGAGGCAAGTCTGGAGCTGCCTTCCACAGCGAAAGAGAAGGAATTGGGAGAGCTTTTGGGCAAAAAACTCAAGGAGCTCAAGTTTTACTCTGGAGCCGTTGTTTTTGGCGTCCCACGCTCGGAAGTGATGCTCCGCCAAATGGTGATTCCCTTTGTTGAAAATGAAGGGGAGGCTGCCTCTATGATTCATTTTCAGATTGGCCGCGATTTACCCTTTCGCCCAGAAGATGCGGTGATCGATTTTTCAATCCAGGTGACTAAAGAGCCTGAACTGCCCAAGAGTGAACAGGAAGGAGACACTCAGCCCGAGGAAGAGGAAACAGATAAGAAGCCTGAAAAACAGTTGCAGGTTACAGTGGCGGTCGTGCCCTCCATGGTAGTGAACCGGTACAGAGGAATTTGCAAAGCTGCTGGTTTGAAACTGGCGGCATTGGGCTTTCAATCGGATGCTCGAGCTGAGAGTTTACGCTACTTTGGTCTGGTTTCCAAAGAGTCTGAGTCTGCAGAAACGCTCCTTCTTTCCGTGACGAGGGAAACGGTGATTCTGGATGTTGTTAAAGGTGAACAACTGGTATTTAGCCGAGAAGCTTCTCTGAGTGAGCCTGTTTTACTCGATAAAAAAGATAAAAAAGAGGAAGAGCAGCTTGTGGAGCAGATCACGACGGAAACGATACGTTGCCTGCACTCCTATGAACAGGAGGAGCTGCAGGGGCAAATCAGCAAAATCCTGGTGATGAGCTGCGGGGCTGAAACCTCTCAACTGATAGAGTCGCTAAAAAAGCGGACTCAGACGGCTGGCATCAGCGTTGAAGAGTTCAATCCTGCGCAACTCTTGCGGATGAAAGAGGGGGAAGGTCTTGATGCCGTTTCTTTGACTTCCATGTTGGGGCTGGCCGCGGGAGTGGTGGAGAAGGAAGGTTTATCCATTGATTTTTTGAGCCCCAAAAAGCCGAGAATGCCCGATAGCGGTAAGAAGCGGCAAGCTGTGCTGGCAGTCCTGGTCTTGATGATTCTTTTTGGCATGTTTTTCATGATCCGCTCACATGTCCTGAAAACCGGAGAAGCTGAGCTGAGCGCAGTTCAGGAAGAGTTTAATAAGCTTGCAAAGGACCAGAACCTCTGGAGACGCAATATTATTCAGGCTCTCTCCCTGCGGGCATGGCAAAGCGGAGAACAGCACTGGCTGGACCACCTGGCCGCCTTGAGCGCTTTACTGCCTGAATCCAGGGAGCTTTATGTAGCCAGTTTTTCTACAGGCTCCCGTAGCAATATTGTCTTGTCATTACGGGCGACTCAAAGCGATGTGATTACCAAACTGGATACTCAATTACGGGAAGCAGGCTACAGGTTAAAGACTCCGGCGATTACTCCGCTCAGCGGTAGTAGCGGCTATGGATTCCAGACAAGCATGGAGCTTTTGCTCTCTAGTGATTCCAATCCGGATATGGAGGAGCTGAGTGCGGTCATTGAGCGTCCTGAGGATGATATTTCATTACTCTCTGCACAGCAGAGGCGGGAAATGACCCAAAGAGCAGCGCAATCGTCTCAGGCACAACAACAAGAACAGCAACGCAGAACCTCTGCTGGGCGATCCCAGCAGCAAGGGAGGGGAGGACGATAGTTATGCAGATAAAAGGTCGTGAAAAGATATTAGCAATATTGGTTCTTTCCTGTGTTGCTGTTTTTATCGTTGTTTTTTTGATTCAAGGGTCCATTGTAAAACCGGCCAAGGATTTGAAAAGCCGTAAAGCGCAGCTTCAGGTGCGTTTAGCAAGGCTTAAAAAAGAGCAGGAGCAGTATAAAATCGCCGAAAAAGAGATTCAAGCTGCTGCACAGAAGATGATTCACTCCAATACCGACCAGGCTAACGGGGTATTGGGAGAGCTGCTCAACCAGCTAATCCAGCAGGTAGATTTAAACCCAAGGCAGTTTACCCGTTCACCCATAGGCCCGAGCCGCATCGGTCGCGGACTTGCGCGCGAGGTGGGCTGGACGGTACAGGGAGAGGGGCCTCTCTCTAAGGTTGTGGATTTGCTTTATCTTCTGCAGAGTGCGCAGGCCCTGCATAAAATCGAAGGTGTACGGCTTTCGGCATCGAACCAGCCGGGAATTGTCAAGGTTGGGTTCCGTTATTTGACGCTGGTTCTAGAGCCTGCTCCTTCAAGTCTGGGGACAAATACAATGGCTGAAGTTACCGTGGCCGAGCTGGGCACTCCAGAGCGGCAGCTCTATGAAGGGATCGTGGTCAGAGACTTGTTCCGGCCTTATGTGCAGCGGCCCCAGATGGCTTCACCGCCTGAGAGATCACCTCCGCCAGCGCAGGAACAGCGTGTGCCCACGTTTCGTCCGGAGATTTTTAGAGTGGTTTCTCTTTCGGAATGGGCTGGAAAATCTGAAATACATCTCCAGAATACGGAATCCGGCAACATTACGGTTTACCACCCGGGCGATGAGATAGAGGACTGGACAATTATGATGGTGGATTATCGCCTTATGCCGAGACCCAATTCCATTTTGAACTCAGAAAGCAGAGTGATTTTAAAAAACACTGTTGGCTACTGGGCTTTAGAGCATGGATGCACGCTGGCACAGCTGCATCAATTGGGAGAAGGACAACTCCCTTTAGAACTTAAACAGAAAGAAGATTTAATAAACAATGACAATTAGAAAAGCAATAAAACTTTCGACGTTGCTGGGTTGCATGGTGGCTAGTCTGGTTTATGCCAAGGCACAGTCAACCCAGTCCAACGCAGAGGGTACGAATGCACCCACCAGTGCACCGAGAATGCCTGTCTCGACAGTAAATCAGGAGGCTAAAAATATTCGCTTTCAGTTTGACGGTATCCCCTACATGACCGTTATTGAACGATTCGCCCAGATGGTGAATAAGCCTCTATTGTTAGATACCTCCCTGGAGGGGACCATGAAGTTCTCTGATCCTGAGCCCTATGAGTATACAGAGGCCCTGGATACGCTAAACCTGATTCTTTCCATGAAGGATGCCATGTTGGTGGAGCAGGATCGTTACCTGAGGCTTTTGCCGCTCTCCAAGCTCCGTCAAACACCGGTCAAGGTGTTAAGGAATCTGGAAGAAAAAGGAGATGTACGCCCCGGGGAAATCGTCACCGTGGGGTTAAACTTCAAGAATCTGGACCCAAACGAGATTGCTCAATCGACGACGACGATGCTCTCTAATGCGGGATCGGTTTTTCCTGCCGGCCGCGGTAAAGGAATCATTGTTACCGACCGGATTGAAAATATCGAACGGATAGAGAAGCTGCTGACGTTAGCCGATATGGCCCCGCCAGCGGAGCGCCAGATGCGCACGTTTAACATCTTGAGTGCCTCAGGGCCGGTCCTCACGGATTTAATCAATCGCACCTTTGGTATAGCGACCGCTCCGGTCAGGAGCCAATACAACAAGGAGAAAAACACCTATATTCCACTGCCTCCAAGCCCGGAGGATTACGTAACGGCCGTGTGGGATTCAGCTTCGCGCACGATGGTTATCTTTGGTCCTACGGAGCGAGTGGACCTGGCTGAAGAGCTGATCAACCGCTTTGAAAACAAGGAGGGTGTTTCACCAACAGATGTAAGGATTTTTTATCCTATCGAGATGACTCCTTCTGAGCTCTCAAACGTGATCTCCCAAACAGTAAGCGGTGTGGCAGGCCCACGGGATAACCCCGAAACGGCTGCGACCAAAGCTCGCTTGGTAGTAGATGAAAAGCTGGGCAGATTGATTGTGACCACTCCTGTTTCAGGGCAGATGGAGACGATTGAAAAGGTGATCGAGAAGGTTGACCCGGCCAGTATGAACGGAGGCGAGGCGCCGCCGGCAACAGCCGCGGATATGAAAATTTTCTATCCGAAGCATATTAGCCCTAATGACCTGGCGGACATGTTGCGCCAGAGCATTACCAGTATCGCTCAGCCGAATGAGCGCCTTTCCAATAAAGCCCGCCTGGTGGTGGATACCAAACAGAGGAGGCTTTTGGTGATTAGCCCAGACCCGGAGCAGCTCTCTCTCATTGAGCGAGTGATCACCCAGCTGGACACCGAAGGCGAGAAAAAGGAGCCGGTTGCGCTGGATACCAAGATATTCTATCCACAAAGAATGACCCCTGAGGAGCTCTCTACGATGCTTCGGCAGATGGTGACGGGAATAGCGGGAAACAATGAAAATGACCCCGAGAAAGCCAAGCTCATCGCCGACCCCAAGTTTGACCGCCTCATGGTGATCAGTTCGAATGGGGATTTGCTGAAAGAAATTGAAGCGGCCATTGAGAAGGCTGACGGCTTAAACTCTGAGGAGTCGGACCCCTCGGTGAAGGGAACACCGGACCCGGCCAACTTTGAAAAAAATGAAACCAGCGTGATTCGGCTGCAGTATGCCATTGCCCAGGAAATTGGGGGACTTTTAGAAAAGACCTTCAATGACCGGCGTTTTGGTTTACGGATTTTGGTCGATGAACGCAGCAACAGCCTGGTCTTGAATGGCAGGGCCGGAGTGCTGGAGACTGTCCGAGAGGTAATCAAGGACCTGGATGTGCAGGCGTCTTCGGTGAGTGAGCGTCAAATTCGCTTTCTGGACGTTCAGGGGGACCCTTATCAAGTTGCCAACCTGACCACACAAATACTGACCGAGCAGATGCGCAGTGACGCTGCCGGCAGGACTGTCCAGGAGCGTCGCAGGATGCAGCAGATGCAGCGCGTGGATGTGCCACGGATCATTCCAGAGCCCAATACTGGCAGAATCATTATCTGTGGCTCCGATGAAGAGCTTGATAAGATCAAAGCTATTGTCGAAGAGGTTGATCTTAAAAGCGGCGGCACTCTGGGGGTGAAGGTTTTTCGGCTTCGAGGAAACTACCCCTATGAGATGGCCAATGTTTTAAACCGTTATTTAAACACATATCGCGAAAAGCGCAGGGGGGGACCGAACCCTTCGGTTTTTGTTGATGGCCACAACAATAGCCTGGTTGTTTGTGGCACGAAAGGTGATATTGAGCAGGCAAGCGCACTGATTGAACAGATTGATATTAATCAGGATCGGGAACCTCGCATTGTTAAGGTTTTTTCTGCCAAGTCTTCGGACCCCTATGAGCTGATGAACCGTTTGAGGCTGATCTATAACGATCAGCTCAAATCAAAGCCTGAGGTGGGAGCGCCAGATGCTGTTTTTCTCCCAGATTATTCAGCCAATAGCATTACTGTAGCTGCCAGTGAATCTCATATGGAACTGCTGGAAGAGCTGCTGGAGCTATTGTTGGGCGAAAGCGCATCAGCCAATAGCGAGTTTCGGCAATTTTTACTCAAAGGCACCAGTCCGGATATGGTTCAGAATGCTTTGCAGATGATCTTTAACAGGGAAACTCGAGCCCGAGGCGCCCGGCCCTGGGTCTATCCAGACTGGAGGGGGAATAAGATTTTTGTTTATGGCCGACCTTCTGATATAGCCAAAGCGGAGCAGATCATTTCTGAGCTGGATGGAGCAACGGCGGAAAATGTACGTGAAATGAAGATTTTCACTGTAAAAGCCCAAGATATGTGGACGTTTTCTGAGCAGGTCCAACAGCTTTACCGCGATCAGCTGGGAACCGCTTCCAGCAGAAGCGGGGGGGATGCGAAGTTTATTCCTGATTACAGCGGACGTTTGATCGTATCGGCCTCTGCAAATCAGATGGAGATTATCGAAAAGGTCGTTCAGACCTTGAATCAGGAGGTCGAAATCGAAAGCAGCCTGCATGTCTTTAAGCTCAAGCGAGCTGATGCCAGAAGTATCTACCCGATGGTTCAACATGTGGCAATGTATCGGGGCGGTGCGCGAACCAGGGGGGTTGCGCCCAGTGTCACTTTGGATGTTCCACGCAATGCCATTGTAATGTATGGTAAGCCGACGGATATTGCTCAGGTGGAGATGATCATTAATGAGCTCGACAGTTCTGAGATGGAACAGGTTCGAGAGATGAAGACCTATCGGGTGACTTCTCGTAACGTGAATGATCAGATCAACCGCGTGCGCACCTTTTATACGGATCAGATTAAGGCCAAGCCAGAGCTGGGAATCGCGGATGCCATTTTTTTACCTGATAATGAATTTGGCAGGATAATGGTCGCCGCTTCACGAGACCAGCTGGTGTTGATTGATGAGATCATCAATCGGCTCGATGACAAGGCGACCTTGCCAGATATGCAGTTGAAGCTCTTGCTGCCTACCAGCGGAAGCAACCAGGAGATTGCGGCTGCTCTCAACTTCGTGGTACGTGCGCGACGCATGCAGAGGCCCGGGATGGCACCCTGGATTTCGGCTGACACGCGTACCGGCGGTATTTTTGTTTTTGGCATGTTGGAGGACCTCGAATATGCAGAGCAGTTAGTCAAAGAGTTTGACAGTGCTGGGGAAGGGCTTGAGCGTGAGGTTTGCACTTATGACGTGCAGTACTCGAACATGTACCAATTTGCCAACAATGTCAGGAACCTCTATCAGGACCAGATGAAAGGTAATCAGGGACTGGGTGGGGCGGACGCCTATATTTTTGGTGACGACTACAGCGGCAAGCTGATTGTCGGGGTACGAAAAAACCAGAAAGAGTTGATGGACGACATAGTGAAGACTCTTCGTGAAAAGAGCGACGCTGCCGAGCCAACGGTCCGTATGTTTGCCTTGAAATCGGCAAGGCCTTCGCAGCTGGTGCCGATACTCAATACCGTGATTTATAGCAGAGCCAGTCGTAGTACCATTAATACACGAGCCACTGCAGATGATCAGAACAACCGAATCATTGTATCAGGCAGTGCGGGGGAGGTGGAGCGCCTGGGCGGGCTAATTGAACAGTTGGATGTGCCTGAGGTGCGCGATGCCCGCCTCTTGAGAATGTTTGATATAAAGACCTGGGATGTCTGGGGGTATTCACAGCGCCTGCAGCAGCTCTACCGAGATCAGGTCAAAGGGCTCACCGATGCAGGCCCGCCGGATGCAATTATTTTACCAGATGATTTTTCTGGGCGCCTCATTGTGGCTGCCAATGAAAAACAGATGCCTTTGATTGAATCCATCATGGAGACTTTGCTCTCAGAGCTGCCTGAGCGCCAAATGGAGCTAAAGACCTATAAGCTTGAGAACATTTATACCAGCTCTGCTATTCGCACCATTAATACCTTGATGCAGGGAGCCTCGCGGATGAGGGGTGGATGGGGACGTGCAGACCAGGACACTTTAACCATGTCTGCTGATGAAAAAAACAATAGTATCGTGGTTATGGGTTCTCCCAGCAAGCTGGCGATGCTGGAGAATATTCTCAAGGTCGTTGACCAAAAGCCGGAAAAACCCGACAGAGAGGTACGCTTTTATACCTTAATAAACGCTGATGCCTTTGATGTGGAGCTTCGCCTGGATGGTCTCTTCAATGAGCCTGGTCGTCCTGAGCAGATGATTTTTGAATCTGACTTTTTCTCCAACACGCTTACCGTAGTGGCGCGGGAAAAAGACTTCGAAGAGATTGAGGAGATGATCGAAAAGATGGACAACGTGGCCCGGGACTTAACCGAAGTGGTCCGTCTTATTCCTGTCACGAACATGTCTGCGGAGCAGATGGCGAAGGTATTGGAAAATATATACCCACAGATATCGCCCTCCGGTTTGGAGATAGTGGAGAAGCTCCCGCCTCGTATCACTGAACAAACAGGAATTTCAACTGGCTATAAAGCGCCAAGAGTAGCGACGTCGGAAACTGACACTGAGGCGGAACCCGAGGAAGCTCAGTCGTTGAAGGTGACTTTATCGGTCGATTCAAACGCCAACACCTTGATTGTTTTGGGGCCCAGCTTTGAAGTGGACCGGATTCGCTCGATTGTTTCTCAACTGCAGAGCTCTTTTGCCCGCGGAGATTCTGAAATACGTCTTTTCAAGTTGAACGAGGCTGACCCGGTGATGGTAGCCCGCACATTGAATCAATTGTTTAGTACTGCTCCCATCTCAGCGGGTGCGGATTCCCAGTTTGGAGCCAGGGACTCGGCCAGAAATGACCGCTCCCAACAGCAGCAGCAACAGCAACAACAAAGACAGCAGGGTCCGCCACAGCAGCAGGGCCAGGGAGGATTGCCGCCGGTGCCCCGGGCTATTTTTGTGCCTGAGACCCGGACTCGCAGCGTCATTGTCAGAGCCAAGCCGGCCGATTTTGTTGCCTTGGAATCGCTTATCAAACAACTGGATGCTGAAGGCATTGATGCTCTCTTGGAGTATCGGATGGTGGATTTGAAGAATGCCAGTCCAACGCAGGTGTTGAGAGTCGTGAACCAGGTGCTCAACCAGCTTGGTGTTATCCGCCCGGGAGACCCCGTTGCGGTTTCTGCTGATGAGCGCACACGTTCGATTTTCCTCATTGCGCGCGATGCGGTGATGGAGAAACTGGTTCAAATTGTTTCAGAACTCGATGCGGATACCGGAACAGCGGAGATGGAGGTCAAAGTTTATCCATTGAAGTATGTTTCGGGAACTCAAATGGGGGTTTTACTGCAGAGCATTTTTGGAGTCGAAACGGGCATGAGGAGGCCGCCTGGTCGCCAGGCCGATGCAGAGCTGGTGCGGCGTCTGGTGCTCAAGGATGACGAGGGCAGGGATATTACGCTAGATTTATCCAAACCGATTAAGATTATCACTGATCCTTCGCCGGCAGGTTTAAACCGCGTGATTGTAGGTGTTTCAGAATCCAACAAGCTCGCCCTGGATGAAGTGGTGAGGCAACTGGATCGAGAGCTTCCTTCCGATATGACGGGAGTCCGGATTCTGGCTTTGAAGAATGCGGAGGCGAACTCTCTGGCAATGTCGCTGCAGCGCCTGATTAATGAAAGGGTGCGCCAGCAGCGCGGGCAAGCTGAGGAAGTACGCACTGTCATCATAGCGGATGTGCGTAGCAACAGTCTCATTATTGGGGGCTCCAATGCGAATATGGCTTTGGTGGAGAATCTGGCTCAAGAGCTTGATTCCAGAGATTCGGCTCTCTTTAATAATATACGCCAGATTGAACTCAAACATGCCACGGCACAAAGGCTCAGCAGTACACTGGGTGCGCTTTTCCAACGTCGTTCCTCTGGCGGTGCCTGGGGTGGTCGCGGCGGAACGGCTAATCAGGCGGTGATTTTGCCTGATGCGCGCAGCAACAGTTTACTTGTAGCTGCCAGTGATGAAGATAATAAACTTTTGGACGAGCTCTTGCTTAAGCTCGATAAACCGCTGGAAAATCCAAACCTGGAACCGGAGGTAATTCCTCTTGAGCAGAACGATTCCACACGCCTGGCGGCTACGATTCGCAGTGTGTTCGCGGCACGTCTGCAGGCGATGTCCCAGCCAGGAGTTCAGCCAGACCCACAGGACCGAGTCAGTGTGGAAGCGGATACTCTGAGCAATTCATTGATCGTCACGGCCAATAGCGATAATTTAAAAACAATTCGCGAGCTGGTCAAAAAGCTGGACCAGGAGCCGACAGCTGAAGGCTTTGTGGAAACGATTACGCTTAAATATGCTGATGCGCAAAGGGTCAGCACCATGCTGCGGACGCTTATCCAGCAAGGTGTTTACCGGCCCGGCTCTCCTATTCAGGGCAGGCGTGGTGGCGGTACTCAGCGGGATGCGTTTGCGATTACTTCGGATATTCCTTCCAATACGCTGATCATTTCAGCCAGTCCCGAAAATATGGCTCTGGCAAAGGAATTGATTTCTGATATCGATACCGAAGAAAATCGCAATGCCAGCGATATTCAGACCTACTCGCTCCAACATGCCCGCGCGGGTACATTGATTACTACACTGGATACTTTCTTCCGAAACAAGAGCAACGCCGAAGCTCGTGCAGGTGTCAGAGAGCGTGCAATGCCAATAACCATTGCGGCGGATGAGCGCTCAAATGTTCTCCTGGTTACAGGCGGCAAAGAGGATTTGGATCTCTTGGGGAAGATGCTTCTGGAGCTGGATGTTAAAGAAGCAAACACCAGAATTCGCTTTAACATCTATCCCTTGAAGAACTCTACGGCCGCAAAGATGCAGATGACCTTGCAGCGCCTTTTCCAGAATCGACCTGCCCTGGGCAGAGGTATGCCTTCGGACCCGATTACCATTGTAGCCGATGCGTGGGCCAATGCGCTGGTGATCGGCTCGAATCCAGATGATGTAGTGATGATTGAGTCGCTCATCACCCAGCTTGATCAGCCGGAGACTGAGGCCTTGAAGGTGCAGGTCTTCCCAATGAAGAACGCCGATGCACGGCGCGTGGCGACGACGGTACAAGCTTTGCTGCGCGGGCAGCAGGGAGGGACAGGTGTTGGCGGCGCTGTAGGGCCGACGGTCAATGCCGATGAACGGATCAATGCGATCATCGTTTCGGCTGGCGAAAACGATATCAAAAGGCTCCAGGAACTTGTGGAAAAACTGGATACGACACAGGTGGCACGAGTTAATGAGATTCGAATTTTTTCGCTTACCTATGCAAGGGCAACAGAACTGGCCAGCATTCTGAACTCAGTTCTGAATACGAATCCGCAAAACCTCACCCAGACCAGCGTGGCGCGGCAATCGCTTTTGCAGTTCATTACACGTACGCCCGAAGGCAGAGATATTATTTCTTCTGCGCTCAGAGAGGGCATTTTGATAACACCGGATTCCCGTTCTAACTCTTTAATCGTATCGGCGCCAGTAGACTACATGGAGTTTCTGGTTTCTCTGGTCAAGAGTATGGACCAGGCTTCTCCTCAAGAGGCGAAGATTCAGATTTTTTCACTAAAAAATGCTGATGCACGCCAGATGGCGACTGTTTTGACCGCTCTTTTCCGTTTGCAGGCAACGACAGGTGCTGCCTCACAGCGCTCTGTGGAGTACACGTTGGTTAAACCAATGAGCGATGCGTTGAGTGAGCAGATGGGTATTGAACCGGTTAATAATGAAGGCGACAGCAAGTCGGCTGTTGTCGGTTCTGCCGAGCAATATGCGCTGACCGTTACGATAGACTTGCGCACCAATACTGTCCTGGTGGGAGGGACTGAGCACTATGTATCGCTGGCCAGCGAAATCATAGAAACGCTTGATTCGCATCCCGCTCAGGAACGAACGGCGAAAGTTTACCGCCTGCGTAACTCCCGAGCAGAAGATATGGAGACTGCGCTGCGGACGTTCTTACAGCAGGACCTCAATAGAACCATAGCCATCCTGGGCCAAAGCGGAGCTGGTGCAGCTCAGACCATTCTGGACCGTGAAGTCTCCATTGTTGCTGAGCAGGTGAGCAACTCCCTGCTTATCTCCTCGAGTCCACGCTATTTCAGCGAAGTCGAAGCTTTGATTCAAGAGCTTGACCAACCGCTGCCACAAGTGTTGATTCAGGTTGTTTTGGCAGAGGTTACACTCGATAGCAAAACAGAACTTGGAGTGGAGTGGAAGTACATGGATGCTGCCGGGGGGACTCCTTTCAGTTTGGGGACGGACCTTGGTGTCGCAGATGCACTGGAGAAGTTTGGTGGCTTCAGCGGCGCTGTGACAGGCAGCAAGGTTAACTTCCTCTTACGAGCGCTCCAGGAAGATGGACGCCTTGAGGTATTGAGCTCTCCGCAGATTCTCACCGCAGACAACGTAGAGGCGGAGATCAACATTGGCGAGCGGGTTCCAATCGTAACTGATACGCGCTGGAGTGATTATGGCAACCAGACAAGCACCTATGAATATGAAGATGTGGGTGTTATACTGACCGTGACTCCCAGTATCAGTCCAGATGGAACGGTGAAAATGATTGTTGAACCAGAAGTAAGCCAGCTGACGAGTGACAAGGTGGAAGTGAGCCGAGATGTAAAAATCCCGATTATTTCGCAGCGCAGAGCTCGTACAACCGTGAGTGTTCAGAGTGGTCAATCCGTCCTTATTGGCGGTTTGATTAGTACCAAGGATGATTCGCGGACGAAGAAGGTTCCCTGGTTGGGCAATATACCTGTTTTGGGAGCCCTCTTCCGAAACAAAGCTTATGAAACTGACCGCAAGGAGCTCCTGATTGTCTTATCACCTCAGGTCATCATGTCCAGTGCACAGACCCAAACAAACATTATGGATGTGATGGATATGACTCGCAAAGGGTTTCAGGACTCCATTCTTCAGTCCGGTATGAAACGAGACGCCTTGCAGGAAAAAGTCCTGAAGGAAATTCTTCCAGAGGATATGGACCTGAACTCAAATGGAAAGAAATCTGAGACCAATGGAGCTAATAACAAGATACACAGGGGCACGACTCCTACGAAAGAACTCTTGATTGATCCATGATTCACTTCTGGAAATATCTTCTCAGAAGCTACGTTCAAAGGCCCTTGTCAGGGCAGGGGCCTTTGAGGGCATTGCTGGCTTTGTGCTGTGTTGTGGCGGTTGCTTCGGGCTGCCACTCGGCCCAATCTTCTCGAGCAACCACGGCGAGGGAGTCAGTTCAGCAGCGAGCCCAGTTCTCCGAGCTCAACATTTTGATGGTTCCTTTTGGTGTTGAAGTCGGCTCTGACCACTCCAAAAAAGCAGTAGCCATCCAGGTCTTTGCAGTTAAGCCGGGTAGCGCCAAAGGTTCTGCTATTCTTCAAGGTGAACTGGAGATGCAGCTTTTTAATGGAGCATATCAGTTGGGAATGGCTGAAGAGCTGCCTTTGATTAAAACCTGGAGATACTCTCCAGAAGAGCTCAGGCCTTTCTCCAAGCAAAGCCTTCTTGGAGTGGGCTATCAGCTACTGCTGGTTTGGGAGGATGAAGAGAGGCTCTTCCAAAAGAAAGTGACTGTCAGAGCTCTTTATCATGATCCCAATGGGAGCGTGGTTGCTTCAGAGTTTGGAGTCATTCCGCTAACCCTCTAGTCATTCCAAAAAAGAACTAAAAAACCGCTATCGAGTGACAGCGGTTTTTTAGTTAAAGGAAGGTGAATTTACTCTCCCTGTCCAAGAGGCTCCAGATTGTCCTCTTCGTAGTAGTCATCTGGAGGGACCAGCTCGTCTTCCAGGATGATAATTTCTTCACCCTCTATTGGCTGGTAGGGGTCAAGCTCCCCAGGCTCTTCGTATTCAGGCTCAAGTTCTGCAGGCTCCTCGTACTCATAGTCATCCTCATGCAGGTAGTCCTCTTCCTGGTAAAAATCCTCCGGAGAGGCCAATAGCTCTGGAATAGAAGCTTCCTGTGGCTCCTCCGCCCCTGGCTCTTCGGCTGACATCCAGTCGACTCTGTTTTTCAAAAGGTTTTCTACGGACCATGTTGAAACCAGATAAATCCACTCTTCACATTTTTTCTCTTGAACCAGCTTCTTTTGCAGACGCTCCAGTTCTCTTTGGAACTCTGCATCCAGGCGAGCCTTATCTTCTTCCTTTTCATCGGCGGGGACTATGCGCTCACTCTGCAATTGTGCATCCACTTTAACCGAGAGATATCGCTCTGATTCATCCGCTGTCAGTTTGCCGATATGAATGGTGTAGGTAAAACCATCAAAGGTTTTAATTACAACAATAGTGGGGAGATTCAGGCGGGTGATATCGGGGTCGGTGCTCAGTGGCAGCACATCGTTAAAGGAAGCGTAGGAAAAGACGCTGGAAAGAGAGCGAGTCTTGGAAGCATCCGCGTTTTCGGTGGGGAGCGCCCCTTTTAGCTCAAAGTCGCTGCTGATAGTCTCACGGCTGAACTCCCAGTCGGGGGCTGACTCGCCCATGAACTGCACTGAGACGGAGGAGAGTCTTTCAACTTTGAAAAAATCTTTATTCAGCCAGGCGGTTGGATTGGGCTCCACGCTCTCAAAGGGCTCATCAATCAGGTAAACAGGAGGGGTGTTGCCCAGGAGCACATAGCGGCCTTCGGGCATATCTCCATACATCCCCATCATCGGGTTCTTTTGAGCCTCCGATTGGCGGACGTAAGGTTTGCCCAGAAGCAGTGAGAGGAGCAGTTTATCTTTGGCTCCTTTCATTTCAAGGAGTGTTCCTCCGCCCTGGTCCTCCTGCGGTGGCAGAAGGCTTAGGCGCCCCAGTTGGCTTTGGCCTGCTTCAATGACTCGAAGCGGCTTGGTTTCGGATAGCCTGATTACAAGCTGGCTGATGTCCTGAAAGCTGGCTGGATAGTTGTACCTTTCTTTTACGACCCAAATATCGTTCTGTTTGTTAAGGGTGAGGTTTTCACTTCCTTGAGTGATATGGATTTGCTCCACGTCGTTAACAGGAAGGTCTTCAAAAAGCAAACCGCCCACCTCAGCTGTCTGCCAGGAGGCGGAATCCTTTTTCATAAGGGATGCTGTAATTGCAATAGCCACAGCAGCGGCTACAATCAATCCTATAAGTGCTTTGAGATTCATTTTGCTGCAGTACGTTTACGTTTAATAATTGCGATCACGATTCCCACCAGAACCACCACAAAAGCCATGCCGGCAGTGTTGATCCAAGTCAGGTTGTTTTCCAAAGAAGTAATATCTTTGCGTAATTTTTTACGGACTTCCTTAAGGCGTTTAGCGGCTTCGGCCTCGCTCTTACGGTAGTCTGCCAGTTCAGCTCTCTGCTCGTCAGAAAGAATGAATTTTTGGGAGCCATCGGTCTTGGCCTGCTGAAGTTCGCTAATTTTATTACGCGCCTCATTGAGTCTGTTTTCCAGCTCCAGGAGCTCCGCCTGGTATTGTGCTTCAGCTTTGGCGCGGTACTCCTGAATTACTGTGAAAGGTCTGTTTAGTGTAGCGCGGCTACGCATGTTGATGAGACTGCTGCTTCCGGCCATTTGCTCAACCAGGTTTTGAGCCAAGGTGAGATTGCCGTTAAGCGGCTGGACAAATCTTTGGCCAAAAATGGAGGAAACACGAACTGAGAAGCTATCGTGCAGCATATCCACGTCTCCCACCAAAACGACAGAGCCATCACGGCTGGATTCTTTTAAGGCTGTTTTAGCTTCCGTGGCCGCTGTTTGCTCTCCTTCCGAATCTGTTTCGGTTGAAGTCTTCTCTGGAGCGCCCTCGGGGAAGGCCGTTTTGAACTTGCCGGAGAGCATGATTGCCAGCTCGTACTCCTTGTTGGAAGGCTGGAAATCACGACTGATGAGTGTGTTTCTTTCAGCCATTAGCTTATCCACCAGTTGTGAATTCTTGGAAGACTTGATCAGGACCTCTTTGGTAAGCCCTGTGGCCGGCGTCCCGCTAAAGTTGCCGGCAAAAGCCATCAACATGTTGTCTACCTGGGCAGTGGAGATGTTTTTTTCGTCAAAAGCAGACGAGGTCAGGCTTAAAACAGTCAAAAACTCAGCCCCCTGGCCCCCTTGTGCTGAAAGCATGGTCGGGTAGTTTTTATCTGCGACAACACGGGTTGAATCAAAAGTGATCCCCCAGGCAGTGAAAAGCTTTTCCATATTGGAGGAGGTGTCCATCCGTGCCATCGGATTTTGCTGGGACATGGCGGCTGGGTCTAAACGGAAAAGAGGATCGACAAATGCGAGCAGGTGGCCACCGCGCAGGACGAACTGGTCCAATGCAAAAAGAGCTGTGTCTGGCAGCTCTTTGGGGTGGATTACCAGAAGCGTATCGATTGATCCATCAATTTCGGTGACGTCTGAGCTGAGCTCCACCACATCAAAGTCACGTTTAAGTTCACTGACAACTGTCCAGGGCTGGCTGCCCTGCTGTTGCTGCATCATCATTGGGTTTATGGGAACCCCGAACACTGGCAGCTCTGTCAGAATACCGATTTTAGCCTTTTCCGGAGTTGCAACTCGGGCGATAGCGCGGGAGATATCATATTCCAGCAGGCGCTCGCGGGCAGGTGCGAGGAAAGGAAGCGCAACGGTGCTATCAAGGCAACTGATGGCAATGCCCATATAGACTGTATCGCCGGTATTGATCATCTGTCCTTCCACACCATCGGCGCGAGCCATATCTTCGGCATCTGAGTCAGGTTCAGGGTTATAACGTTTGACGCGCAGTTTGCCCTTGGAGGCTTTGCTATACTCCTTTAAAAGGTCATCCACATTGCGTGAATAGTTTTTGATAAAAAGTTGAGCCGCCTCAGAGCCACCCTGAGAGCAGTAGAAGCGCAGTTCTACCGGTGTATCCAGACTTTGCAGAATATCCCGGGTGCCCTGGCTTAGTGTAAAAAGTTTGTTTTCAGTAAGGTCCAGGCGAACTTTCACCACATTGGCGATCATGCAAAGAGCCACTACAACTACAAGCATGACCAGGACGCCTACTGAGCTAAAGAGGAAAGATATGTTCTTATTGCTTTTCATATTTGGTCGTTAATTCCTTTTCGTTTCAGGTTAATTTTATCCAGCGCGGTAGTTCCGTATTACAACTCCAGTGGTGAAGAGACAGAAGAAAATCAGCCCCAGGAAAAACATAATATCACCGGAGTCCAGGATGCCCCGTTGAAATTGCGAGAAGTGGGTCATCACGCTGATTGAGGCAACAGCGTTGATCACGCCCGAGCCAAACCACTGGCTAAGCATATCGTTCAAAGGAGGCCAGCCGGCCATCACCAGGATCAGGCACAGGAGGACTGAAAGAATAAAGCTTATCACCTGGCTGCGTGTAATGGCAGAAGTCAGGCAACTGACGGCAAGATAGGCACCAGCCATCAGGAAGCTGCCCAGGTAACCGCAAAAGATCACTCCGTTATCGGGGCTGCCTAAATAGTTGACAGTAATCACCATGGGGAAGGTCAGCGACAATGCCAGCCCCAAGAAGAGCCAGGAGGCAGTGAACTTGCCGACAATCGCCTGCCAGCCGGTGACTGGCATGGTGAGGAGCAGCTCAATGGTGCCAAGGCGTCGCTCTTCGCTCCAGAGCCGCATTCCCACGGCCGGAACCAGGAAGAGATAGAGCCAGCAATGCCAAAAGAAGAAGGCGTTCAGGGATGCTTCATTTCGAGCGAAGAAATCGCTCAAAGGGAACGTGAAAACCCCAGCCAGAATCAGGAAAATAACAATAAATACATAAGCGACCGGGGAGGTGAAATAGGCTCCCAGCTCGCGCTTTGCAATCGTATAAATATTTCGTACAGCTAAATTCATATCAATGATTATTCTTTCTTAAACGAAGTTAAACATTAACGGTAATGCGTGGCCCGCCCTTCTTAGGTTTTTTTACCGTATCGGGAAGGGTTATGGCGCGGAAGACCTCATCCAGTCGCCCGTCATCAGTATGAAGCTCATCAAACTTCCATCCAGAGCTAATGGCCAGCTCGGCCACCTGGGCCGCCAGACCCTGAGCTCCCTTTTCTTTGGGGTAGACCCGCAGAGTGAGCGCATTTTCTCTTGTTTTCACAGTTTTAATCTCTCCCGCCATTGAAAGGGTTTTAAGTTTCGCCTTGAGCTCTGCCTCGTTCACATTTTGGACAGTAACCAGAATGGAGGCAAAGTCCGGGTGCATGGCCTTGAGCTGGCTTGGTGAACCGTTGGCAACGATTGAGCCACGGTCAATAATAATAGTGCGAGTGCAGACCTCTAAGACCTCTTCCAAAATATGAGTTGAGAAGATAATCGCCTTGCGCTTACCCATATTCCGGATGAGCGAGCGGACTTCATGCTTCTGATTGGGGTCCAAACCATCGGTTGGCTCATCCAGAATGAGGTACTCGGGATCGTGAAGAATGGATTGCGCAAAGCAGGCGCGGTGGCGAAAACCCTTAGAAAGAGTGTCCACATTCTGATGGACAACAGACTCCAGAAAACAGGTTTCAATGGCAGACTCAACAGCCTTCTTGCGTTCGGCTCCACGCAAGCCGCGAAGCTCAGCCGCAAAGTTCAAAAAACCATAGACCGTCATATCCGTATAGAGAGGAGCGTTTTCAGGTAGATAGCCTAAAGTTTGTTTGGCCCTGATAGGGTTTGCCAGCATGTCGAACTCTCCTACGCGAATGCTGCCTGAATCTGGTGGAATGAAGCCTGTGATCATTCGCATCGTGGTAGATTTACCAGCTCCGTTTGGCCCCAGAAAGCCGAGAACTTCTCCCTTGCCAACAGTAAAGGAGATGTTGTCCACTGCTCGCTTGGGACCAAATAATTTGACTAGATTTTCTATCTTAATCATTTGTGTTCCTTAAATCAAAACCGTACCTTGCTTCCCACAGAAACAAAGTATGTATCGGTCCTCATTTTTTTGAAAATATACGTTTAGCCTTGGGGTGTGTGTGCATTTACACCACCACCCGTCCTCGCTGCCCATTTATAAGGCAATATGTTGCTTCCAATCAACCTTAAAATATGGTTTATCTCAGCCAAACAGGGCTTCCTCCGCCTCTTTTTGCGCTTGTGGTGCTTCTGAGAAAACTGTTTGCAGCCAGCAGGGCGAAGTGTTATCCTCTTTGCAGCTATGAAAATAAGGAATAATCTTTTTAACTGGATTTTGATGGCTGTTCTGTTTCAAGGTGTTTTGACTCTGAACAGTTGGGGCGCTTCTCCGGCCAAATCGTATCATTTTGATGAAAAAGGTATTTCGCGCGAGGCTCTGGATAACTACCTGGCGCGCTCCATTACCATGGCCTGCTTTCTTACGCCGCATCTGCCTGAGGGGAGTCACTCCAACCCCTACCATGACGATGACAAACGGATGCTGAAGGAGATCGGAGCTAAGTTCATCGGCAGGGCTATTTATCGCTGGGGAGGCGAGTCACACCTGAGCACCACTGAATTTTGGTCTAATGCAAGGGAGATTATCCAGGAGTTCCACGCTTTTGATCCTGACATTGTTTTTCAAAGCTGCCTCTTTGAGGTTGTAACACGTGAGGTGGGGAACGTCCCCATACCCGCCTGGGTTTTCGAAGGGTATGGCCTGCCTGTTGAAGAGCGCAACTTTTCCTACGAAAAAATGCTCAATGAAAAAGGTGTTTTTGTTGATCACTGGAGCCGCGATAACAGTGTGCCCGACATCAGCCGTCAGGAGACCCAGCTCTGGTTTTACTATCTGGCCGGCGCTTATATGGAGGTCGGTTGTGAAGCCTTCCACCTGGGGCAAGTAGAGCTGATTGGGATGAATGACCCCGAGCGCAAGGCCTGGGCGGATTGGATTGCCAAGATACGTGAGCTGGCCAAAAAGAAAGCCCGGCGCCATTGGATAATTCTCGATGCGCACGTCCCCCACGGCGGAATGCTTTTGAAGGGTAAAAGCCTGATTGACTTCAACTCATTCCCGCTGCGAGTCAAAGATGTGCCGGAAAAACCAATGGGTGGAAAACTGGAGGTAAACTATCTCGACTCCATTTATAAGAAGAGTTTGGGCTGTGAGACCCCTTCCGGCTGGAGTTGTGAGCATCTGCCATACCTGGTCGAGTTTGATAACTACGGCAGGAGCAAGAACCCCGGCGTTGCAAATGAAGGCAGCTACTATGCCTGGGGTTGGGATGAAATCTCCTGGTACTCTCTTTTGCCCGAGGAAGAGCGAAACAGCTGGCTTGAATATGCCTATAACTGGCTCAAGAAGACCGATTCCGATGGCCACCTGCAAATGCCCGGTAACCGGATTATTACCTGCCCCAATAAGTCAGAAGGCAGATATCGCGCCAACCAGAAGAGTGAGCAATGTCCCATCGGCTACTCGCAAGAAGGCACAATCAAAAAACTCTGGAATCCTTAAAGGTCGCCACCCCTCTGGCTAGCTTGCTCAGCCTCATACTTTTCCATAGCGCTGAGCAGGCTGGGGACCGTATAAGGGGTGGCCTCGACAGTTGCGGTAATCTGCAATGCCGCCAGTGCCTTGCTGGTCTCTGGGCCAATGCTCGCAATTTTCAAGCCGGGGAATTTTTCTAAAAGAGCAGGGAGGGGGTAAAGGCTATGAAAATGCAGGACTGCTGAGGCGCTGCAAAAAGTGAGCCAGTCAGCGCCTTCAGCGCGGAAGAGGGCGTTCTCCATGACTTCAGGAGACTCAGCCAGAGTGCAATAGAAGGGGATATCATCTACAATGGCACCCATGTCTTCGAGCTGGCGGGGCAGGTCAGCGCTGCCGATTTCAGGGCGTATGAGCAATATTCGGCGGTTTTCCAAAGCGTCAAATTTATTTATCGCTTTGGCCAGAGCTTTGCCCGTATGTTCTTGTGGGATAACATCCACCTGAAGGCGCAGCTCCTTGATCTTTTCAGCGGTTGCAGGGCCCACCGCAGCAATTCTGGCACCTCCGAAATCTCTCATATCCTGAAACCTGCGGAAAAAGAGCCCAAAGAACATCTCAACCCCGTTTGTGCTGCTAAAAACAATCCAGTCATAGCCGTTCAGGCCGGCAATTGCTTCGACGATTCCTTGATGGTCCGGGTGCGGCTCGATTCGGATGGAGGGTATTTCAATGGGCTGGGCACCTCGCTGGGAAAGCTCCTGCACAAAGGATTTTGATTGTGTGCTGGCACGCGTAACAACAATCCGCTTGCCTGAGAGGGAGCTGCTTTTCATCGCAACAGCTTCGCAAGCCTTCAGCCAAAAAGCTCTTTCTTTTTGGAGCAGCAGGAGAGGCTGCTCGGAATCGGGCGAAGGCAAAGGTTCTGCCAGAACGACTTCACCTTGTAGCTGGTCAGGTGGAGTGGGAGTATCGCCCCAGTCTTGAACTTTGGTGCAGTAAAGCAGGTTCTCCGGAGGTTTGCAGTTACTCCCCAAGTTTTGTGCTTGAGCAAGAGTGGTCAGCTCAATCTTGTTTTTTTCGCACTGGAGACGAATATACTCTTGCGCAAGCTCCGAGATTTCTGGGTCCAGAATAACCTTATCAACCTCTTTGAGCCGATCTGCAACGCGGGCGCTTACGAATGGCAGCCTTTCGGGTCCGACCCCGAAGAGGAAAACTTTCCCTTGCATCCTTTTCATGCTGCTTCAGTTTAGCAGAGAAGCATAAAACGTAAAGACTCCCTACAGCCAATGGATAAAATAATAGCGATTATTCGAGAGCTGCACCGAAGTTTGCTCTTTTTAAAAAACACGTTTGCTGCTACAAGTAAAGGTCTTTGAGTGAGCGATTATGAAAAAACTAGCACGCTGTTGGATGATCTTTTTTCTTGGACTGGTCTTTACCATTGGGCTTTCCGCACAAGGATGGATGCAATGGAGAGGCCCAGCGATGAACGGCTCCACAACAACGACCAATCTGCCAATCGAGTGGTCTGAGCAAACCAATATCGTCTGGGCAGTTACGATGCCCGGCAAAAGCGGCTCCACTCCTGCAATTTTTAATACAAACATATTTGCGGTCAGTCAGGGCTCTTATGGTAGGCTTCTTCTCCTGAACCTGGCTATGAAAAACGGAAACGTTCTTTGGGAAAAAGAGATAACACGTGTTGAAAACTGGGAGAGTGACTCCTCTTTTGAGAAAGGTTTCTACTCTTTGAGCTCCCCAATAACCAATGCCAAGAATATCTGGGCGCTATTTGGGAGCGGTCATATTGCCGCTTATGATTTTGCAGGTAATAAACTCTGGAAGCGTGATCTCCCTAATGAACATGGTCTTACAAAGAGTCGCTTTCTCAACGCAGTCACGCCGGTCTTCTTTGCCGGAAGGCTCTATATCCCTCTGCCGGCCGAAGACTCGGCTTCCCAGCCGAAGCCTCTCCTTTTGTGCCTGGATGCTAAAAACGGAGCAACTTTGTGGACTCAGGAGTGGCTCGCTCACGCCAATGAAAAACAGAGATGCGGCCCCCTGAGCGCTTCTCTCTATGAAGGGGAGGGTGAACAGAAAAAACAGCTCATTGTCTCTGGGGTCAGTGGTATCACAGGGCATTGTTTGGAGAGCGGCGATGAAATTTGGAGCTATCTTCCAGCAAACGGGCAGTCAGCTAAGCAGGAGCTCATTTTATCTGCACCGGTGCCGGCGCCTGATATGGGAGTGCTTTTTGCAGTTATCTGTAGTCAAAAATCGCTAATTGCCATCGATATGAACAGCGCCACAGGTTCCGTCGAAGAAAAGGATTTAGTCTGGATTAGCCAAGAGCAAGATGCTTTAAACAGCGTCTCTTCTCCTCTCTACTATCTGGGAAAAATTTATGTGTTGGAAACGGACTCTCCCAGCTCGTTGGTTTGCAGAGAGGCTGTAAATGGAAAAGAGCTTTGGAGGGGGCGGCTGAGTGTGAGAGATCGTTTCAGCAGTTCACCCACTGGAGCGAACGATAAAATCTACTGCCTGAGTGATGAGGGGCATGTTCTCATTATTAGCGCCGTTGCTTCACAGTATGAGGAAATCGCCAGCATAAAGATGGATGGCCAGACTTTTAATTCCAATATAGCGGTCTCCAATCAAAGACTGTTTATTCGGACGCTGGAAAAACTCTATTGCGTGAAAAAGCGGCAATGGATTCGTTTTATGGACAACGAGTTCCTGGATTAATAAAGAGCATCCCCGCATTCTGCTCGGATGCGGCGATATTTGTTGTTACACCCTACACGGGGTTTGCAACCCCGTGTAGGGTGTAACCGTTTCCTTCAATGTTATGTTTTGAGACAATGCAGTAGCTTCAGGGGGTGAATCTGCTTGAGATTCTTCGTTTTTTGTGTATACACTCACGCGCATGTTGAGTTCTTCAATACTTGCAGCGTCCACATTGGAGTTAGAAATCCATCCCCTGCTGATATTACCTTTTGTGTTGCTGCTTTTTTCTATAGCGGTGATGCCCCTGCTCAATTCAAAGTGGTGGGGCAAGTATTATCCTTATGTCTCGGTTGGTTGGGGGAGCATTGTACTTTTATATTATCTTTTTGTTTTCAAGGCGCCTGAGCCGGTGCTGCATGTAGCTGCTGAATATATGAGCTTTATAGCGCTTATCGGTTCGCTTTTCGTAGTTTCCGGTGGAATTCATATATCGACAAAGGGGCAGGCCAAGCCGCTATTGAATTGCGTTTTTTTGGCGGTGGGCGGGATTCTTTCGAACATTATTGGGACTACGGGCGCATCCATGCTTCTGATACGGCCGTGGATACGGATGAACAGAAGGCGGATTACCAGTTTTCATGTAGTTTTTTTTATCTTCATCATTAGTAATATTTCCGGAGCATTGACTCCTATTGGGGATCCGCCGCTTTTTTTGGGTTTTTTGAGGGGAGTTCCTTTCTGGTGGACTTTGGAGCATTGTTGGCAGGGCTGGCTGGCTGGGATGCTGATAACCCTTTCTGTTTTTTACTTTTTTGATTCTCGCAATTACCGTAAGGCATCTCTTCGAAAGGTGGAGGCAGAGCCGGAGCCTGCCGATGAAGGTGCCTGGAAAGTGAGCGGTTTGTCCAACCTGGGGTTCCTGCTTATGATTTTAGTTGCGGTTTTCATAGAGAGCTCATTTTTCGTGAGGGAAATTCTTATGATCCTGGCTGCGGTCGGTTCTTATTTGACGACATCGAAAGCGATTCATGAAAATAACAATTTCAATTTTCATCCGATACAGGAGGTTTCCTGGCTTTTTGCTGGGATATTTCTGACGATGCTGCCGGCGCTTAGCTATCTGGGGAGCCATGCGCAGTCTTTTGGTATAGATACGCCGATGAAGTTTTTCTGGTTTACCGGGTTGCTGTCCGGTGTACTGGATAATGCTCCAACTTATTTGACTTTTCTGGCGACAGCGATGGGACTTTACGGTGGGGATATTTCCTCCAAGGCTGATGTATTGCAGTTTGTGGCGCTACATGATCATCACCTGGTGGCGATTTCTTTGGGAGCAGTTTTCTTTGGAGCGATGACTTATATCGGCAACGGTCCGAACTTCATGGTTAAATCGATAGCGGATCAGGAGGATATTGAGATGCCCACGTTTTTTGGATATCTCTTTAAGTATGCGGTGCCCTTTTTGATTCCGATATTTTTACTGGTCTCGCTGCTGTTTTTTTCACCGTGGAGTATTTTTTAGCGGAGTGGGATTCTCAAGAGAATTTGGTTGGAGTCAGATAAGCAAGGTTTTATACTTGCAAGCGCTGCTATGGGTGAAGAGAGCAAAGAGTGGATGATTGAGGTAAAAGGGTTGACGAAGTGCTACGGGAACTTTGAGGCGATTAGCGATTTGAATTTCACCGTAAAGCGTGGGGAAATCGTCGGACTTTTGGGGCCAAACGGGGCAGGCAAGAGCACGACGTTGCGTATTTTATCCACTTTTTTGGCAGCGACTTCTGGGACGGCTCGAGTAGCTGGTTTTGATGTTTTTAATGAATCCGATAAGGTGCGCAAACGGATTGGATATATGCCCGAGAACAATCCGCTTTACCTGGATATGCGGGTTTATGAGTATCTTAAGTATCGGGGCAGGCTGAAAGGGCTCGATGCACGCCAGAGCAGAGAACGGGCAGAAATCGTGATGAAGGAGTGCGACCTGGAAGATGTGCAGCGGAAGATGATTGCCCAGCTTTCTTTGGGGTATCGCCAGAGGGTAGGTCTTGCGGATGCACTGGTGAGCGAGCCTGAACTGATTATTTTGGATGAGCCGACTTTAGGTCTGGACCCGAACCAGGTGCGTGCTGCCCGCCAGCTGATAAAAGATTTGGGGGGAAAACATACGGTTTTGATTTCAAGCCATATTTTGCATGAAGTGGAAATGACCTGTAATCGGGTACTGATTTTGAATCAGGGCAAAATACTGGCTTCTGATGACACGGCCCACTTGCAGTCCATTATGGGGCAAACAGCCCGGGTAGTGGCAGAGATAAAAGCGCCACTGGAGGATTTGAAGTTTTTCCTGAAAAACTTTGAAGGGTTACTGGCAGTTGATATTTCGGCGGCGGAGGGAGATTACTATCTCTGTGCACTTTCTTTTGGGGCTGAAGCTGCCGACCCAAGAGAAGAGGTTTACAAGCTGGTGGTTAAAAATAATTGGCTTTTGAGGGAACTGACAATCAGTCGGCCTTCGCTGGAGGATGTTTTTGTCCACCTGACCAAGAAGAAGCAAGAAGAAGATGACGAGGAATAGAGGGGTGAGGAGGAATCATCTGTGAAAGTTTTTAGGACACTGCTTAGGAGAGAGCTGGGGGTCTGTTTTGGCGTATTAAACGGATATGTGATTGTGAGTGCAGCGCTCTTTCTCGTGGGGGTCTGTTTTTACGATCTGGTTTATCGCCTAAACACACAGCCGACGGATATGACCTTGACGGAAATGTTTTTCTTTTCCTGGTACTTCTGGTTAATCCTGTTGTTATCGACGCCACTGATTACGATGCGCACCTTTGCGCATGAGAAGTCCACGGGCACTTATGAAACGCTGATGACTGCGCCGGTGAGCGATGTGGAGGTGCTCTTGAGCAAGTTTTGCGGAGCGCTCTTTTTTCACGCGATTATATGGCTGCCTGTTTTCATCTCAATGTTGCTGCTGCGCTTCTATATTCATAATCCGTTGGTGGTGAATGTTACCAGTATTCTTACCACTTATTTTGCGGTGTTGATGGTGGGAGCCCTTTATATTTCCATTGGTTGCTTTGGATCAGCTTTGACGCGGAGCCAGATTGTAGCGGGGATGGTGAGTTTTACGCTGGGCATGGGGATATTTATGTTGAGCGTCAACGTGCTTTTTGTGGTTCCGGAGCCCGGCCAGCTATCCCTGATTCTGGCCAAGATATCTCTGGCCGATTACATGAGGGATTGCTCTCGGGGGATACTGGATAGCCGTCCTTTCTTATTTATCTTAAGCTCAACTTTTCTTTTTCTTTTTTTAACGTGGCGCGTTTTAGAATGGCGTCGGTGGAGGTAGAAGATGGAATACGATGAGATCAGTTTTTCAGCGATTAAACGCAGGCGAATCAAGCTCAATGTGCTGGGCTCGCTGGTCGGATTGCTGGCGGTGGTTGTATTATTAAATTTGCTGGGTTCGAGGCACTTCTTTAGGTGGCATCTGGATTCCAGGGATACTTCAATGCTTTCTCCGATGACGGTGGAAGCGCTTAAATCTCTTAAGCAGGATGTTAGAGTGGTGGTGCTTTTTAAGACAGATTTACCGCTTTATGCGTCTATTAATAATCTGCTCAAAGAGTATGAAAATGTAACCAGCCGTTTGAAGGTAGAGAGGATCGACTACATTGAAAACCCGCAGGCAGCCGAAGCAATCAAGAATAAATATCGACTCAGCTTGCCCGCGACAGATAAAGAGACCTTTTTCCGAGATTTGGTTATCTTTGAAGTGGATGGTAAACCACCGCGGGTGATTTACGAGAAAGAGTTTTCTGATTTCAATGTATCCGATGTTGTTTCAGGGCGTGACCAAAAGATTAAGAGAATCACCTTTAAGGGAGAGATGCTTTTTACTGGTGCGCTGGCCTCTCTGATGGAAAGCGGAGAGCGTGTGGCGTACTTTTCAATGGGGCATAATGAGTTTGACCCGGAAGAAAAGGATGAGCTCAGCGGCTACTCAAAGTTCGCTGAGATACTCACTCAAAATTACGTCCAGGTGAAAAAATTCCATATTTGGGCTGAAGAGACAGTGCCGGCTGATTGTAATCTTTTGGTTATCCCAGGTCCCAGAAAGCCATTGGTTGAGCAGGAGGTTGCCAAGGTTGGGGAGTACCTGAAGCGCGGTGGAAGCTTGCTGGTTCTCTTCCCTCAGTCTGGAGTTACTCGGCTTGAGCCTCTTTTAAAAGAGTGGGGAGTAGAGGTAAAGGACCAGTTGGTTTACGATCCGGAGGTCGTACGCCTAAACCAGGGGCTAATGCTGACTAACTTTAACTCCCAAAGCGCTATTACCCGTCCCCTATATGGTTCTCAGATGTATATGCCGCTAACCCGTGCTGTTTGCAAAACAGGCTTTGCTGGCAAGGCGGCTGATGCTCCACAGGTGATGGAGCTGCTTTTGAGTGGTCCCAAAGGGGTTCTGGTTGCTCCTGCTACTGATGGGAAGGAGATGCAGATTGAGAGCGAAGAGAGTCAGGAGTTTAGCATGGCGGTTTCTGTGGAAAAGGGAGCACTTCAGGGAGTGGACTCTCTTAAGGGAACGACCCGCATTGTGGCTGTGGGGAGCTCTGTGTTTCTCAATAACAACTGGATAGATGCTTCTTTTGGCAATCGCGACTTTGCAGTGTTGGCGATAAACTGGCTCCTGGATAGAAGCCAGTTGATGAAGGGAGTCGGCCCGCGGGCCATTGTGGAGTATCAGCTTAATCTGAGCGATGTTCAAATTAAGCTGCTTATGTGGGTTATGATGGCAATAGTCCCCGGGATTGTGTTGGGAGTTGGGCTGATTGTGTGGGCTCGCAGGCGTAACTAGCACTGGAGTATAGATGAAGACAGGATTAACGTGGATATTGATCGGTTTGGCCGTGGTCCTGGCTATAGCTGTGTTCTGGTTCGATAAGCCGCCCTCTCAGCCTGATGCACCACAGAAAGGGCCGCTGTTCCCTCACTGGGATGAAAAGAAGGTGAGTTCTGTAGATTTTTTTTATTCATCCAATAGTTTTGTGAGCGCTTTAAAGGAGGCGGGTCATTGGAACTTGCAGGCGCCTCTTCGCTATCCGGCTAATGAGGAACTCCTGGAGCAGATTGTCTCTTCCATTCGGTTGTTGGCTTCGGACCAATATATTCAGGGAGAGGAGTTGACCAAAAATAAAAAAGCGCTTTCGGATTATGGAATTAAACCTTTTCACCGCTCGCTGATCCTTCAGCATGGAAATGAACGGGTGGAGATTCGCCTGGGCGATCAAACGGTTGGAGAAGATGAAGTCTTTTTCCAATTGATTGGAAGAGATGGCGTTTACCTTGCCCCGACAGCTTTTTCTCTTTTGATACCGGAAGAATCAGACGGCTGGAGAGACTCTCGAGTGGTGAGACTGGACCGAAAAAGAGTAGAAAAAATTAGCTTTAAAGCACCGTCCCCTTACGGTTTTGAGCTGGAGCGCAGAGTAGGGGACCCAGAGCGTTGGAGCATTGTCCGCCCTACGCCAGCCAGGGCTGAATCCAAAAAGGTTACTGCTTTATTGGAACTTTTTTCTGAGTGGGATGTGCTCAAGTTTGTGACCGATAACCCCAGAGAGTTTAATACCCGCTACGGGTTGGCGCAGCCGCAGGCTGAAATTGAATTTATGTTTAGCAGCGCCTCTTTGGCTTCTGGGGTGAACCCTGAAGCTTTACCATCAGATGTTCAGGCCAGCCTGGCTCCAGGGGCGGAGCTGCGAACACTGAAGGTTGAGTTCGGAAATATAGACGTTACCAATACTGAGGCAGCCTATATTGGGTTAATTGATAAAGGAAACACCAACGTTATTCTTGCAAAAGGAGAGTTTCTGAAAAACTTGATGTTCCCCTGGCAGGAGCTTCGTACTCAACGGCTTTGGGATATTGAAACGAATGAGGTCAAAGAGGTGGTTTTCACAACTTCTCCCACGAATGAAAAAGAACGAGGTGGCTTTGTGTTAAAAAAAGAGGACTCCATGGAAAGCTGGCGGGCCGAAGGGTTTGGAGCCAATACTCTTAGTGGGACCAATAGCTACAAAGCTGACCCCAAAGTGGTGGAGTGGGTTTTGGACCAACTGGCTCACACGGAGGTTTGGGAGGTGGCCAAGGATGCAGTGACTGATTTTTCCCCGTATGGTTTAGAGGAACCGTTTCAGAGTATTCGAGTAGAGAGAGAAGGATTGGTGCCTCAGCAGGTGGACTTTGGTTGGGCTCAAAGTCTGGCTGCGGATTCTGAAGAGGATGAGGAGGTTGTCTATGTACGATCGCGCGGCTCAGGCAACCTGGCAAACGAATCCTCAGTAAGCGAAGTGGCAATAGCTGATGCGCTTAAGTTCCCCACCGATGCTTTCCAGATGAGTGTGCGGGATGTGATAAACTTTACGACCAATGACTTTGTACAGGCGACTTTTCAGTTGGGAGAGCGCACCCGTACCGTCGAGCGTGGTCTGGCTGGTGAATATAAGATAGCTGGGTATAGCGGAGAAATCCCGGAAGAGGTGATTTTTATTTTTGACGAGCTGGTTTATCGGTTGGGGACGTTGCGTGCCGAGAGCTGGATATATATTGGCGATGAGATACCACCAGAGTTTGAAATGCCAGAAGTTGAGCGCTCTTTGAAAGTTCAGTACCTGAGAAAGGGGAATGTGGGAGAGTGCCATCTCATTTTTGTAGGAATGAGGGTGGATGGAATGCAGATTGCCGCGGTGAGACGACAAGGTAAAATGTGGATTTTCAAGTTTCCTCCAGTGGTCTATGAATATTATGGGGATATGCTTGATATCCTGATGGGCAGGGATGCAGCAGGGAGAAAATAACCGAGACTTGCGGGCTCGCAAGGCAGTAGCATTTTGGCTGTACTTGAAACAGAAAAGAGCATTAATGCGTTGGATGTTCTATCCAGTGTTTGGTGCTTTAATTTTAATTTTTTTCTGTTTTGTCTGGTTATCAACAGTCGGATTGCCTGCTTTTGCCACTCGGCAAATTGCCCATGAACTCAACTCTTTGGGGTTTGAATTTAAAGCGCAAAAACTGAAGCTGACCTGGGGGTTGGGTGTCTATGCTTCAGGGCTCTCTCTTTCTCCTAAAGAAGAAGGCGGAGCACACTTTTGTTTATCGGATGCTGTGCTCAACATCGGTTTTTGGAGGTGGCTTCAGAGTGGCAATGTTATCGGTTCGGTTCAGATCCGACAGGGGCATTTACAGTGGCCCCTTGGAGAGCAGGAAGGCGAAGAGCTTGAACTTGATGAGATAGCTGGAGTGATGGTATTTGACGAAGTTGAGCAGGATGTTTGGACTCTTAAGAACCTTAGGGGCAAGCTCCTCAATACGGAGATAAATATCACCGGTGAGCTCAAGAATGCCGATGCACTGGCCAGAATGCAACTGCCAAAAAAGAAAGACCGTGACCCTGAGCAACTCAAGAAAATCAAGAGGTCTATCTTGTATTCTCTAAACTTGTTAAAGACCTTTGAGACGGAGGCCTCCCCGCAGCTAATGCTCAGGCTCAGACTTGATGCTGAAGACTGGATGAAATCCAGCGCAGATGTGATTTTCGATCTACAGGATTTGAGGGGAAGTTATGGAGCCGGAGAGCGCTTCCAGGCACAAATTTTACTGGCAGATTTGGGAAGCACCAACGGATTGAGAAGCTTGAAGTTGCGCGCTAATTTGGAAAAGGCTTCCAGCCAGCGCTTCGATATCTACCTGGATCAAATTAACTTTGAGGGAACTCTCTTTTTTGATAGCGACAAGATGCTTCCGCTGGCTTTGAATCTGGAGGGAGATGCTAACTGGGCTTCAAATCGGCTTTTTTCTGCTCATGACTTCCATTTTGATCTTCGGACTGGACCAGCTCCGGAGGCGAATTCTAAAACGCGAGTAAACCTTAGTGCCCAAGTCGCTAACTTACAGATCGATAAAGTAGGGGGAAGCGACCTTTTCGAGTTTTCTGCTGAAATAGATAATGGCTGGGATTTGGAAAAAGGACCTTTTTCTCTTTTTAGCTCTGACCTGTTTCAGGATTTTAACTTGGAGAAATACCAACAGCTCTTCGAGCATCCTGATTTCCCCAAGCGTCTGCGCACTTCTTTTCGGCTGGCGCGCCCCCAGTCGCGATGGGGGAGAACGGATTGGCTGGATGCCGACATAACTTTGACCAACCGTCCGCCGGCTGAGTATGCGAAGTGGAACGGCCCTGAGTATGGTCTCTGGCGCTGGATGCTTCCCCTGGGTTGGGATATGCGTTTGAACTCCGGACCGCTTCATATCCCAAAACCGCTAGTACGGACTGATTACTTAAACCTTGCCCTGGGCTGGAGTGCTCCGGAATTCGAAGTAAAGAAAATCTATTCTCAGCTTCATCATGGCGAGTTGGATGTCGCTGCCAAGCTGGATATGGAGTCCCGGATTGCAGTGGGAGCGGGAGAGATGGATTTTGATGCGCATCAAATGGCTAACTTGCTGGATGCAGCCGGACAGAGATGGATTAAACAATTTGGCTGGGAGCCAGAGACTCCGCCTACCGTGAGCGCTTCGGCCAAGGTGAAGTTGGCCGAATGGACGAACTTGAATCCGGACTGGAATCAGGAGGTTTTACCCTGGCTTGAGCTCAAGGGGCATGTGAACGGAACCAACGCAAACTTTCAGGGGATTCCTGTGCTGAGTGCCGATGGAGATTTTTGTCTTACGAATAAACTATGGACACTCCCAAAGTTTACGGTAACTCGGCCCGAGGGAAGTGTTGTTTTTTACTATGAGGGGGATTCCGATACGCAAGACTACTTGTGGGATTTTAAAAGTCGGTGCAACCCGCAGGCGCTCTCACCAATTCTGGGGGAAGGGGCAGCCTTGGCATTGGAAATGTTTGAGTTTACGACGGCTCCGGATATTGAGGCAAAACTCTGGGGACGATGGAAAGACCTGACAAAAACAGGGCTTGATGGGAAAGTGGTAGCAGAGAACTTTGTTTTTCGGGGCCAGCCGCTGGAGCATGTTCACTCCAGTGTTACCTTTACAAATGGTCTTCTACGAGCTGTGAGCTCGGAGTTGCGGTTGCCACCGACTTCAGCTCCAGTGTCGGAAGCTGAAGTAGGTGAAGGGAGAACAGCCACAGAGCCTGTGGCGGGGCAGGGTATTCATGTGGAAGAGGTAACCTTTTCGAGCAGCCGCCAAGAGGTAACAATCACCAATGCAGTTTGCCGCCTTTATCCCCGTATTATTACCCGAATAATCGGACCCGAGACAGACGCGGTTATGGAGCATTATCACTTTAGCGGGCCTCCCCTGGTAAGTGTGGATGGTGTCATCCCTGTAAACCAGGCTGAACACTCTCATATGGACTTTCAGTTGGAAGAAGGAGTTGGTTTACGGTGGTGGAAACTCAGTCCTCAGAATCTAACGGGTCTGGTTCGCTGGCAGGGAGAGTATTTATCTCTGACTAATATAAGTGCTGATTTCTATGGTGGTGCGCTTAATGGGTGGGCTGCTTTTGACTTTACCCAAAAAGGAGGAGCCGATTTTCAATTCGATGCAGAATTTAAAAACTGTGCCTTAAAGCCGTTTATCAATAGTTTTAACAGCAAACCAAACAAGCTGGAGGGGCTGCTGGATGGACGGTTGATAGTGGAAAAGGCTAACAGTGCGGACTGGGACAGCTGGAATGGACGGGGTTCTGCCAGTATTACCAATGGACTTATCTGGGATATACCGATCTTTGGCCTTTTTTCTGATTTATTAAATGAGGTTTCTCCCGGGCTGGGCAACTCGCAGGCAAGCAGAGGTGGCGGAACCTTCACGATGACTGATTCCGTCATTTTGACCGATGACTTGGAAATAGCTTCGCCGACATTTCAAATGCTTTACAAAGGGACGATAGACTTCAACCGCAACCTGGATGCCGTAGTGGATATGGATATACTGAAAGGCTGGGGCGATGTGGGTAAAGCGATTAACTTTATGGCAACACCCTTGCGGCGTGTGTTTCGCAGCTCAGTCAAAGGGACCTTTGAAGAGCCCGAGTTGGAGTTTGTTTATATCCCCAAGCCTTTTATGATATTTATGCGCCCCCTTAAGACGATTAAAGACCTCTTGAAGCTAAACAAAGCTGCAGAGGTCAATGATCTTGAACCTAAGGAGTGATGTAGAGATGCGTTTGCTTTTGAGACCGTGAGCGCAGGTGGAGGAGCTCTCCCAGGGGGGTGCGCTGGATAGTTGAAGAGAGAATCGCCTCCAGTTTTTTCTTTTTTTCTTCTCCGGAGATGGCAATCAGGGCGTGGTCTGCTATCGCGAGCTCTGAAAAGTTCAAAGTGATTCTCTCTGGCGGTGGTTTGGGGCCTGTTACGAAGCTATAGGCCAGATAGGAGTTGAGTGAATTTGTAATCCCGTCAGGAAAAAGGGAGGCAATATGGCCATCTTCGCCCATGCTCAAAAGGGCCATTCGCAGAGAAGAAGCATTGGCCATTTTTAAAAAATCTTCATAATCCTCAGTGGCTTTAATAGCCGCTTCTTCAGGTGGCAATTGCGTGGGGATTCGGTGAATATTGGCGGGGTGAATTCTCAAGGGCTTCAAGAGAGATTCGTGAGCGAGCTTATAATTGCTTTCCGGGTCATTCATAGGTACGCAACGTTCATCTCCCCAGAAAAAGTGAACATTTCTCCACCGTACCGGAATATCCAGGGACTGCTCGCAAATGGAAGTGTAAATTCCCTCAGCTGTCCTACCGCCGGTCAGTGCAATAGAGGCCAGAGTTTCTGTGGGCTGTAGGATATGCAAAGCATGTTCTGCCATTTTTTGGCAGAGAACCTCAGGATTGGGCAGATTGTGAAGAGTCGGTTTCATTCTAACAATTAAAACAAAATTATCTCCGATTTGGCTCTTCTACAAGAATGATTTGGTTTCTTTAAAGAGTAAAACCGGGGTGTTGTAGTAGCGTTTATTTTGAACGCCAACTGCTTAGTTTAGTTAAGGCCGGGCCAATATACCCGGCCTTGTCGCTAAAGCTTTAAACTAGAGTGTCGGCAGTTTCCAGGGAGCGCGATACTCGTAGTCCATGTACCAGGAGGCTTCCTTGTCACCAATGATTTCTTCTTTGACGGGGTCCCACTTAATGGTGCGCCCGGTACGGCTGGCAATGGTACCCAGATTGCAAACCGTGGTTGAGTGATGGCCGATAGCTACATCGCAGATCGGCTTCTTATACTCTCCATTGGCATCCTTGCCACCCAAGATGCAATTGTACCAATCTTGATGGTGGTTATTGCTCTTGTAGAGATGAATTTCATCATCCTGCAGGGGAGTTCCCAAAACACCATTGACCGAGCATTGGATTTTGCCACGGTTGACCCAGAGTGTTCCATCCTGGCCTTCGAAGGTGGTGCCATCGCGTTGGCTTTGACCGCAAATGATGCGTGCGCCGTTGGCATAGCGGTAATCAACTTCAAACCAGGAAGGGACTTCATAGCGTTTTTGCGGATCGTACTCGCAGCGCGCGCTGATTTGTACTGGGCCAGACTCATCCATTCCCAAGCCCCACTGCGCTATATCCAGGTGATGCGCGCCCCAGTTGGACATCTGCCCGCAAGCGAAATCCCAGAAGAAGCGGAAGTTATAGTGAACATGATTCTGGTTGTAAGGGCGCCAGGGTGCCGGTCCCAGCCACATATCATAGTCCAGCTCAGGCGGTGGGTTAGTATTGGGGCGGAACGGTTGATTATAGTTTACACCGGGCAGACCGACGCGCACCACTTTTACTTCACCCAGATACTCGTTGCGAACATATTCGCAAGCTTCGCGGAAGCCCGACATTGAGCGCTGCATACTGCCATTTTGTACTACCACGTTATACTTACGGGCTGCTTTGACCATGAGCTGAGTCTCTCTAATAGTCAGGGCCATCGGCTTTTCAACAAAAACATGCAGTCCGGCGGCGCATGCATCGATCGTTTGGAGAGCGTGCCAGTGATCAGGAGTGCAGATGATAACTGCATCCAGATTTTCTTTTTCCAGCATTTTGCGATAGTCCTTATAGGTCGCTGGAGTGCGTTTAGTCTTGTCTTCGATTCTCTTTCTGCCTTCAGCCAGCATGTTGTCATCCACATCGCAGACAGCCACAACGTTTTTGAAAACTAACGACTGATTCATGTGGCCACGCCCCTGGCCGCCGGTACCGATGACCCCCAGACGGATACCATCAGTGCCTTCAGCTCCAAAAGCAGGACGAGTCATGACATAAGGGAAGGCTGCTACAGCTGCTGTAGCAACCATGCTATTACTTAAAAATTGTCGGCGAGAAACACCCTGCCGATTTTCATTTTTGATATTCTCGGTTTTCATAAAAGCGTGTTAATTCTACTTCTCCTGGACAGATGGGGCAAGGATAATCGACCCCGTTCTTCAAAAGCAGGAGCAACGTTTATTCAATAAAAAAAGTGAGGGAAAAATAGATACATTAATTTTGCGGCTTGGGGAGCGTACTCCAGCGGATAAGTTTGCCAGCGGAGAAGACGAGCTCCGCTTTTAGAAAGCTCTCCGGATTGTATTCAGTATCCAAATGCCGCACCAGATACTCACCATCACCGCGAGTAATGCTGCGGTAGTTCCAGTAGCGATATTCTTTCATGTAGCGTCCGTAGTAAAGCCAGGTTTCGAGCTTGCCACTTTCCGTTTCTGAGTAGGTGATATCATCGGGCTTTCCCCAGGCAATGTAGACGGCATCTTTGGGCATTCCCACTTTAATTTCACCTGCATCCGTCAGTTTTTGGAATTCAGGAGAGAGCTCCTGATAAGCGGCCATTCTTTCCGTACGCCGTTTATCCACGGTGCTTGTGGCGCAAGCGGTTAAGATTGCGCCACAGCAGATCAAAACAGTTACTGCTTTGAAGTTCATATAAGGTGTAATGCTAATTTTCTAACATTCGCCCGCTACTTTGCATTTTCCACGGTGAACTTGTAGATCGTCACTTCATTGTATTTTTCACCCGGGTTCAGGATAGTAGAGGGGAAATGTGGTTGATTTGGGCTGTCGGGGAAGTGTTGAGTTTCCAGACAGAACCCTGCGTATTGCTGGTAGGGGCCTTCTCTGCCAACAAAAGCACCGTTGAGGAAGTTACCTGTATAGAACTGAACTCCGGGCTGAGTTGTGTAGACCTCCATGATGCGGCCGCTCTTGGTATCCAGAACTGTGGCTACCGCATGGAGAGGTGAAGTGGTGCAGTGCCTCAGGACGATGTTATGGTCAATTCCCTTGGGGCTGTTATCAAGCTGGTCAAAGCCGTGGTCAATTCGGTTGGGCTTGGTGAAGTCAAAGGGGGTTCCTTTAACAGAAAGTATTTCTCCCGTCGGGATCAGGCCTTCATCCACAGGGGTGTAGAAATCAGCGTTCAGGGTTACGATATGGTCCAGAATGGTTCCGGTGCCAGCCAGGTTAAAGTAAACGTGGTTGGTCAGGTTCACAACGGTGGTCTTATCTGTTTTTGCAAAATACTCTATTTTAAGATTGTTTTCCTTATCCAGGGTGTAAACAACTTCGATGGCCATTTTGCCAGGATAGCCCTCTTCCATATCAGCGCTGCTGGTGGTGAACTTCACTCCCACGTAGTCTTTGCCTTTGACTGTTTTGGCTTTCCAGATTTTCTGGTTGAAGCCGACAATACCACCATGGAGATGGTTTTTGCCATTATTCTGGGCCAGCGTGTATTCTTGCTCCCCGATAGAGAACTTGCCATTAGCGATGCGGTTGGCATAGCGGCCGACAATAGCACCCTGGTAGTCGCTTAGGTAAGGGGCGAGTTTATCGGAACCCAAAGCGACATCGCCAATTTTTCCATTACGGTCTGGCGCTGTGATCTGAACGATAGTGGCTCCAAAAGTAATGAGCTTGACGGTTACTCCCTGTCCATTATCGAGGGTGTATGCATCTATTTTATCACCTTGCGGGGTGGTATCAAAATATGATTTTTCTATTTTCATAGGTTTATTTTCAGCCATTGCCTCAGAGCTTCCCAGATGGAAAAACGCCGTGGCCAGCACGATTGAGGTTAATATCTTTACACTTCTCATAAGTGGTTTGGATTCTACGATGCTCAGCCTAAAATGTCCACACCGAACATTGAGCAAATCTTTAATGATCTCTTTTTAGAAGATACTGGGCAAGAGCACGGAGTGCAGCAGCTTTATCACCAAAAATCTCCAGAATTGAAAAAGCATCCTGAGTGAGCTCTGAAGCCAGGGTTTTGGACTTTTCCAATCCGAGCAGAGCAGGGTAGGTGGCTTTTTGTACTTCCGCGTCTTTGCCTGCGGTTTTACCCAGTTTTTCCGAGCTTTGGGTGACATCCAAAATATCATCTATAATTTGAAAAGCCAGGCCGACCTTGTAGCCAAAGGTGGTTAACGCCTCGAGCTGCTCCGGTGTCGCGTTGGCATTCATCGCACCCAGACGGGTGGAGAGACAAAGCAGGGCGGAGGTTTTGCGCTCATGAATATATTTTAATTCCTCCAGACTAATTGCTTTGCCTTCGCTTTCCAGGTCTATGGCCTGACCGCCCACCATTTGAAGGCTGCCAGAGTGATGTGCCAGCTCTGCAGTAATCTCCTTGTGAGTGTAACGCTCTGTGGCCTTCCAGCGGGAGGCGATGGCAAAAGCTTCAGTAAGCAGTCCGTCTCCTGCTAAGATTGCGATTCCTTCGCCAAAAGCTTTATGGCTGGTCAGCTTGCCGCGTCTAAAATCATCATTATCCATTGCTGGCAGGTCGTCATGTATCAATGAATAGGTGTGGATGCACTCAATCGCACAGGCAAGAGGGAGTGCGGACTCTCTATCGCCCTCACATGCTTCGGTAGCAGCCAGCAGAACTGCCGGACGCACCCGTTTGCCTCCGGCAAACACGGAGTAGCGCATAGCTTTGTGCAGTGTGGTCGGTTTCTGGTTTTCCGGAGGGAGGTAAAAGTCCAAAGCCTGGTTTACCTTCTCAGCAGAATCACTTAACCATTTAGTTAAATCAAAACTTTTGCTCATAACAGAACATTCCTCCTTAATTATGGGTTGTCAGTCCTTTTTTTCCAATCTATTTTTGGAGTCTCCCAAAACAGGCAGCTCTTTCACCTGTGGACAGCCTCAAGAGTTCTGTATATGATGCAGGCAGTGACGGTATTAGTTTCAACCCTATGAAGAACTACCCTCTGCTCCTCTGTGGACAGTTTTTTGGTGCACTGGGGGATAATGCGCTTCTGGCTGTCATCCTGGGGCAATTGACTTTTTTGAATTTGGATGGGATCATGCGTGATGAAACGCTGCGTTTTTATAATGCGCTTTTCACGACCATGCTTTTTATTCCTTATGTTGTCTTTGCTCCCTGGGTGGGGTATCTCAATGATCGCTTTCCGAAGACAACACTCCTGCGGGCAGGAAACTGTTTCAAGATACTTGGCACTCTTATTTGCCTGCTTTGTCTGAACCATCCTACTTTTTTGCAAGGAATTGGATACTTCATCGTTGGGACAGGCTCCTGCATGTATTCGCCGGCTAAGTATGGGATATTGCCCGAAATAGTTCACCGGGAAAAATTGGTAAAAGCAAACGGGATGGTTGAAATGCTTACGATGGTGGCTATTCTAAGCGGTGTAATAGGGGGCTCTGTGCTGGTAGACCGCCTGCCTGCTCTGCTCTGTTATTGGGTATTGATAGGTGGCTACTTAATTTCTTTGGGTCTGGCGCTTGCGATGAGCCGGACTTCGGGAACTCCCGGGCTCAGGAGCGCTGATAGTCTAAAGGCTTTCTTTTCACATGCCGCCTACCTGCTTCGGGGGCGGCGCTTGAGGAATATATTGATCGGGACGACTCTTTTCTGGTTTGTCGGCTCAGCCGTGAAGATGAACTTTCAGCCTTGGGGGCTCCAGATACTTGGCTTCACGGATAACACTCAGATATCTCTATTGGGGTTATGGCTTTCCATTGGACTCATTATAGGCAATGCTGTCTCGGGCTACTTTTACCGGACAGGGGATTTGAGGCATATTCGTCGTTATGGTTTTGCCTTGGGAGCAGGTGTGCTTTTACTCGGAGTCATCACTGCCTATGGACTGGTGGTGGCTTTTTTGATTCTCACTGGGGCTGTGGGCGGGCTTTTTCTGATTCCCCAGAATGCAGCTTTCCAGGCTGAAACACCTCCTGAAAAACTGGGTAAAACAGTAGCGGTCCAAAATTTTGTTGAGAATATCGCCATGTGTATCTCAGGAGGGTTTCTGGCTGCTGTAGTCTATTTTAATTGCCCGGTACAGGCTGTGTTTATACTCTTGGCTCTGGTTATTGGGGGTACTACTTTGTCATTAAATTTTAAAAAAGAGAGTTCTTAGCTCAACGAAAGCGTGTGTTGTTAAAGAGAGAAAATAAACTTGATTTATGGATCGGACTATTCGAGTTTTACTGAAAGTATTATTACGCCTTCTTTTTGGTTATAAGGTTTATGGGAAGGAGCATTTAAAGGCAGAGGGACCCGCCATTCTGGTCCCAAACCATGTCTCCTGGCTTGACTGGCTCTTCCTTGTCGTCATTTTGGAGGAGGACTGGCTGTTTGTGACCTCCTCTATCACGGCTCGTACCAGCTGGCTCCATAAAAAGGTGATGGTCAACAAGCGGACGATGCCCATTGACCCCGCCTCTCCTTATGCGGTGAAACATGTGGCTGAGGTGTTGAGCAAGAAAGGGCGCGTGGTTATTTTTGCTGAAGGGAGGCTTTCTCTGACAGGGGAGCTGATGAAAACTCTCCCTGGTGTCAGTTTTCTCATCCAAAAGACAGAGGCCAAAATTATTTTGGGCTACCTGCGTGGAGCACGTTATCTCAAGTGGGTGAAGCATAAAGGGCATACACGGCTCTTCCCGCGGGTTACGCTGCATCTGGATGTCCCTCTCAAGCGAGAAAAGTTTAAACCGGAGGTGGAAGCTCGCACTTTTACAACGGAAGCCTCTGGCCCGCAGCAGCAGAGCCATGAAAAAAGAGCTCAAGTTACCAGTTGGCTGCGTCATGAAATGCTGGAGCATCAGCTTAAGGTCAATCTGGAGCACGGCCCTCAGACTCTGCCTGAGGCGGTTCGCTCCATGTACGGTTTGTTAAAAAAGAAGGTTGTCTGGAAAGATTTTAAGCATAATCAACTGACCTATAAGCGGCTGGTGCTTGGCTCGAAACTTCTGGGTGATGTTTTCAAAAAGCGCCTGACAGCTTCGGAAGAGGGGCGGATTGGTTTTTTGCTTCCTAGCGTAAATTCCGCTCTGGTGACGCTGCAAGCTCTTTGGAGTATAGGTAAAGTGCCCACTCTCTTGAACTTCAGTGCCGGTATAAGGACTATTTTGGATTGTGCCAAACTGGCCAAGCTTAGACAGATTGTCACCTCACGAAGTTTTGTAAAACAGATCAACTTCGATATCGAAAAGATAAAAGAATCGGGGGTAGAGGTTCTTTATCTGGAGGATATCGCTTCAGAAATTCCGACATGGAAGAAGGTGCTCTATTCCATTTGCCCTCCGCGGTCTGTGCCTCCAAAGCAGACTCATGAATCTACGGCGGTTATTTTATTTACCAGTGGTTCGGAAGGAACTCCCAAGGCGGTAGAGCTTTCGCATCGAAACTTGATCGCCAACTGTGAGCAGGCGGTTTCATTTGTCAACCTGGCAGACTCAGAGAAAATTTTTAATGCGCTCCCTATTTTCCATGGATTTGGCTTGATGCTGGGAGTGGTGGTCCCTCTGGTGAGGGGGATTTATTGTTTTAATTATCCATCGCCCTTGCACTTTCGGGTGATTCCTACGCTTATTTACGACTCGGCCTGCACCATATTCCCCACAACAAATACTTTCCTGAATGGATATGCACACCATGCCCATAGCTGTGATTTTGAAAGCCTTAGAGTAACCATTGCCGGAGCGGAGAAGTTGCAGCCCAGCACCGTCAGGACTTATGCGGAAAAATTCTCTACGCTGATTTGGGAGGGGTATGGGGTGACAGAGTGCTCACCGGTGATTTCAGTGAACACCGCTTTTGAAAACAGGCGCGGATCGGTGGGCAGGCTCATACCGGGAATGCAGGCACGGCTGGAACCGGTGCCGGGAGTCAGCGAAGGCGGCCGCTTGCTGGTAAAAGGTCCCAACGTAATGACAGGGTATCTGAACCAGGATGCCAATGAAGCGTTCCAAGCTCTGGGCGGGTGGTACGACACTGGAGATATTGCCATGATTGACGAGGATGGTTTCATCAGCATTTTGGGGCGGGTGAAGCGATTTGCGAAAATTAGCGGCGAAATGGTCAGCCTGACTTTAGTGGAGGACCTGCTCAGAGAAAAACTGAGCGAGTTTGGGGAAGAGCTTGAGCTGGCTGTCTCGGCTGTCCATTGTCAGGAGCGTGGAGAGGCCCTTGTGCTCGTAACCAACGAAGAGCAGTTGAAAGAAGACCGTATCCGGCAAATTATTCGAGAAGAGGGGGTAAGCAATCTTTGTGCGCCGCGCAGTATTTTCTACATGAATGAGCTTCCGCGCCTTGGAACGGGTAAGATTGACTATGTTGGTTTGCGTCATGTTTTGGAAAAAAACAGAGAAAACGGGGCTGAAACGTAAGCCCCTTTCGGGCGATGTGGAGACGATGCGAAGAGAGAATTAACTAAATGCGCCTTTTAAAGAGGGGCTGTTTTTTAATTTTATATTTACTTGATCAGCTTTTTTTGAGACAATGAACAACGTGCTTTATGAAAAAAATCCAATGTAAAAATGGGCTTTCAAGAAGAGACTTTTTGAAAGCATCTACAGTAGCTGCAACTGCTTTTACCATTGTCCCTGGCCATGTTCTGGGGCTCAACGGTGCTACGCCTCCGAGTGAGAGAGTGCGCATTGCCGGTATCGGAATCGGCGGGCAGGGAGCGCACGACTTGGGACAATTCAGGAATTTACCTGTAGATGTGGTCGGTTTGTGTGATGTAGACTGGGCTCGCGGCGCAGGCTCTTTCAATGCATTCCCCAAAGCTAAAAAATATAAAGATTACCGCAAGATGCTCGATGAAATGGATAAAGAGATTGATGCGGTAATCGTAGCGACGCCAGACCATACCCACGCTCCGGCCAGCATTGACGCAATGCGCAGGGGCAAGCATGTTTATTGTGAGAAGCCTTTGACGCATACGATGTATGAAGCCAGGTGGATGGCGGAAGAGGCCCGCAAACATGGGGTGGCCACACAGATGGGTAATCAGGGCCAGGCTTCTGAGGATACTTATCGTCTGTGCGAAATGATCCAGGCCGGTGCTATTGGTAAGGTCAAGGAGCTGCATGTCTGGACTGACCGTCCCTCCAACGGGTTGTTTGGGGAGTATTGGCCGCAGGGCGTAAACCGTCCGGAAGGCAGTCCGCCGGTGCCCGAGAGCCTGGACTGGGATCTTTGGTTGGGAGTGGCTCCTGAACGTCCTTACCATCCGGCTTATCATCCTTTTGTCTGGCGGGGCTGGTGGGACTTTGGAAC
>LSQX01366332.1_pt2 | contig 59945 bp, 48 predicted proteins | sample 654561 | NCBI WGS metagenome assembly LSQX01 (sample SAMN04489861, study PRJNA283612) | anaerobic digester metagenome | isolation source: 4 biogas reactors fed with cattle manure at either 37C or 55C with and... | place: Denmark: Kongens Lyngby | collected 2014
GGCATCAGCTTCCTGAATGGCCTTTAAGGTTTCCGGTACTGGCAGACATTGGTCCGGGATCAAGGAGATTCTCTGTATCTTACCTTCATGGTTCCTGATCCTGGTTTCACCTATTACGGTACCACCGTTCTCCATGGTGGCAGCCAGCACTACCGGTTCCAAGGTGGCAGGCAACACCACTCCCCGCACTGCCAGCACCTTACTGACTTCCTGAATAGCCGATATAAAATCCCCCGCAATCTCACTCATGGCTACCAAGAGAAGATTGCCCAGGCTGTGTCCTTGTATTCCTCCCCCAGCTTGGAAACGGTGCTGAAAAACCTTATTCATCAAGGTTTCAGTTTCAGCCAGAGCCACCAAACAATTGCGAATATCTCCCGGAGGTAAAACTCCCATTTCTGCCCGCAATCGTCCGGAACTGCCTCCGTCATCACTGACCGTTACTATGGCTGTGAGCCGGGAAGTATATTTTTTTAATCCTTTTAATAAAACCGCCAGGCCAGTACCTCCACCTATTACTACAATACCCAGTTCTCTATTCGTTGCCATTTACTCCTCCACTTTAAACCTGGCATAATCTCTATGTTTAACTAATACATTATATCCCATTTCATTTAATTCTTGAGATATATGTTCAGCCAGTACTACTGAGCGATGCTGACCACCGGTACATCCGATGGACAGGGCCAGATTGGTTTTTCCCTCTTTGATATAGTGGGGAATTAAATACTTTAATAGACTCAGGAAGCGACGATTGAACGCCTGAGTAACGGTAGATTTCATAACATAATCTCTTACCGGCGGATCCATACCGGTCATAGTTTTCATCACCGGATCATAAAAGGGATTAGGTAAAAATCTCACATCTATTACTAGATCTGAATCCAAGGGTATTCCCATTTTATATCCGAAGGACACTACATTAATGGAAAACCCGTTAAGAGACTGTTCCCCATAGAGGCTAATTAACTTCTCCCTTAACTCCCGGGAAGAAGTATTGGAAGTATCAATCACCACATTAGCCTGACCACGAAGTTCTTCCAGCATGGTTTTTTCAATCTGTATAGCTTCCAATAGTCTCCAGCGTCCGGATAAGGGGTGCTTCCTCCGGGATTCCTTGAAGCGCCTTACCAATACCTCATCTGAGGCTTCCAAAAACAATATTTGATACTGTAAATGGCCCTGCTCCAGTTCTTTCAAGGCTCGAGATAAATCAAGGAAAAAATCCCCACCCCGAGCATCCATAACCAGGGCTACCTTATCAATTTTACCCTCTGATTGTATACCCAGTTCTACAAATTTGGTCAAGAGTGCAGGCGGGAGATTATCGACACAGTAATAACCAATATCTTCCAGGCAATTGACGGTCTGGGTTTTTCCTGCTCCTGATAAGCCAGTAATTATGAGTATGCGCAATCCTTCGCTTTTTTCGACCACTTTTTATATCCCCCCCCGGACCGGCGATTAGCTATTGTATTTCTATTAATCCCCAGTTTGTCTGCTATCCAACTTCCATAATCTAGGTTGCCAACCGATTCCTGAAAATGTGCATCACTATTAATTATGAATTTTACACCAACCCGGTTAGCTTCAATTATATCAGAAATTGGTGGATATTTATGAGCACAATTTATTTCAAATAATACCTGCCTGATTTTACAAGCCCAGGCTACCTCTTCTATATGGACTTTAAAAAATAAACCAGGATGAGATAAAATATCAATCTGAGGATAACGGTTTAGAGCCGCTACGATGGCCCTGGTATTTGCCTTCACCGCCTCTTTTTGAAATCTTGGACCTAGGCGGCGCAGGGAATTACCAGCCATAATGCTCCATCCGTCTTTTATAGAGGTAGGCCAGGTATAGGGATGCAAGCCGGCTATTAGAATATCCAGCTCTTCCATAATCTCCTCATCCAGGTCGAGTGTGCCATCCAAATCTCTGATGTTGGCCTCAGCTCCTAAGAGGATGTGAATATTAGGGTATTTTCTTTGAACCTGGTAAATTTCTTCTTTAATATCAAGATAGCTCTCTTGCTTCTTTACCCCTATAACAGCGGCCAGAGGGCCATGATCAGTAATGGCTACTTCCAGCAGTCCTTTACTGAATGCGGCATGAACTATATTTTCTATGCCCTGCCGACCGTCACTGTACCGGGAATGGGTATGATAATCTCCGAAGAAATTCATAAATACCCCTCCTACTCGATTTTGTTATTTATAATTTGTCCATTATTCCTCCTTCCTAATACTATTCTCTGACTTTAATCCGCCTAGTCCCTTCCATTGCTTTAAGCCTATTGAGCCAATTGCTCCTTCAGCAAATCTATCATTTTGACCGGGGTAGGATTAATTCCGTATTCCAAAGCCAAATAAGCACTGGCATAGTCACCCACATATATTAACGAAAAGACCCGGGTTAGATAGGATTCTCCCTGGCTAAAAACTTCAATGATGCTTTTTACCTTGTCCTTGATAATAGTCTTGCTGATCTCAATGCGTTTTTGTATTCTCTCATTATCCTGTTTATCCCTTAAAATAATGTATACTTGTCGCTGCAACAAATCTGCTGGGGCTTCGAAGCCCACTATTTCATTATGGTTCAGTTCAGGAAAAATACTGTAGTAGGCTGGGCTTTTAGCATTTTCATTAATCTGGGCTTTCCAGCGCTGAGCCGCCACTTCCGATACTCCTGTAGTTCCCCATATTACTGGAATGCTGTCTCGGCATTTTCCAGCAATCACTCGCGCCTGGTTTACCGGCACATCAACTATGGGTTTCAGAGATTCCCGCAGTTCTCTTAATACTGTAGCAGTTTCTCGTATTTCCTCTTCCACCCCTGGTATTATGCCCATTTCACCCAGTAACAAGGCCTGAGGAGCGAAGAGCCAACCCGCTGCGGCTCGGGGAACAAATCCAGACGGGAGCTGAATCAGTCCTTGTCCATCCCGGCGAGCATATTCGCTTAGTTTTCCCCCGCTGCTCAAAATGATTATTCTGGCTCCACGATCAACCGCCTGTTCGTAGGCGGCCAGAGTCTCTTCTGTATTGCCCGAATAGCTAACCGCCAATACCAGCGTATCAGGACCGACAAAAGCCGGTAAATGGTAATCCCGGTTAACAACTATTGGCAGCCTGGCCTTTTTAGCCGCATAGTTACGGAGGATGTCCCCTCCAATAGCTGAACCCCCTAAGCCAGTTACCACTACATTGCGGTAATCCTCCCTGTAGCGCTGGATAAAGTCAAATTCCAGTCCCAGGCTGTTATGGAACTGATCCGGCAACTCGTATAGGTATCCCATCATTTTTTCAGCACTCATATCACCAGCCATCATTGATTCCCTCCTGCCTTTATGTATCTATTTAACGGTGATTCTTACTGGCCTCAGCTGACCATTACTACTCCTTGGTCTTAATCCTGCCGTATTAGTCTATGTTTTCCATAGGAGCAGCTAAAAATACCCGCCCTAGCGATCCTTAGTGATGAACTTTTCCAAAGCCTGTATTACTCCTCCTTCATCATTGGATCCGGCAACAAAATCAGCAGCCTCTTTCACCTGTGAATGGGCATTGCCAACCGCTACTCCCATACCTGCCCATTTAATCATAGGCAGGTCATTATGGCTATCACCAATGGCCATAACCTCCTGGGGCTCAATACGCAAAGCAGTCGCAACAGCAGCCAGAGCTTTGGCTTTTGTGGCCCCAGCATCCATTATTTCCAGGGTATTATACTTAAAGGGAGTGAGATGCAGCTCGGGTCCATACTGTTCTCTAAGCACTGCTTCCATCCCCCCTAGCTGATCCTTCTCCAATACCGCCATTATTTCCAGAGGTGGAGTCTCAGCTACTAATCCCGGTATATCACGGGTTATGATAGGCTCAATACCGGTAATCCGGGTATGGGTTTTAAGCACTGGCATCATTTTCCTGCTATAAATTTGGTCATTACAATAAATATGGTAATCAACCTGATTAAATTCCAAGAAATCTATTAATTCCAGGGCCAAGTCGGACCTTATAGGCCGTTCATACCATATATCACCAGAGCCCGAATTTTTAACCAGGGCTCCCTGATAAGTGATAAGGGGTAAATCCAGTTCTAATTGTTGAGCATAAGGCAGGGCGGCTCGAAACATTCTCCCGGTAGCTAGAATAATATATACTCCTAGGGCTTTTACTCTCTGTATAGCACTGATGCAGGAAGAAGGTATTCTATGCTGGGAGTCCAGAAGAGTATCATCCAGGTCAATGGCAACCATTTTAATACTCATTTTATATCTGCTCCTTTCCTAATATCCAGTACTGCAGAGCTTCCGCTACTCCATCTTCTTCATTGGAAGAGGTAACATAATCCGCCACCGCTTTTACCTCTGCCGGAGCATTGCCCATGGCTACCCCCAATCCAGCCCATTTAATCATTTCCATATCGTTATAACTATCCCCCAGAGCCATTACCTCTCGCTGATGAATGCCCAAGTGCTCCGCCAGCACTTTTAAGGCCTGGGCTTTGTTAGCAAGAGGATTCATTACTTCCAGGTAATAAGGTTTGGAGCGGGTAATATTAAGGGAAGCACCGTATATTTGTTTTAGTTCCTTTTCCGTCTTAATCAGCCGCTCCTGATCTCGATCTACCGCCATTATTTTCAAGGCTTCTTGGCCCTGTCGGCAAGCATCCCTCAAGTTGCCTACCAGCAAAGGCTCCACTCCGGCCAGTTGAGCATAGTCCATTCCTTCTTCATTCAAGGTTTCCAGACACAAACGGTCATCAAAATAGCTATGGTAATGAATTCCAGTAGTTTGAAAATATTCCATAACCGCCACCGCCATATCTGGATTCAAAGGTTGGTAATAGAGCACCTCCTGGGTTTGAGAATTCTTAACCAGGGCTCCTTGGTAGGTTATCAGGGGAATGTCAACCTTCAGTTGCAGAGCATAAGGCAGAGCAGAGCTATACATCCGGCCCGTAGCCAGAGTAATTATTACCCCCTGTTGTCGGGCAGCTCGAATATTTGTTTTACAAGGGCTGGATATGCTTAAACCTGAATCCAAAAGAGTATCATCCAGGTCAATGGCCACCAGTTTTAATGACATAATATCCTCCCTAACTCACAAGATATGATAAACCGGACTGGTGGCCCGGTTTATTAGGTATATATTTAAATAATGCTTACTATTTGAATTTGAATTCCTTGTCTTCAACAACGAAGCTAATGATAAAGCTAACCAGGCTGATAACAATAGAACATACAATAGCCCAAGCAAAACTATCGATATCAAACCCTTGTATGGTAAGAGAAGTCACCCATAACATAAAACCGTTGATTACCAAAGTAAACAAACCCAGGGTCAAAAGGTTTAATGGCAGAGTGAGCAATATTAACAGGGGACGGATGATGGCGTTTATTACGCCTAGAAATATAGATCCCACTATAGCCGCCCATAGGGTAAGATCAAAAGCCGGTATAAGAGCAGCAGTTATAATTATAGCCAGTATGTTCAACAGCCACCTTAGAGTCCAACCCTGAACCATATTATTACCTCCCTTACTTCTTTGCAGATTAGTTCTTAACTCTATGATACTCTATTTTTCTATATTTTTATAATATATTCTGGATATTTCCTGTATCTTTTCATTCCTGGGCTCCCGGTATATCTCTATTTTCCCGCCAATACTGGTATATATTCTGAGCCAGGCTGTGACTTATGCCTGGTACCTCCTGCAACTCCTCCACCGAGGCCCTGCTTACCCGCTGAGCGGATCCAAAATGGGCCAGCAGGGCTTTTTTTCTGTGCGGTCCTACTCCCGGGATCCCATCCAGGCTGGATATTCTTGTTTTTTTATGCCTGCGGCTGCGATTATATTCGATGGCAAAGCGATGAGCTTCATTCCGTAAACGCTGCAAGAGCCTTAAACCCGGATCCGATGCCGAAAGCTTTAAGGCTTTGGCATACCCGGGGCGATAAATTTCTTCTTGCTTTTTAGCCAGGCTAAACAGGGGAATATCAGCCTGCAAATCCCGTAATACCCGGGCCGCTGCATTGACCTGTCCCAACCCCCCGTCGATTAAAATCATATCCGGTTCCGGTAGAAAGGCGGGATTGCCTTGATTGGCTTCCTCAAAACGTCGTCGCAGAACCTCGCTCAGGGAGGCAAAATCGTTGTTTTGATCCCTTTTAATCTTAAAGTGGCGATAAGCTTTCTTATCCGCCTGTCCATCGTAAAAAACCACCATGGACCCGGTAGTCTCTTCTCCAGATAGATGGGATATATCATAACACTCTATACGGCGGGGCAGTTCCGGCAGTTCCAAAGCCCGGCTCAGTTCCAGCAGAGCAGCAGTACCGGCCTGATCTCGATCCAGCTTTTCCTGATACAGTATGCGGGCGTTCTCTTCCAGCAAGAGCAACAGCTTTTTCTTGTCTCCCCGCTGAGGTATGGACAGTCTTATTACTCGCCCGCTTTTGCCCCGTAACCACTCTTCTACTAGTTCCTGTTGGGAAGGCATGACGTTCAAGTATATTTCCGCCGGAAGGTCCGGCGGATCCTCATAATAGTGCTGCAAAAAGTACTGGATTAACTCCTCCGCTCTTTCGTCCATGGAGGAATTGATCCAGCTGGTATAACGATCTACTATTTTGCCCGACCGTAGTTTAAATAACAACACCAGAGCCTTTTGTTCTCCTTGTACTGCCACTATCATATCCAGGTTATAGGGTTTATCAAAATTGACCAGCTGCTTTTCCTGGATTTTAATAATGCTGGCCATCCCATCCCGGAGTCGGGCCGCTTGTTCGAAATCCAAGCAGCCCGCAGCCTGTTTCATTTCCTTTTCCAACTGGCCCAACAGAGACTTTATGTCTCCTTCCAGGAACTTAATAACTCCATCCACCATAGCTCTATACTCTTCCACTGACACTAAACCCGTACAAGGGGCCAGACATTTTTTTATATCCCGGTTTAGACAAGGCCGGGAACCAATCCGGAATATGCGACATCTGCGCAGGGGAAATATGGAACTCAGCAGTTTTAAGGTTTCGCGTAAAGAGGTGACATCGGTATAGGGTCCGAAATAGCGAGACACACCGTCCATTTTCTCCCTGGTGATATAGACCCGGGGATACTTGTCACCCAGAGTAATCTTTACATAGGGATAAGTTTTATCATCTTTCAGATCAATATTATACCGGGGCCGATGTTCCTTGATCAGATTGTTCTCCAATATTAAGGCTTCTACTTCTGAAGAGGTGACTACATAATCAAGATCAGCGACCCGGTTCATCATAGCTCTTACCTTGGGATGCAGACGTTCCGGGGACTGGAAATAGGATCGTACCCGATTCCGCAATACTATGGCTTTCCCCACATAGATTACCTGCCTATCCTGGTCTTTAAAAATATAGACTCCCGGTTGCTGGGGCAGATGTTTTAAACGTTCTTTCACTGCTTATCCCTTCCTTAGTATTTGCTGCAGGTATTGACCGGTATAAGAGTGGGGTGCCGCAGCCAGCTGTTCCGGAGTACCGGTGGCCACAATCTGCCCCCCCTGTTCTCCCCCTTCAGGCCCTAAATCAATAATATGGTCAGCAGACTTAATTACATCCAGGTTATGCTCAACTACCAAAACGGTATCACCCTGGTCTACCAAACGATTCAAAATCTGCAGCAAGTGGCTTACATCCTCTTTATGCAATCCGGTAGTGGGTTCATCCAATATATACAGGGTCTTACCGGTTGAACGTTTGGAAAGTTCAGTGGCCAGCTTAACCCGCTGAGCTTCTCCTCCAGAAAGGCTGGGGGCAGGTTGTCCCAGCTTAATGTATCCCAATCCTACGTCCTGCAGCGTTTTTAGCTTCCGATACACTTTAGTAATATTTTCAAAGCATTCCACCGCCTCATCTACAGTCATATCAAGAACATCGGCTATGGTCTGGCCTTTATATTTTACCTCCAGGGTTTCCCGATTGTATCGTTTTCCTTTACATACCTCACAAGGCACATAGACATCGGGCAGAAAGTGCATCTCTATTTTGATTATTCCATCTCCCGAGCAGGCTTCGCAACGTCCTCCCCGCACATTAAAACTAAAGCGCCCCGGTTTATAGCCCCTTACCTGGGAATCGGTAACCTGGGCAAACAATTCGCGAATACCATCAAAAGCACCAGTATAAGTGGCCGGGTTGGAGCGGGGGGTTCGACCTATAGGGGACTGGTCAATATTAATCACCCGATCTATGGCCTCTAGCCCTTCCAGGGCCTGGTGCTGCCCAGGACGATAACGCAAGGAAGTCCGAGTGGGCTGACGGGAAATACGGCTCATCAAGGCTGGATACAGGATGTCTTGTACCAGGGTGCTCTTGCCGGAGCCAGATACACCGGTTATAAGTACCAGCTGACCCAAAGGAATCTCTACATCAATCCCTTTCAGATTGTGCTCCCGAGCTCCTAATATCCTGAGTGAATTACCGTGCTTAGGCCTCCTTGAACCGGGAGTGTTTATCTCTTTGCGGCCGGATAAATACTGGGCGGTTAAGGACTCCTCTACATCCCAAATATCTTCGACCCGGCCCTGGGCCACCACCTGTCCCCCATGAAGACCAGCACCAGGTCCAATATCCACAATATAATCTGCGTTTAATATAGTTTCCTCATCATGCTCTACCACTATCACCGTATTGCCCAGGTCTCTCAATCGTTTCAAAGTTCCCAGGAGGCGTTGGTTATCTCGGGGATGCAACCCAATGCTAGGTTCATCCAGCACATAGAGTACTCCCATCAGGCTGGAACCAACCTGGGTAGCCAGGCGGATCCGCTGAGCTTCGCCCCCGGAGAGACTGCCGGCAGCTCGATTAAGGGTCAGATATTCCAAACCTACATCGATAAGGAACCTGAGCCGGGATTGGATTTCCTTAATAACCATGCGGGCAATGAGGGCATCGGTCTCATTTAATTGCAGCTCATTCAAAAAAGCATCTAACTGCGTTATCGACATAGCAGTAATCCCGTTGATGGATTTGTCACCTACCAGCACCCATAGTATCTCTTTTTTTAGCCTCTGCCCCTGACACTCTGGGCACAAACGGCTGGTCATATATTTTTCAATATCAGCCCGTACGGCATCTGACTTAGTCTCCCGGTAACGGCGTCTTAGATTATTAATTACTCCTTCATAGCTGGAGCGAAAACTATGATGCTCACCATAAGAATTCACATAGTTAATCTTAAAGCGCTCCGGCCCATTTCCATATAGTATAGTATTAATCTGATTATCACTTAAGTCCTTTAACGGAACATCCAGAGGAATTTTTTCTTTTTTAGCCATAGCAGTCAAAACCTGATTGTAATAAGTATAAAGATTATTGGACCAGGGTAACACTGCTCCCTCCTGCAGGCTCTTGATACGGTTCAAGACCAACTCCGGATCTATTTCCTGTTTTTCCCCCAGACCGTCGCATTCAGGACAAGCCCCAAAAGGATTATTAAATGAAAACATACGAGGGCTTAGCTCGGACAGACTGAATCCACATTTGGTACATGCAAAGTCCTGGCTGTAAACCAGCTCCTTTTCGCTGCCCTCCCCATCTATTACCATGACTACCGCAGTGCCTTCACCCAAATCAAAACTTAGTTCCAGGGACTCTGCCAGTCGGCTCTGTATACCCTCTTTTATGACCAGACGATCAATAACTGCACTGATATTATGCTTTTTATTCTTCTCCAGCTTTATTTCCTCATCCGAGGTATATTCATAACCATCTACCATCACTCGCACAAAGCCGTCTCGAAATAGTTTTTGCAGGACTTTTCGATGTTCACCTTTTTGAGCTTTGATTACCGGAGCCAATAGCTTGATTTTGGTCTTTTCTTTCAGAGACAATAGGCTGTCTACCACCTGATCCACTGTCTGCCTCTCAATGGGCAGATGGCAGTTAGGACAGTGGGGCTTTCCTATCCGGGCATACATTAGCCGCAGATAATCGTAAATTTCCGTTACTGTCCCAACCGTGGAACGGGGATTATTAGAAGTAGATTTCTGGTCGATGGATATGGAAGGAGATAATCCCTCAATATAATCTACATCCGGCTTATCCATCTGCCCCAAAAACTGCCGGGCATAGGTAGAAAGGGATTCTACATAGCGCCGTTGACCCTCACTGTATATGGTATCAAAAGCCAGACTGGACTTGCCCGAACCAGATACCCCGGTGAATACTACCAACTTATCCCGGGGAATGGCTACGTCAATGTTTTTTAAATTATGCTCTCTGGCACCCTTTACATAAATGTATTCTTTCACTATTTATCTCTCCTATTACATCCACTACTCCCAGGCTGTCACCTTATCTTCTCTTCTTACTCCGGCTCTTCTTGGGAGGTTCTAGTAATTGTTTAATCACATCTCTTAGCTCGGCTGCCCGTTCGAAATCCAGCTTTTCTGCCGCACTCATCATATCCTTTTGCATCTCCCCAGCCAATCGGACCCGTTCTTCTTTATTCATGGAGGTGAAATTGCTTATATCATAATCCCCGGATTCTTCCTCCACTGTGGTTTCGATGGCCTGGTAAACTGCTTTTTTGATGCTTTCCGGAGTTATATTATGCAATCGATTATATTCCATCTGTTTCTGGCGTCTGCGATCCGTTTCCTCAATAGCTTGCTTCATGGAAGGAGTAATGCGATCGGCATACATGATAACTTGGCCTTCAACATTGCGGGCAGCTCGGCCAATGGTCTGAATCAGGGAACGCTCTGAGCGCAGGAAGCCCTCTTTATCTGCATCCAGTATAGCCACCAGAGCTACCTCCGGTAGATCCAGGCCCTCCCGAAGCAGGTTTATTCCTACCAGTACATCAAATACTCCGCTGCGCAATTCTCGTAAAATATCCAGTCTTTCCAGAGCATCTATATCTGAATGCAAATATCTCACTTTGATTTTGGCATCGGCTAGATAATCACAAAGGTCTTCCGCCATCCTCTTGGTCAATGTGGTAACCAAGACTCGGAAACCTCGGGCTACTTTTTGCTGAATATTATCCATTAAGTCATCAATCTGATTCAAAGTAGGCTTCACTTCTATTTGTGGATCTACCAGACCGGTAGGTCTTATTATTTGTTCTGCTACCTGAGTGCTTCTTTCCATTTCATATGGTCCCGGAGTAGCGCTGACGTATATAAGCTGATTAATCTTCTGATTAAACTCCTCAAATTTCAAAGGCCGGTTATCCAAAGCGGAAGGCAGCCGAAACCCAAAGTCCACCAGGTTTTGTTTGCGTACCCGGTCACCCTCATACATGCCTCTAACCTGAGGTACCCCTATATGTGATTCATCCATAAACAACAGGTAGTCAGAAGGGAAAAAATCGATTAAAGTATAGGGAGGTTCTCCAGCTTTTCTCCCCGTAATATAGCGGGAGTAATTTTCAATCCCTTTACAATAGCCAATTTCCTTGATCATTTCCAGATCATAACGGGTCCGCTGCCCAATACGCTGAGCTTCCAACAACTGCTCCTGACTCTTGAAATGCTGAATCTGTCTCTCCAGCTCCCCTTCTATTTCCTCGGCCGCCGCCAGCATATTCTCACGGGTGGTGACAAAATGGGAAGCCGGGAAGACCATTACATGCAGGCGTTTGCCATAAACTTCACCGGTCAAGGGATTGAATTCTATCATTCGCTCGATTTCATCCCCGAAAAATTCTACTCTTATGGCCCTCTCCCCACTGGAGGCTGGAAAAATCTCCACTACATCACCCCGAACCCGAAATGTACCCCGGTAAAATGCAACTTCGTTACGTTCGTATTGAATATGGACCAGGTTGCGCAAGAGTTCATCCCGGACTAACTCCATTCCCGGCCGCAATGAAACTGCCAGCCTGTAATAATCCTGGGGAGCTCCCAATCCATATATACAGGAAACACTGGCCACAATAATAACATCCCTACGTTCAAGTAAGGCTGCCGTAGCCGAATGCCTGAGCTTGTCTATTTCATCATTAATCGAAGAATCTTTTTCTATATAAGTATCGGTAGAGGGAACATAAGCTTCAGGCTGATAATAATCATAATAGCTGATGAAATACTCCACTGCATTGTCGGGAAAGTACTGTTTAAATTCAGAAAAAAGCTGACCGGCCAAGGTTTTATTGGGAGCCATTACCAGAGCCGGACGCTGCAGCTCTTCAATAATCCTAGCCATGGTAAAGGTTTTACCAGAACCGGTTACCCCTAATAACACCTGTTCCCGCTGAGCTTCCCTTATTCCCCTGACCAGGCTTTTTATAGCCTGGGGTTGATCGCCAGTGGCGATATAGGAAGAATGTAGTTTGAACTTTTTCATAATATCTTTCTCCCGATATAATTTCAGTTATATCTATCTCTTTTCTCATAAATAATAACAAAAGTATTGGGAAAGCCCAATACTATAAATTAACATATAATAAAACCTGGTTCAAATTTTAAAAACATCCCCTTTTTTGGGCCCAACCTATGGCTAGACTACACTTTTTCTCCCTTGACTAAGGCACCTTAATGATGACTCCGGACCAGCATTGCTTGTGCTGTTCAGCAAGATTAAAGCTAAATGCCGGACCACCATTGTTATTATTTTCAGCTTAGCCAGGGCTATAAAAGTCTGGGGCAGATTGATTTAAGCTTGGCATCTTATTATATGATTTTGGACTGCCCAAAGCAATAAGCAGCCAATGCTTTATTTCATGCTCTCTGCTAATTCCATAAGAGCTTGAAATAACTCATGTCTCTTTTCTTCCAATACTTCGAAATTCATAGCCCCGGAGTACAAGCGTTTCAGGTTTTTACGGGATTTCTGGGCTGCCTCCAGCTCAGCTTGAGCTTGCAACAAAAGGCTTTCATACTGCCTCTGTCCGGCACTATACTCCAGCCTCTCTCGAAACTCACCGCCATCATTCATGCATTGATCCAAATCTATCATTCTATCACCGGGACGAAGCAGGAGCTCCGTATCGCCTGCGTCAATAATGGCCACCTGCAAATTACTGATTATCAGCATAATTAGCTGATCTGGACTTATGCCACAATGATAATATTCCAAGGAATGGCCTCTCCCTTTTGCTCTTATGGCTATCTCATTTATTACTTTGCCGGCTCCGCCTCCCCCTTTTAATAAATATCTTACCTTACAGCTACTGCTGATCTCTTCCAGATAATTAATAATTCCCTCCGAGGTAAAGGAAGTAGCAAAATAGTGCCTACCCCCCATCCGGGTTTTTAGTATTTCCTCTTCCAGGTCTTCAATTAACCGGTTTAGCTTACTCTTATCAATTCTTCCGCAATTGCCTGAACCCATCCCTTCTCTTAAGGCCGAAGCCTCCTGTAATATTATTCCAGCTTGTAAACTTCGCTTTTCTACCTCATTTACCAGGTCTATTATCTGAGGACCGTGTTGGTTAATAGCACCTTCATCCAGGTATTCCGACAGGTTAATGATAGAGCCGCTAAGACCCGGATATTTAGGGTCTATAGCCACGGGCAGATTGCCATTGACTACCGCGCTCTCCAACTGGCTAATGTATAAACCTTCCGGATTCATGGGATCTTCGGCCGACAGCCAGAAATCCACCTCATATCCTCTTTGATACAGCTCCTGCCCCAGGCTTCTTATAAGGCTGGATTTTCCCACCCCCGGAGCTCCCTTGAGCACATAGACTTTTTTCATACCTCCCAGCAGAGTGGGAATAAATGTATAGAAACCCTGGTTGGTATGGCTGCTGGTAAAAACGTATCTGATCTTTCCCTTTTCGCTCAAAATACTACCCCCATGTCTGGCCCAAAATTCAAAATTAGTGTATTCACAATTAATATATTCCAGACATAAGGCAAGTGTTAATTCTTAAGCCAATAAGCAAATAACTGGCGGGGGCTTAAACCTTATAGCGTGCACCCGGGGAACGGTAATTGTAAGTTAACTTATAACCTGACCTCGGGGCAACTTATGCCAAAGTTTTCGGACTAGGCTGAATATTCGGTCTTCATCCATTACCAGATACCGTGCTACGGGATCTTCGGGAACCGGAATTATCCCCAGATCATCCCCAACTAGACGAATAGTAATTGGCTGACCCGCTCGTTTAATTTGCAGCTGACACCTTGGGCTGCTCTTTATCAATTCATGAACTTTGGCATAATGGTGTACTTGTAAGCCTTTTACCTGGACAATAATATCTCTTTCTCTCAGACCTGCTCTCGCTGCTGGACTGCCGGGCTTCACTTGCAAAATCCTTACCCCCTCCCGACTGGGGATGTATAAGGGACGTCGGCTGCTTTCTTCCCGCATACCTAGCCAGATAACCAGTTCATGACCTAAAGGGGAGAATAGGGCTGCCAAGATAGTTAAGGCTGGAAGGTGGTAGGAAATACAGACCAAAATTAGTAAAATCAGACTATATACAAATAGGTTCCAGGAAGACCGTTTTACGCGTATAGAAGGAGGACTGGTGGTGCTTATTTCACCATATCCCAACATGGCCACCACTGGCAGCAAGGTGAAGCCCTGTTCACTTACCCCCGAATATTCCTGCAATAAAGGCCACCATTCAGGCATAATCACAACTGGAGCTGGATCCAGACCGGAGATACCTACCAAAGCCAGAAGTGGCAGAGGCCAGAATTTCTGCAGGTTAAATCCCCCTACTATCTGCCCTTTCTTCTTTATATACAGAGGGATAGGATAAGTATGACCGTTGAGAAGAATTAACAAGCTCTCAACTAAATGAAGAACTGCTACTAGAGCCAGGAGATGGGTTATGCTGATATGGGGAAAGGAAAAGATTAGGCTAGCCAAAGACAAAATTCCGGCCGCATAGGAAAAACAAAGGAAGCGAGGATTAACAAACATAAGCAGCAGGGCTATCACCCATAGATAGGCTAATCCTATGGCACTCAGGTTGATTCCCAGCAGTATCAACAGAATACTGCCGGCCAATCCACCCAAAAGTCCCAGCAGAGAAGACCATATTGCTGAGGCCAGATAAAGTCTGGTTCTGCTCTCTATTAGCTTGGCACTTAGATGCTCCAGCCGTTTATACTGCCAGCATACTAGCGCAAATAGCAGCAGATATACGGCAAGGAAAAAGGGCGAAGTAATTGTTTCCACTATCACTCGCCCCATTAACAAGAATATTTCCATAAACATCTCCCGGTTGGATCCGACATCGTCACCGATTTATAGCTTTTCTTTTAGCAACTCTATGGCCTTATTAAGCTGAACATCTTCGCCATTAGGGTTCTGTTCTACGAAATAATCAGGTACAATGCCAATCTCGTTAATATCAGTTCCATTAGGAGTATAATATTTCTGGGTAGTCAGTTTTAGAGCTCCTCCATCCCTTAAGGGAAAGACCGTTTGCACCAGTCCTTTGCCGTAGGTAGTAGTGCCCACCAGCACTGCTCTGCTATTATCTTGCAAGGCTGCTGCCAGAATCTCGGAAGCACTGGCGCTGTCCTGGTTCACCAGCACCACCAGAGGAATGTTGGTTTTACCTGCTGTAGCACGATATACTTTTCGATTTCCCTGGGCATCGGCAGAACTTACTACCTCCTCCCCTTCGCTTAGGAAGATGCTGGCTATGTCAATGGCGGCTTCAAATTCACCTCCGCCGTTATTGCGCAGATCCAGCACCAGCCCCTGTATCCCTTCATCTTGTAGCAGGCGATTCAGGCTGTCTGACATTTCCCGGCTGGACTGGGCGTGAAACTGGCTGAGTCTAATATAAGCTATGCCACCATCTAAAACCTCTTCTTCTACAGAGGGCACATTTATAATTTCCCTAACTATCTCGAATTCATACTCCTTATTATCTGATTCTCGATACACGTTCAATTTCACCTGGGTACCTGGATCTCCTCTCATCAAAGTCACTGCATCATCCTGGCTCATATTCATGGTGCTCTTGCCGTTGATCTTGGTAAGAATATCACCATGCTGAATACCCTCTTCATAGGCGGGAGTCCCTTTTATGGGGGAATACAATTGAATCCTTCCCTCATTATCCTGAAATACATAAACCCCTATACCGCCAAACTTGGCTTCCAATCTGATTTTTAATTCCTGCCAGCTTTGGGTGTCCAGGTAACTGGAATAAGGATCATCCAGTGCTTCCACTACCCCGGCAGTAGCACCTCCTAGCATCTGTTGAGGGGATATCTGGTACAGGGACTGGGAATTTATCAATCCTACTACACTAAGTAGGGTTCCCAATCCTAGAGGATTTACCACCAATAAAAAGATTACCCCTACGGTGCAGAGCACACCCAGGGAGGTAAAAAATATATTAAGTCCAGTTAAAAATCCGTTTCTCTTTTTCAAGTCTTCACCACCACTAGTATTTTATTATTAAATATTAGATTTTATGTTACTCCTGTTTACCTGGAAAAACAATGCCCGGTGTTTCCAGACCTTAGCCCCCAATCAAGCCAAAATTATAACCAGGAAATACTAATCCTGGTTATCAATGCAATAATCTTAGTGGTTTTCTCTCCCCTGTTCCCAGCTAGGGTAGAATACTACCTCAGGTAGCTCATGGGATTAGTTGGATTACCGTTAATTCTGACCTCAAAATGCAGGTGCGGTCCGGTGCTCCATCCGGTACTACCTACATAACCTATAACATCACCTTTGCTAACTGACTTCCCACTGCTGACGGCAAACCTGGATTGATGGGCATACAAGGTGGACATTCCCGCACCGTGGTCAATAATAATGGTCTGTCCATATCCCCCCTGCCATCCTGCATAAATTACTTTTCCAGAATCGGCTGCTACAATTTTAGCTCCCATGGGGGCTCCTACATCCACTCCGGTATGCAGCTTGTTGGTTTTCAATATGGGGTGATAACGCATTCCATAGGCTGATGTTATGGAACCATAGCCCGGTGTGGGCCAGGTATATATGCCGGTGCCCAGCTGCTGACCGGACTGGGATCTTCTGATTAATTCTTCCAGTTCTCGAGAGCTCCGTTCCAATTCCGCCAGAGCTTTTTCATAAGTCTTTTTTTCTACCCGTACGTTGGCCAGTATTTCCTGCTTCTGATCTGATTGTTCTGCCAGCTGGTTTCGCTGTGCTTCCTGAACCTCCCTCATAGTGACTAGCTCTTTTTTCTGAATCTCCAGGCCATTTTTCTTAATGTCCAAAGCCCGCTTATTTTTATTTATAGAATCAATAAGATTCATATCCTGTTCCACTACATATTGCAGCAAATCATAACGGGTCAGAAAATCCTTTATATTAGTTGATGAGAACAGTACCTCCAAGTATGAAACGTCCATTCCATCCTCATACATATAAAGCAAGCGTTCACATAGGTAATCAACTTGCACCTGCAACTCCGCTTCTTTTTCCGCTATCTCTTCCTCAGTTTTGTTAATATCTTTTTCCAAACCATGAATTCTAGCTGCCAGTGTTTCAATCTGCTGTTCTTTGTCCATGATGCCCTGTTCCAGATTTTGCAGTTGCCCAATTATAGAGTTCTCCTGCTGTTTAATCTGCTTGAGCTGGCTTTCTTGATCCTCAATCTGCCGGCTCACATCCTGCAGTTTTTCCTGGGCTTTATCAATTTCATCTGCATATACAGGCAAAATGGCAGTTAAGACAAATAATATACTCACCATTAGAGCCAGTAGCCGATTTCCAGCTTGCACGATATCACTCCTTAGCTTATGACTGTCCTTTTACAAAACTCCTCTTATACGTCCAGAAAGCGGTTGATGGAGATAGCGGTCCCAATAATACCCAGTACCACTCCCGCTCCAAACAAACCCAAATATAAATGAATCAAAACATCGAAATCACTGACCAAAGCCATGAAGAATATGGTATCTACTCGATTTAGCAAGGAACCATAGGCCAATGCCAGAATTAGGATCGATACCATAGAGCCCAGAGCTCCCAAACCAATTCCTTCAATAAAGAAGGGCCAGCGAATAAACCAATCCGTCGAACCAATCAATTTCATCAAATAGATTTCTTTTCTGCGAGCGAATATGGCCAGCCGAATAGTGGTCGCGATCAGGAAAACAGCACCCAGGGCTAGCAAGATAATAAATACTACGCTTACCACTCTTACCCAGCGGGCAGTGGAAAAGAGCTGTTCCACTACTCCTTTACCATAGTTGACCTTATATACCCCAGGGATTTTCCCAATCTGTACCGCCAGCTGAGGCACATCATGGGGATCAAGAGCCTTAATTTCAAATGAATCCGGAAGTGGATTTTTCCCCAGGGTACTTTCCAAGTCATAGTTCTTTTTGCCCAGGGTTTCTTGCATATCCTTAAGAGCCTCTTCCCGGGATACAAAAGTAATGCTTTCTATTCCTGACAAGCTTTCCAGCTTATCTTTTACCTCTTGAATGCTATCCTGATCCAGCTCCTGCTCCAGATAGGCCATAATTTCCACATCTGATTCCAGGTTAGCCAGGAAAGTGCTGGTGTTCATGGTTAATAAAACAGACATACCCAAAATTAAAATGCAAATGGCAATGGTACTTATGGTAGCAATGCTAAGCAGGTGATTTCGGGCAATGGATTTAAACGCTTCCCGGAAAAAATAAGCCGCATTTTTTAATGGCATCATTTCAATTCTCCCGGAGCCAAATCTGAAGCAAGCTTACCCTTGTCCAAGCTAATAACCCGCTTATGAGCTGCCTTAACCAATTCCAGAGCATGAGTAGCCATAATTACCGTGGTACCCTTGCGATTAATGTCAAAAAGAAGCTCCATGATTTCCTGGGCCGTGTTCATATCCAGATTACCGGTGGGTTCATCGGCAATCAACAACAGTGGTCGATTGGTCAAAGCCCGGGCAATTCCCACTCGTTGCAGCTCCCCTCCGGAAAGTTCATGGGGAAAGGAATTTTCCTTGCCCTGAAGTCCAACCAGCTTAATTACCTCCAATACCCGACTTTTTTTATCCCGCTGATTAGCCCCTATCACTTCCATGGCAAAGGCTACATTCTCATATACGGTTTTGCTTTCCAATAGCTTAAAATCTTGAAATACCACCCCGATGCTGCGACGCAGTATGGGTATATCCCTTTTCTTCATACGCACCAGACTGCGGGAGGCTACGAATATTTGACCTCGACTAGGGTTTTCTTCCCGGTAGAGCATTTTTATCACGGTAGATTTCCCGGCCCCGCTGGGACCCATAAGGAATACAAATTCTCCTGCATCTATCTTTAATGAAATATCCTCCAACGCCTTTACTCCATTGGAATATATTTTAGAGACGTTATAAAATTGAACCAGCATTAATGTACCTCCAAAAGAATAAAAACCACCCTCAAAAGGTGGTTCTACAAAAATATATAAAATCCTTTTATTTTTATTTTATTTCTAGTAAATTCCGGACTTTTTGTACTATGTCCTCTACACCTAGCCCATAATGTTGCAATAACTCCTCTGGCCTTCCCGATTGTCCAAACTGATCTTTTATACCCATCCGCAAGACTGGAACCGGATAGTACTCACTGACTATCTCGCAAACTGCACTGCCCAAACCTCCAATAATACTGTGTTCCTCCACCGTCAATATAGCTCCGGTTTCCTTGGCCTTCTTGATAAGCAGTTCCTGATCCAGTGGTTTTATGGTGTGCATATCCACTACCGAAACGGAAATACCTTCCCGGCTTAACAACTCCCAGGCCTGTATGGCCCTATCCACCATAATTCCGCAGGCAACTATGGTAGCCTCAGTTCCAATTTTAAGCTCCACTCCTCGGTCCAGCTCTAGTTTATTATCTTCCGCGTAAACCTGGTCTACCGCCAGTCTCCCCAAGCGCAGATAGGCCGGCCCCTTCCTATGGTATAATTGCTCTAACAATTGGCCCGTACTAGGTCCATCAGCGGGCACTACTACCCGCATTCCAGGAATAATGCGCATTAAGGCAATATCCTCCACCGACTGGTGCGATCCACCATCTTCACCTACGGTGATTCCAGCATGGGTAGCACAAATTTTTACGTCCAAAGCAGCATAAGCAATGGAGTTTCTTATCTGCTCAAAAGCTCGCCCAGCTGCGAATACGGCAAAGGTACTGGCAAAGACAGTTTTGCCCGCTGCCGCCAAACCAGCCGACATACCCATCATATTTTGCTCCGCAATCCCGGCATTGATAAATCTTTCCGGAAATACTCGAGCAAACTCTGCCGTTTTAGTGGATTTCGATAAATCAGCATCCAATACTACTATATCCTGGTGTTGTTTGCCCAGTTCAAGAAGGGCCTTTCCATATGCTTCTCGAGTTGCCTGCTTTTTCAAGAGCCAATTCCTCCTATTCCAAGTCCAGCTGTTATAATACTCAAACCAGCTCAGCCAGTGCTTTATCCATTTCTTCGCGATTGGGAGCAGTCCCGTGCCATTCCACTCTATCTTCCATAAAGGAGCATCCTTTACCCTTGGTAGTAGCTGCTACTATAACTACCGGTTGTCGCTTCACCCGTCGAGCTTGATTGAGAGCTTCCATAATATCAGGAATATGGTGCCCATCTACCTCTATTACATGCCAGCCAAAAGCTCGGAACTTGTCGCTTATGGGCTCAGGCGATAATACTTCGCTTATTTTGCCATCTATCTGCAATCCATTATGATCTACAAAGAGCAATAGATTGTCCAGTTTATAGTGAGCAGCTGCCATACTGGCTTCCCACACCATACCTTCTTCCAGCTCCCCGTCTCCTACCATGACATAGACCCGGTGGGGTTTTTTATCAATTTTCCCTGCCAAAGCCATTCCTACCGCCCAGGAGATTCCTTGCCCCAGTGAGCCAGTAGAAGCCTCCACTCCGGCCAGTTTTCTCATGTCCGGATGACCCTGTAAAGGGCTTCCCAGTTTTCTCAGAGTCATTAATTGTTCGGTAGGAAAAAATCCCCGTTCAGCCAGGGCCGCATATAATACCGGTGCCGCATGCCCCTTGCTCAATACAAAGCGGTCACGGTTTTCCCAGTCCGGATTAGCCGGATCCAGGTTCATTTCCCAGAAATAAAGGCAGGCTACTATGTCAGAAGCACTTAAGGATCCTCCAGTATGCCCTGAACCCGCGGCACTAAGCATAGTCACGATATGCCTTCTAATAGCCAGAGCTTTTTCTTTTACCTGCAGTACTGCTCGATCATTTATTTCTCTCACTTTATCCTCCCTCTGCTATCTGTTTTTGGAGCTAAGGCTGGCATAGATGAATTCATCTAGCTCTCCATCCAGTACCGCCTGCACATTACCAGTTTCAATCCCGGTACGATGATCTTTTATCAGGTTAAACGGGTTCAGGGTGTAAGTCCTGATCTGACTGCCCCAGGCTATCTCTTTATGCTCGCCTTTCAAACCCTCCCGATTATTCTCCATTTCTTTCTGTTTCCTTTCATATAAGCGGGCGGTTAAAATCTTCATGGCCGCCATACGGTTGGAAAGCTGAGATCTTTCATTCTGACACTGCACCACTATACCAGTAGGCAAATGGGTGACGCGTACTGCCGAATCGGTTTTATTGACATGTTGTCCCCCAGCTCCTCCAGAGCGGTAGGTATCTATACGCAAATCTTCGCTATTAATTTCTACCTCTACTTCTTCATCAATATCCGGCATAACCGATAGAGATGCAAATGAGGTATGGCGACGGCCAGACGAATCAAAGGGCGACACCCTGATTAGTCGATGTACTCCCTGTTCACATTTCAATTTGCCATAGGCAAAATTGCCGGCTACTAAAAAAGTAACACTCTTTATTCCGGCTTCATCCCCAGCCAAGAGATCCATAATCTGAACCTGGCAGTCTGACCTCTCCGCCCAGCGGGTATACATCCGCAACAACATTTCCACCCAATCCTGAGCCTCGGTACCACCTGCCCCTGCATGCAGGGATACAATGGCATGGTTGCGGTCATGCTCACCGGAAAATAAAAACAGGAGCTCAAATTCTCTAAATTTCTCCTGTGCCCTTTCCAGTTCTTTGATAGTTTCTTCAATTAGTTCCTTTTCATTTTCGGCTTCGGCAATTTCCAACATATCCTGAATGTATCCTATACTACTATACATTTCCTGGTGTTGCTTTACGATATCCTGCAGTTCACTTATTTCCTTTAGTATGGACTGAGCCTGCTGGTTATCATCCCAGAAACCTAGTTTTATTGTCTTTTCCTGTAATATCTCAATCTGTTCTTTTTTCCCTTCCAGGTCAAAGAGAAGCCCTCATTTCATGCAGACGGCCTATCATATAAGCGCAAAGGCCCTGGGGATCTTCTATCAAAACCATCTCCTCCTATCTGCTTAATTAATACTTGCTGTAGTATGCCGGGGCTGAATAGTATTTTTAAACAATGAGAATCGCCCTCGACTGTCTCCTGATAATAGACTTACATATATTAATACCATTATTATCCCTTACCATCAGTATATACTCATATCTTTTCCACTGTATTAAGTTAGCATCGGTTGATATATTTGTCAAATGCTATATAAATAAAGCGCCCCGCCCAGGCTAGGGCCGGTAAACAATGATTCCAAGTCCATCCAGATGGAATCACTCTCTGCTTAATCCCCTTGGCCGCAACAATGTTTGTACTTTTTCCCGCTACCGCAGGGGCAGGGCTGATTGCGCCCGATTTTCTTATCCCGGCGTACCGGCTTCTTGATTTTTTCTTCATTGTGGCTGGTGCTTATTTTCCTTTCTTCTGGATTCTGTACCACCTTAAGCCTCAATATATAGCGCACTACGTCCTCTTTGATGCTGTAAACCATGGATTGGAAGGCATCATAGGCTTCAAATTTGTACTCTACCAAAGGATCCTTTTGTCCATAAGCTCTAAGGGAAATTCCATTCCTGAGCTGATCCATGGCATCAATGTGATCCATCCACTTCTGGTCAATAATCCTTAACAAGAGAGCCTTTTCCAACTGCCTCATTACCTCTGCTCCCATTTCCTGTTCCCGAGCCTGGTACAAGGCCTGGGTGCGTTCAGCCAGGAATTCCTTGGCCTCTGCTGCGGTAAGGCCTAGGAGGTCCTCACTGCCAAAATCAGGTGCTGGTATCAAGGATTGTTCTATATAGGTCATCATGCCAGCAAGGTCCCAATCATCTGAGTACTTGGCTTCACCGGCAAAACTATCCACTATTCCATCCACCACATCATCGATCATGCCTCTAACTGTTTCCTGCAGGTCCTCTCCCAAAAGCACTTTATAGCGCTCTCCATAAATTACCCCACGTTGCTGGTTAATAACATCGTCATATTCCAATACGTTTTTACGGATACTGAAGTTGCGATTCTCGACTTTCTTCTGGGCATTTTCAATTCCCCGGCTGACTATATTGTTTTCAATGGGCATATCGTCATCCATGCCCAGACGATCCATAACTCCCTCTATTGTAGCGGCCCCAAACAGCCTCATCAAATCGTCTTCCAGGGATACATAAAACCTGGATTCTCCTCTATCCCCCTGCCGGCCTGAGCGCCCTCGCAACTGGTTATCTATCCGACGGGATTCATGCCTTTCTGTTCCCAAAACATACAAACCGCCCAGTCCTTTGACTCCTTCTCCTAGCACTATATCGGTCCCACGCCCAGCCATATTGGTGGCTATGGTAACCATCCCTTTCTGCCCGGCCTGGGCAATGATCTGGGCTTCTTTTTCATGGTATTTGGCATTCAGCACTTGATGCGGTACTCCTCGCTTGCCCAGCATGGAACTCAGTAGCTCGGATTTCTCTATGGAAATAGTTCCCACCAGTACCGGCTGCCCTTGTTTATGGCGCTCCACTATATCGTTGACTACCGCCGTAAATTTCCCCATCTCGCTACGATATATGATGTCCGGCTGGTCTTCCCTTATCATGGGCTGATGGGTGGGTATTACCACTACATCCATATTGTAAATTTTCTTGAATTCGGCTTCTTCTGTTTCAGCGGTACCAGTCATACCGGCTAGCTTTTTATACATACGAAAATAATTCTGGAAGGTTATAGTAGCCAGGGTCTGAGATTCTTTTTCTATCTTTACCCCCTCTTTAGCTTCTATGGCCTGGTGCAAGCCATCGCTGTAACGACGTCCAAACATCAAGCGACCGGTAAATTCGTCTACTATTATTACCTGCTCATCTTTTACCACATAGTCCCGGTCCCTTTTCATCAAGCTATGAGCTTTCAGCCCCTGGTTGATATGATGAGCCAGTTCCATATTCTCCGACAGATTATCGATATGAAAATACTGTTCCACCTTTTGTACCCCTTCCTCGGTCAAGGTGGAAACATGGGCTTTTTCGTCTACCATATAATCTTCCTCAGCTTTTAAACGGGGAACAAATTTGGCTATCTGATAGTAAAGACTGGTGGGTTTATCTCCTTCCCCGGAAATAATCAAAGGAGTGCGAGCCTCGTCAATTAATATGGAGTCCACTTCGTCTATGATGGCATAGTTCAGTGGCCCCTGCACCCGGTTTTCCTGGCTAACCGCCATATTATCGCGCAGATAGTCAAATCCATATTCATTGTTGGTTCCGTAAATAATATCACAGGCATAGGCCTCCCTTTTAGCAGCTGGGGTCATGCCATGAACTACCAAACCTACAGTCAAACCACAGTATTCATAGACCGGCTGCATCCACTCCCGGTCACGGCTGGCCAGGTAATCATTAACGGTAACGATATGAACCCCTTTTCCTTCCAAGGCATTTAAATATGCGGGCAAGGTGGCCACCAGGGTCTTACCTTCCCCGGTTTTCATTTCCGAAATACGCCCGTCATGCAGCACCATTCCACCTATTAACTGTACATCGAAGTGCCTCATGCTCAGAGTACGGCGGGAAGCTTCACGAACCAGGGCAAAGGCCTCGGGCAATATATCATCCAAAGATGCTCCGTCTCTTAGCCTTTTCCGAAACTCTTCGGTCTGCCGGGGAAAGTCTTCCGGCTTTAGTTGTTCATATTTGGATTCCAGGACATTTATAGCATCCACCCGTTTTCGATAACGCTTTACTTCCTTTTCATTATCATCCAAAATATTCTTTAGAAAATTCTTCAACATTTTTTTCATCTGCCTTTCCTTAAAAAAAGAAGGAACCAATTGGCTCCTTTCCTCAAGCAAAAGATTAATTTTATCTTAGCACTTTTTTGAACTACTCTTCAACTCTAGTCAAAATGAGGTTCAATCAGACCATAATTACAGTCTTTTCTTTTATACACCACGTTGACTTCATCGGTTTTGGCATTAAAAAATACAAAAAAGTTATGCCCTAACAGGTTCATTTGCATTATTGCTTCTTCTTCATCCATTGGTTTTAGAGCGAATCTCTTGGTTCTCACAATATTAAAGGCCTCGGCTGATGCAGTATGGGCCCCTTTGCTTTTAAGCTCTTTTTCTATCTCTTCTTTCATGTTTTTTCTGAATCCGGCTCCCCTGGTTTTCCTATACAGTTTAGTCCGATATTTATTAATCTGTTTTTCCAGTTTTTCTTCAACCAGGTCGATAGAACTATACATATTGTCGGTAGATTCTTCTCCCCTAAGAATCATGCCATTGAGGGGTATGGTTACCTCTACCTTATGTCCCTCACTGTCTACAGAAAGGGCAACCTGAGCCTCTTTTACATCATCAAAATACTTTTCTAACTTGGAAAGACGTTTGGTGGTATAATCCTTGAGTGCATCGGTGACTTCTATGTTTTTTCCCCTGATGTCGAGTTTCATATGACCACTCCTTTCCCGATGTTGTACTTATATTTTATACCAGGTCTACACTTTTCTCTACTACAAAACACAATACTTATAAGTAGTATGTGCATTAATAGTATAATTATGGGGATTAATTAAGGTGTCAGACAATAACTTATCCTGAGATCCATACTTAACGGTGCAAGTCTGTAGGGGCCACCTGTGGTCGCCCGCCCGCAATTATCACCGATTTCCGTGCATATTCTTTATATGTGGGTAATGTCGGGATTAACATTTTCGTGTGAACTTACTTATAAACAAATTTATGGGGCCAAAGTACTAATAACTCAGTATCTGACCCCATGATCGATTTCAGAAAATATATTTTTATATACTAAATAGCGTCTTCCTCTTTCATCTGTTGGAAACACTGTAAACAGTATACTGGCCTGTCTTCCACCGGTTTAAATGGTACCTGGGTTTCCTGCCCACACCTGGCACAGGTGGTGTCAAACATCTGGCGAGGACCCCGTTCGCTTCGACCAGCTCTACGCTGAGTTCTGCATTCTTTACAGCGTTTCGGTTCATTTTGGAAACCCTTCTCATGGTAAAATTCCTGCTCACCAGCACTGAAGATAAATTCTTGCCCACAGTCCTGACAAATTAACGTTTTGTCTTCAAACATTGAAATCCCTCACTTTGTATGATTTTGCCCCAGGTCAAGCGGAAATGTTTCTGCAGCTTCCTGCCGACCCGTATTGCATATTATAAAGCTCTAAAATCAAAATAGCAAGGAATCCTGTAAGCTGTAAGGGCTTGGTTTCCTAATATCCGCTGCCCGTAGCCCAGGTTATAACCCCAACGCTTTCAGCACCAGCTTCCAGCAAGACACGCGTACACTCCCGGATGGTTGACCCGGTAGTGTATACATCATCAACCAGCAGGACGTTTTTGCCATCAACTTTAGTCGGATCAGTTACTTCAAAAGCACATAAAAGGTTTTCCACTCTTTCCTCCCGGGTTAGTTCTCTTTGGGAAGGGGTTTCCTTTATTCGCCTTAACAGGTGGGGATACATACATCTTTTCAAGATCTTGCTGATCTGTTTGGCCAGCAATTCAGACTGATTAAAACCTCTTTGCTTCAAGTTGCCCTTGGAAATGGGTACCGGTACTATAATGTCTATAGGCCAGAAAGCAGGCTCTTCAATTACCACTTCCCCCATCATATCTCCCATTTTTATGCTCATATAGCGACGGCATAAAAATTTTAAAACTTTCACCGCTTTACGCAGCTTATCGTTACAGTATGGTCCTACCGCTCGAGCAATTTTAAATTCCGGGGGGTTATCCCGGCATTCAGCACAGCAACTTGCCTCCGGCACATCCAGGTATTTGCCGCATTTTCGGCAAATTGGACGGCTGTTTTGGGTACTAATTATTTCATTCTGGCACTGCTGACACCAAGGACGGCGACTGTGAAATCTTCCTTTTTCTCGACATAGGCTGCATTCATTTACTGGAAATAGGATGTCCATAAGAATATTCTCCATTGCCCCCACCTCAAACACTTTTTCCTATCTAAGGCAAAAATCGTATGAAAGCAACCCCCTCCAGCCTTTGCATACGATCTTGTTTCTTATTTAATCATAACCCATATCCTGTTTTTTTTCACTGTATACTAAGCAAGTTGAAGGTTTTTAAACACTTTCTAACTCCCACATCCATACATTGTAACTTCCCGTCTTTCCTTATAAACCCCCCTGATCAAGGAACAAGAGCGAGTATGATTTTTTGGCTATGCCTGATACTGGCGGTCAAAGACCGCCCCTACAATTCTTTGGCGATCACTGGCACTGGGTATATCCAAGTAAACCATTTTCGTGTGAACTTATATATTTTGATCTAAACTTAACTTTGGCCAAGGGTTAATTTGACATAAAATTTCTCTTGGTTGGCCTTCTATATCATTTTCTTCATTTAATGGCATACAAAGACGCTGGCTGGGAGAAGGGGATTTTCTCTGCTTGCTCCCATGAATCAAAACCATCATAATGGTCATCCAGATGGCAAAACATAGGATTTTAAGACAAACAGCCACAAAAAGAACCTCCTTTTAGCCAGTTTATATATAATATGCGGCGTGGAGGTCAGTTGATTACTTCTTTTAACTAGTCTTCAGTGACTAGCTTATTTTTTAGTGCATATACAGCAGCCTGGGTGCGGTCTTTAACTCCCAGTTTGCGAAAAATACTGGTAAGATGATTTTTTACCGTTTTTTCGCTTATAAACATATTTTCTGCCATTTCTTTATTGGAATTGCCTTTTACCAATAGGGACAGTACATCCCTTTCCCGTTTGGTAAGTTTCACCCCATCCTGTTCCTGTTCAGACCGGGTTATTTCTTCTATAAGTCGGTTGGCCACCCGGGGGTGTATCACTATTTCACCATCCATAACTCTGTGAATGGTATCTATTAACTCACTTCCGGCCACATCTTTAAGCACATAAGCAGAAACTCCCGCTTTAACCATGGCCATTACTTCCTCATCTTCATAAATAGTTAGGGCAATAATTTTAATGGAGGGTATCTCTCGCTTAATTACCTGGGTAGCTACAATGCCATTGGTTCCAGGCATATTGACGTCCATTAAAATAATATCAATTGAGTTTTTACGGGCCATATTAATAGCCCCTTGCCCATCTCCAACAACGGTAAGCAACTCAATGTTGTCATCCAATTCCAACAATTTTCGAAGTCCTTCTCTTACTAGAACATGATCATCAGCGATGATAAGCCTAACCTTCTCATTCATTATTTTCCTCTCCTTCCAGGGGGACTATAATGAGTATGTGAGTTCCTGCTCCCGGCTGAGAATTAATTTGTATTACCCCACCCAACAGTTGAACCCTTTCTTTCATGCCCAAGATTCCAAAACTCTCCTGAGCACCCTGTTGTTGTGGATCAAAACCAATACCTTGGTCCTTAATGATCAGGGTAAGCTTTTGCCCATCATCCTCCAGTCTAAGCATAGCTTTTTCTGTAGCGGCATGTTTACGAATATTGCTTATGGCTTCCTGAACAATGCGCAATATCGAAGCAGATAATGCCGGGTCGTATTTTCTTTTAACGCCAATCAGAGAAACCTCTATTTGTAAATTATATTTGAGCTGTATATCCCGCAAGTATGCTTCCAGAGTATGATAAAAACCCTCTTCCAGCTGGGCTGGTTTTAAATCAAAGATGACACGCCTGATTTCATCCAAACTCTCCCGGCTCATGGCTTTTATAAGGCCCAATGTATGGTCCATACTATGGAGATCCTTATCCCCCAAGCGTTGCAGATAATCCAATTGCATTAAAACAGCTGCCAGGGTTTGAGCTGGTCCATCATGAAGTTCCCGGGCAATTTTTCGGCGCTCAATCTCCTGGGACTTAAGGAGCCATAAAGCTGCTTGTTTCCCTTTGGATGCATCCACCTGAGGCTGATCGAATATATTAAGCTGCCCCTGTAAAACCTGTAAAGCTAAATGGGTGGTATTCAGATACTCATATGCATGTCGGTAGGTAGTCTTTAAATTTTGCAGCTGTTGCAAGATTTCATCCCGCTTCCTCTGCATCTGGATCTGCTGCTGCTTGATTAAATCAAGCAGCCCTTCCGTATTCGATTCCTCTATTCCATCGATTGCCCAACTGGGAATAGCTTCACTTAACACCTGGGTGGCAACGTTTTCATTTTGTTGCTTTTCCTGCAACTGTTCCATGACCCGGGTATAATCCAGATCAATGTTCTCCATCTCTAGCTGTAAACGTCGGATTTTAGTGTTGCTGGCCTCAGCTAAAAGATAGATATCATCCCGGCCTTTTTCCAGAGCCTGGATTAATTTGAGCAACAGGCCCTCCAGTATATTCTGCTCATCACTTCCTGAACGTTCACTCATTATACTACTTTCGTCACTATTCATTATTTTCCTGCCTGTGTTTACAAATCCCTCGATAGCTGGACCTGAAATCATTTATATTTTAGTCTTGATTCCCAGGCTGACTAAAACCTCTTCCTGTAATTGCATCATTCTCCCCTCATTTTCCGCCTCTACATATATCCTAAATACTGGTTCGGTTCCAGAATACCGTATTAAGATCCAGCTATCGTCTTCCAGTACTATTTTACGACCGTCTGTTTCAAGAATTGAATCTACTTTAGCACCGGCTATAGTTTTAGGATTAAAGGCCTCAATGTTTTCCAGTATCTCTGGCTGATCGCTGCTGTCAACTTTTATGTCCATACGTTGATTGCTGCTTTGCCCATATTTATGCTTAAATTCCTCGGCCAATTCCACCAAACTCTTACCCGTATAAGCCAGCATTTCTACTGCTAAGAGGCAGCCCAAAATGCCATCTTTCTCCGGAATATGTCCAAAGATGCTCATGCCTCCGCTTTCCTCACATCCCATGATGCACCCCTTTTCCCGCAGTGCTTCGCTTATGTATTTAAATCCTACTGGAGTTTCTATGACGCTTAAGCCATAACTGCGCGCCACTTTATCCAACATATGAGTAGTGCCAACTGATCGGCAAACTGGCCCTCTCCATTTTCTGGTGCTCAGAAGGTGTTCCAGAAGCAGGGGCATAATATGATTGGCACTGATAAAATTACCGCCGCTATCTATGATACCAAAACGATCAGCATCACCATCCAAGGCCAGGCCAATATCAGCATTGTAGCTCACTACGGCCCTTTTCAAATCACCCAGAAGCTTGCTTATGGGTTCCGGCATGGATCCGCCAAACAAAACATCTCGGTGATTATTTATAGTCCGCACCTCACATCCCAGCTCGGTCAAAATCTGATCCAAATATCCTACTCCGGCTCCGTACATAGGATTGCTTACTACTTTTATCTTCCTCTTCTTTAAAAACCCCACCTCAATTAGCTTGCGAATATGATTGAAATACTCATTATCTGCCTCTATCCGCTGGTACAGGGACAGTTCCATGGCTTCAGCCAAATCCAGCTCATAGATCTTGCCGGTTTCCTTAACCCGGTTGATCTCCTTTTCAATGGCATCGGTAACCTCTGGTAAAGCGGGTCCGGCATAATAAGGTATATATTTAATCCCATTATACTCAGCCGGGTTATGACTGGCAGTAATCATCAACCCTCCCCCGGCCCCCTTCAAATGTACTGCATAAGCCGTTACCGGGGTGGGGCTTACCTTATTTAGCATAAAGGTTTTAATTCCATTGCCCACCAAGACCCGGGCACATTCTTCGGCAAATTCTTTAGACATGAATCTATTATCATAGCCAATTATTACTCCCTTTTTGGCTAGATTAGTGCAGTTTAAATAAGCAGCAATCCCTTGGGCTGTTACTCGGCAATTGCTGAAAGTAAAGTCCCTGGCAATAATGGCTCTCCAACCATCAGTGCCAAATTTTATTTTTGACATCTAAATCCTCCTTAACGGATTTACTGAGCCCCCAAACGGGCATAAAGAAATTCTACAATAACCTTTGCAATCCTGCCCGCTGCTTTACCATCCCCATAGGGGTTAATTGCTCGAGCCATTTTATGATAATCCAACTGATTGGCCAGCAAATTACGAGCCTCATTAAAAACTCGTTCCCGATTGGTTCCTACTAGCTTTACTGTTCCTGCTTTAACCGCTTCCGGTCTTTCCGTAGTATCTCTTAATACCAATACCGGTTTACCCAGGGAAGGCGCCTCTTCCTGCATTCCTCCAGAATCGGTCAAGACCAGGTATGATTGGTTCATAAGATTGGCAAACGGTTCATATTCCAGCGGTTCGATAAGATGTACCCGCTTGCTCTCCCCCAGCATGGATTCAGCCAGATTACGAACGATGGGGTTTTTGTGAACAGGAAAGACAATTTCTATATCACCAAAGGTATCCAACAAATCCAGTATGGCCTGATAAATTTGTTGCATACGGCTACCCCAGTTCTCTCGCCGATGAGTGGTAAGCAGAATGATCCGTCGATTAAAATCTACCCCGGATAGCTCAGAACCAAAATCAAAGCTGGGCCTTACTGTCTGTATCAAAGCATCAATAACTGTATTGCCGGTTACCCAGATCCTCAAATCTCCTATGGACTCCCGTAGTAGATTATCTCGATTAAGATCCGTAGGTGCAAAATGAAGATCGGCCAGGCGGGAAGTTAGAGTGCGGTTTATCTCTTCTGGAAAAGGAGAGTACTTGTTATGGGTGCGCAAACCAGCCTCAACATGAGCTACTGGTATTCTCTGGTAAAAAGCAGCTAAAGAGGCCGCAAAAGTGGTAGCAGTATCTCCATGTACCACTACCAGATCAGGCTTCTCTTTTTCCAAAACTTCCCTTACTCCATTTAACACCCCGGTAGTTATACTGTATAAATCCTGTCCTTCCCTCATCAAATCCAGGTCATGATCAGGCTCTATATTAAAAAGCTGTAAAACCTGATCCAGCATCTCCCGGTGCTGGGCAGTAACCAGCACCACAGTCTCAATATCTTGTACCTGCTTCAATTCTCTGATTACCGGAGCCATTTTTATAGCCTCCGGCCTGGTCCCAAACACTACTAATACTTTCCCCAAATACACCACTTAATTCCTCCAAATCAATGACATTGGAGACGGTTCCAAATGTCAACTATTTGCCTTATGATCTTTTATAGTAAGGCTTCTACTTTATTATCTTATCTATTCTTGCTTTTTCAGCATGGAAATCGGCAGTATATCTACTATTTTGAATACCAGACAGTTCTTTAAGGGAAAGGAACCATAAGCTGTCTTCTCCAGCCGCTCCTTTATCCTCTCATAATAATAACCCTGCTGCTGGTCATCGTGCAATTCAACATACACCCGTATGCCATCCTTGGTTTGATTATCGGTAGTCACTAATACTAAGAATACACCCTTACCGGTTTCCTTTAAATTGGCATAGGTCTTGTCAGCACCAAATCGGGCACAGATGATGGTATTAGCATCTATCATCTCCAAAATAGTGATTACTGCAATATTTACATTATATTCCCTATCTACAGTGCTCAGAGTAGTGGAAATATAGTTAGCATTAATCAATTCCCGAGCCTTTTCAATAAGATTTTTTTCCATAGCATCTCCCTTTTTTAACTATCATAGATGTATTTAGCATCATAGTATTATATTCCCAGCTTGAAGTCAAAATTTTTAGGTCCAGGGTCTCCTATAGTTTAAATATGCCCTCGAGGAGATGGGGTAGGCTATGTCGAGAGATCCTCGTGTATATGGTTATACCTCTTGTTACCATATTATGGTTAGAAGGAGGAAAAGAAAGATATCTTTATTAAACCGAAAACAGGTAGAAATTCATACATTCTTTACAGAGCAAAAAACCGACTTTGGTTTTGGCTTATACTCTTATTGCTTGGTGAGTAAGCATGTGCATATGGTATTTAGAAAAGAGCGGGAATCCTTATCCAGGACCATGAAGAGGATTAATACCAATTATGGGGGAACCGTCCCCATTGTCAATTGCGGATGCCGTTCATGACCGCGTCGGTGAGTTGATCAGCCAGTTCTTGCGGATCGATTTCCCAGTTTTCCAGGATGTTAATGGCCCAGATGGAGCCTACTAGTCCCCCTAGTATTATATACACCAGCATGGTGTCTACCGGCTTTATCTCCCCAGCTGCCACCGCTCTGCTTACCATCTGCTCGATTAGTTTTTCCTGCTCTGTCTTGCGCCTGTGCATCCATTCTCTTAGTTCTTCATCCATGATTTCGGTATCCCAGAATAGTATGCGGGCCAACTTTTTGTTTTTTTTGCTGAAGGTGAAATGGCCCTTAATTATTTCCCGGATAGTGTCTTCGAAACTGAGCTGATGAATGGAATCAGCAGTTAGGGAATTGGTGTATTCTTCCCAGGACTTGATGATCATTTCATTAAATAGCTGCAACTTACTATCGAAGTATTCATACAGGGTGCCTTTACCAATCCCAGCTGTCTCGGCTATCTCTTCCATTCGGGCACTGTTATAGCCCCTACGAGTAAAAACTTCTACCGCAGCCAGTAGGATCCGCTCTCTTTTATTCACGGTTTTTTCAATGATTTCTTTCACACCAAAGCCCCCCTTGTACTTAATCTTTACTCCCTTATCTAAACTGATCTTGGATTAAACCCGGGCCGACTAAATATCAGCCCGGGCTTGCGCTTCTTGATTAGTTACTTTGGCTCTACCAGCTTGATCTAAATCTTCCTGCTTCTCATCCCAGTCGGGTTCTTTTACTTCGTCTTCCTGGTCTGGATATACTATTGGCCCTAAGCAGCTTTCACATATTATAACTATTCCAGCTCCAGACTCAGCTCATTTTTTACTTTTTTGGCTTCAGTCTTTTTATGCCGACGCCGGCGTCCTATATCGTCTAAAATGGAGTATACTACCGGCACCAACACCAGGGTAATCAAAGTGGATACCAATAAGCCCCCAATTACCACCGTAGCCAGTGGAGCCTGGTATTCCCCTCCTTCTCCAAAACCCAGAGCCAGGGGCGTCATAGCCAAAATAGTACTGAAGGCGGTCATGAGTATGGGCCTTAACCTTACTCGTCCAGTTTCGATTATTGCTTCGTCCCGCTCCATGCCTTTCTCCACCTGCTGTTTCAGGTAGTCCACAAACACTATGGCATTGGAAACGACTACCCCGACCAGCATAATAACCCCGATAAAAGCTGGAACACTAAGAGCCCGCCCAGTTATAAAGAGGGAAAGGATTATACCTATCAAAGCGGTAGGCAGAGAAAACATGATTACAAAAGGATTGAAAAAGGATTCATACTGTACCGCCATAACCGCATAGACCAGGATAATAGCCAGTATTAAAGCCAAAGCCAGATCAGCGAAGGTATCCATCATTTGCTGGTTCTCACCTGTAAATTCAACCTCATACCCCGACGGCAACTCTATTTTATCCACGCCAGCCTTGATATCATCCGTTACACTCTTTAAATCTCGATTAAAAAGATCTCCGTTAATATTGGCTATTCTTACTTGGTCGTGGCGGTCTATAGATATAGGACCCTGTTCCACTTTAAAGATTGCAATCTGGGACAACTTCACTTTCATTCCCATGGCATTGTTTAAGGTAAGGTTTTTAAGGTAGTCTATATTCTGTACTTCTTCGCCGGAGTATTTGACTTTTACATCTACCTCTTCACCTTCCACCCGGTATTGGGTAGCTACTGTCCCCTGCATGGCTGCATTTATGGTGGAAGAAACCTGAATCGGGGTTAAACCATAGGCAGCTGCTTTATCGCGATCGATATGAATCTGCAATTCAGGTGAACCATCGGTAAGTGATGATACTACTTCCCGGGTCCCAGGTACCTCTCGAACCACTTCTGTGATTTGCTCGGATAGATCCCTAAGTACATCTAAATCATCACCTCTAAGCTGAATGCTTATAGCCCCACCGCCGCCGGACATCATACTTGCATTGTCCATTACTCCCACTTCAATTTTAGCTCCAGGAATATCAGCCAGCATCTGGCGTATTTCCTCGGTCATTGCATTAACATCTTTATCCCGCTCTTTACGGGCACAGAGTTTCACATACATGGTGGACACATCGGTTTGGGATCCTGAACCCATGAGCATTACCGAAGAAGAACCTACGCTGGCAAATATCAAATCCACTTCGGGAACAGTTCGTAATCGTTCTTCAACTTCCAAGCTAACTTCATCGGTATTGTCAATAGTGCTGCCTTTATCCATCTCAATATTGATTGATATCTCCCCGGTATCCATAGCCGGCATAAACTCAGCTCCTATTACCGGTACCAGGGCTAAAGAAGCAACCATGATCAGGGTTACGAGTGCTATTACACGGCGCCGGCGCTTTAAGGCTCCCTGCAGTAGTCGGCTATACTTTTCGCTGAGTCCGTCCAGCCAGCGACCAAAGCGGTCTCCAGGCTTGTTCCCTTCTCCCAGATTAAGTTGAGCCATTTTCGCCATGGTTTCATCAGTCAGCATGCGTGAAGCCAAGAGGGGTATAATGGTCAGGGATACAAAGAGTGAGGCCAGAATGGCACAACATATGGTAATAGCCAGAGGCTGGAACAGTATGGAGGTCAATCCCTGCACATAAGCAATGGGAGCAAAAACCGCTATAATGGTCATAGTAGCAGCTATTACTGCTCCTCCCACTTCCGAAGCCCCGTTCTGGGCCGCCTGCATACGGGGTTCTCCCATCTGCCGATGTCGATATATATTTTCGAATACTACAATGGAGTCATCCACTATTCGGCCTACCCCCAAGGCCAGTCCCCCCATAGTAATCAGGTTCACAGTGCTGTTAGTGAAATACATTAAAATAAAGGTAGCGATTATGGATACTGGTATGGAAACGAAAATAATGAAAGTGCTGCGCCAGTTACGCAAAAAGAGGAATATAACCAGTATGGCTAACAGTGCCCCTTCCAAAATCATCTTTTCCGTGTTCTGAATGGATTGCTGGACATATTCAGCCTGATCCATAACCACATCGATTTTAAGATCAATATTCATTTCCTGCTGGATTTTCTCCAGTTCTGCCAATGCTTGCTTGGATGCGGCTACCGTATTGGCTCCGGTCTGTTTCATACAATGGATACCCACTGCTGGTTCTCCATTGACTCTGGTATACTGAGTGGTTTCTTCATAACCGTCCTTAACTTCTGCCACATCACCCAGACGAATCGCCTGTCCGGCAGCGGTTAGGATGCGCACATCCTCTATGTCTTTGGTGGACTGAAATTGTTGCAGATTGCGCACATAATACTTGCGCTGCCCCTGTTCATACTGTCCTCCGGACATATTAAAATTTTCTGCCTGCAGCACAGAAGTCAGCTGGGACAGGGTAAGATTATGATTTTCCAGCTTTACCGGGTCAACTTCCACACTGATCTGCCGCACATTGCCGCCGGTTATATATACCGAAGCTATTTCTGGAATACGGGAGAGTCGGGGTTCGATAATATCTTCAGCGATGTCCTGAAGCTGTTCCAGATCCCCCCCGCTTACTCCAATCTGCAAAATAGGCATCATATTTGGGTCCATCTTCACTACCATGGGTTTACCGGCTCCATCCGGCAGAAAGCTCTCAACAAAAGATATGTTTTCCCGGATATCCAGCATAGCACTGTCCATGTTAACACCCCAGTCAAACATCAACAGAACTACCGAACTTCCGTCGCTGGATGTGGATTGGATCTCAGTGACGCCGCTGAGGCTGTTTAATGATCCCTCCATGGTTTTGGTAATTTGGGATTCTACTTCTTCCGGTCCGGCCCCAGAATAACTGGTGATAACAGCGGCCATGGGGAAGTTCATCTCTGGCAGCAGATCAACCGAGGTACGTGAAAAGGAGAAAAATCCTAATATTAATATAACTGAAACAATAATGGCAATACTAACAGGTCTCCGGGTTGAAAAATTGACTATTTTCACTATTTTTCACCTCCGGCAACCACCCTGACCTTGCTGCCATCGCTTACCAGCGTATTACCCTTTTCTATTACCTCCTGGCCCTCTTTAAGCCCCTTGCTTATCTGAATATATTTGCTGTTCTCAATACCGGTTTCAACTTCCTGCATACGGGCTCGGCTGTCTTCATCTACTATGTATACCACGGACAGGCTCCCTTTCGGTATGACGGCATTGCGGGGAACGCATAGAGCCTGGGGTTCAGCTACCGTAGACAATGCAACCTGGGCAAACATACCAGATTTAATCATTCTATCGGGATTATCCAAAGTAATTTTTACTTTGTAGTTCTTGCTGCTGGGATCTGCTGCCACTGATACACTATCCACTATACCTTTAAAAGGATCCTCTCTGACTGCACCAACCCTTACCTCTACCTCGCTGCCCTCTTGCACATAGGATATTTCTGATTCACTCACCTGTACTTCCACTTCCAAACGAGAGGTATCACTGATTATAGCGGCTGGGGACTGCATGCTGGCCATTTCCCCCATGGATAGCCCTATACTGCCCACCACCCCACTGATAGGTGCGCTAATGGTACAATTACCGATATTATTTGTAGCTTGCTGCAGAGCAGCTCGAGCCTGTTCCACAGCCGCCTCCGCACTACCCGAATTGAGTGCATCATATTGAGCTTTGGCCGCTTCCAGTTGGCTGTCTGAAACCCCGCCTCCCTCATGTAGCATTAAGATCCGCTCATAATTGGCCTGGGCAGCAGTCTTCTGTACATCGTTAGCCCGCTTCCCCGCTTCCGCCATGGCCAAGGCTGCTTCCGCCTGCCGAATACCGGCTTGATAATCGCTGCTGTCCAGGGTTATGAGAACCTGATCTTTTTTTACATTATCCCCTGGCTTAACATTGATAGAGGTTACTCGGGCAACTGCTTTAGGCATAACGTTTACTTCGTTAATACCTCGTATACTGCCTGAATATTGAGAAGTTTTGGCAATAGCTCTAATTTGAGCCTTAGCTACTTTCACCGTTAGTTCCGATTCTTGTACTTTCTCCTCGGTCTTACCGCAGCCTCCAAGGCTTAAGGTAGAAATCATAGTTATTACCAGCATCAGGCCGATAAGCTTAATTCTGTGTTTCAATTTTTTCCCTCCCAATTATTATGGCGTAATTACCGACCGGCTGGTCAGTCTATTCCAATTATATATTCTCCTCCCGGGAACGGTCAACGATATTATTCGCTATCTGCGACTCTAAATGATTTACCCTAAACCAATACTGTCATGCTGAGCCAAGTGAAGGATCTTCCCCAGGGTTTATTCGCTCCACGAAATATGACTTTTCCCAGGGGAATCACTGCTGGACCTCGATTCGAGCCAGGTAAGTATCCCGTTCCTTGCCCTTTAAAATCAGCCAGTATTCTCCCGGCAGCATTTCTTCCTCAGGCTGAATCCTGATCAAGTTGCCCTCCTGAAGCACCCTAAATGGCAGCTGAGCACCAGAAGCAGCATGGCGGACTTCCAATTGCTGATTACCCAGATCCCTGGCTGGAGAAATATACAAAATCAGCTCCCGGCTGTTTTGGTAGTTATCCAGGCGGCCCAGATCTTGAGCCTGAGGATAATACCAACTGGCCTTATTCTTAAACTGCTGAGGGTTGAGCAAACTATAATCTTCTTCTGCCTGAGCCTTATAGGCCGGCAAAAGCTCCAATTCACTGTTGATTTCTCCCCATACCCCCCAATAATTTGAGCTTCTAGCCAAGGCCAGGTCCACTACAAATTCATGTCCATCGGCTAGCAATTCAAAGCTGCCCGCTCCCCCATCCGGAGGGTCGGATAGCAGTAATTCGGCAGCCTTAATCATGTCACTACTTTGCAGCGGCAGATCAGGTTCTACCCCCGTGCCGTTGATGGAAAAGCCCAAGGGAGAATAAAAACGTGCGGTAGTTAGTTTTAGATAATCTCCATTGGAAAGAGGGAAAATGGCCTGGGCGGTACCTTTCCCATAGGTGGTCTGGCCCAGCAGCACTCCCTGGTGGTGATCCTTTAATGCTGCCGCCATAATCTCCGAAGCACTGGCACTGTTTTCATCTATTAATACTATCACTGGATCAGATATCTGTATACCCAGCTGCTGGGCCTGATATTTGCTGATATCCTCTCTCTCTTCCAGAACCGTGACTATTTCCGATCCTACAAATATGCCTGATATATCCAGTGCCGCGTTTATATACCCTCCCGGGTTGCCCCGCAAATCAATTATCCATTTGTCGACCCCTTCCTGACGGCAGGCATCGATTTTAGGCAGCAGATCCTGGTAGGCGGTTTCGCTGAAGCTGTCAATATCTATATAGACGGTATTAAAGTCAAGCTGGGTACAGCTTACCTGGGGAACTTGTATCAACTGCCTCTCCAGAATAAGTTTATAATGCTCTTTTCCCCTTTTTACTTCTAGCTCTATTTTGCTTCCGGCAGGTCCCAATAAGATCTGCTGAACAGCGTCCAGGTCCAATCCTTCCAGGCTTTTATGGTCAACTCGCACTATAATATCCCCGGTCTTAATACCTGCCTGTTCAGCCGGAGAATTGGGTATGAGGCCGCTTATTTCAACTCCTTCTGTCAGCAGGTTACCGTTTATATACACTCCGATACCAGCATATAGACCTTCGATAGATGCAATAAATTCTTCCATCTCTTCTGCACTCAGATATTGGCTATGGGGATCCCTCAGTTCAGCTATTAGATCACCAACGAAGTTGATATTTGAACGGTCCAGATCCAGTTCATCAACATAATGAGTCTCAATCAAAACTTTTATTTCATCTAGTACCAAATCATCCGCAGCCAACAATGGATTGCAAAACAGTAATAATCCCAGGACGCTTAACAACAGTCCGAAAAATATACCCCACACTTTTTTCATACATTTGCCCCCACTTTAATCATGACTATAGGTATTCAATAAAATTTTGCTTATACCTCCAAAAAGCGGCTGAATTTAAAGTATTTTTTTTCCATCTATACTTGAGTGGCATGTTTTCTGCTTGTATCACGCATAAGACTGCTTGGTATAAATAGGGAAAGTTAATTAAATAAGAGATGGGGCAGAATGCCTTCCGGCCTCTGATATTTAGCAAGGAAATTTGCTTAGGGGAATATGGCAAGCAAAAGGAAGCTATAAGAAAATACTATAGCTTCCATCTTTTAGACTAGGGGTTAACGTTTTGAACCAGATAAACGGTAATGTTTACCGTGTTAAGCTCTTTCTCCAGCTGACCTTTTTGGCTATGGGAATCTTTTAATTGCTGTTTTAATGCCGTCAATTTTGCCTGATCCTCAGTAGAAATACTGCTTTCCGATTCCAAGCTCTGAATATCTTGTTCCAGACCGCTAATTTTATTCTCAATGCTGCTGAATTCCTCAGTTAACACGATCTGGTCGTAAATGGGAGTAGTCAGGTGACCCAGATTTCCCAATTGGCTTAAGAAACTATTCAGCTGGCTTTTATTAACTTTAAAAACTACTTCTCGCGTACTGGTAGCAGACATAATTTGAGCACTGCTGTTATTAGATGTGGAAACAAATTCTATTCCATTGCCCACATCAGCGATTTGTACTATACGAGCCAGAGAATCTCCGGTATCTTCTACCATTACCCGGGTGGAACAGCTCTGGGCTATCCGGGGTACATTTACTTTAATAGGATCCGGGGTTACATTGCTAGCTGGAACTTCCGTATTACTGTTATTAGTATCAGGCTGGTCCTTAGAACCAGGTTCTTCTGGGATTTCATTATCAGCAGGAGTGCTGGGGTCCTTCTCAGGGTTGGCAGCTTCTGTGGGATTATTATCTTCCTTTTCGCTGTCAGTATTATCCCAGGAAGGCATAGGTTCTTCAATGGCCACTGAAGGTTTGCTGTCTTTTTCATCGGCCTTAAACCATAAGGCCAGATTGGCCCCGGGCACAAGACCACTGGCATATATACTTACCGCCATAAGCAAGCCGGCCGCTACTCCTGCGATCCATTTTGGCTTACGGCCCATGGCAATTACAACCGGCTTATCTCTTCGCTGTTCTACCAGCAAACGCTGGTGTAAATCTTGAACCGCACTATCCCTTACCGGAGGTAATTTAAGCTCTTGCATCATATGGCGCAGGGACTCCAAATGCTCCAGTTCTTCCCGACATCGGGCACAAACCTGCAAGTGAGCTTCTACCGCTTGAGTTTCCTGCTCATTAGTCATTTTATCTATATAGGGGGACAATAAATCCCTTATCCGCTTACATCTCATAAAGACTTCCTCCCTGAATTTTTAGACGCAAGCTTTAAGGTAAAAGTTCCCTCTTAAGCAACATTTCCTTTAGTATATTTCTAGCTCGACTGAGACGTGATTTTACGGTTCCAATAGAACAATCCAGGACTTCTGCCATCTCCTCATAACTAAGATCCATAAAATCTCTTAAGATAATGGCGGTTTTATGTTCATTTTTCATTTGATCCAGTACTTCCTGTATGCTTAAGGATAATTCTTTCTGTTCGTATAATATGTCAGCTGAATAGGAAGTATCCGCGATTTCCATTTCTACCTGGTTTCCATTGAAAGTTGCAGCCGGCTCATCTAGAGACAGGGTAGGAATCCTGCGTTTCTGGCGCCTGAACTCATCCAGACAAACATTGCTGGCTATACGGTAAATCCAGGTACCAAAACTGGATTTGCCTTTAAAAGAAGGCAAAGAACGATAGGCCTTGATGAAAGTCTCCTGAAACATGTCATAGGCATCCTCTTCATTTCCCATATATCTATAGGTTAAGGCATATACTTTGCTTTGATAGCCCAGCACCAGTTCCTCAAAAGCCTGTAAATCACCCTGTAGACTCTTTTTTACCAGTTGCTCTTCCGATAACATGGAACATGTCTCCCCTATAATTCCGGCCTAAAAATATTTCCAAATAATAACCTTAGTATTTTTCGCCATCGACCAGGCAAAACCCTTTGCTGCCCCTGCACCTATTTATACCTTTCCAGCCAAGGTTTTACTTTTAGGCTTATCTCAAGGAATAAAGCCCCAAGTATAAATATGATTCTGCACCAAAACCACAATTGGTTTTGGTGCACAAATCTGTAGGAACCCTTTGATGCAAGATGTATCCCTGGGAACAGGGCTAGGCAGCGCCTTCTCGTCCTTTCCCCCTGCATTTCCCACTACTCATAACAATTATGCGGCATAAATCCAGTAATTTTAGGGGTTATGCAACTTCTCCTGCCTTTTAAGACCTGATATAAGTAAAATGGGGGTTAAATAGACAAGATCATAAAATCATTTAATACCCGGGATCATCCCAGGTATTAAATGACATAATCATAGCTCGATTATTATGCCGGCCTAAGGAACCTTTTGAATGGTTAGGTCCAGATCGTTATGCTCAAATGATGAAAATATTTTAACCTTTCCATCTCTCACCTCATATAGGAGACTGTTGATTAATAATTTGCCATCATATGGCCGTTGCTCCCTATCTAAAACATTAAGCTGAACGAATTCTAATTTTTTGGCCTCGATTGGAAAAGCACAGCCAACAACCAAATCCAATTCCTTATACCCATAATCATTAGCCTTGGATTGTGCCAGTTCAGCACTTAAAACAAAGTCGCTTTTGGCCAAATTATATCGCCTCAGATTAGCGGAGCTATATGCTACTACTTCCCAAGTCCCCGACTCAGGTTTATCCGCTCTAATCTCAACCTCTCTTTTATCTGCTTGACCCTCCAATGCCAGTCCGGCATAATCACTTACTTTATATTGCTTGCCTCGGGGATCATAAACATGTATTCTGGCTCGGCCTTGGAGCTTGTTCATAGTTCCTAATATTTTAAGCTTGATATTTAATATATCGGCCCCAGCCGGCACACTAAAATAATATCTTTTAGTCTTGCCAGCGGCCAGGGAATTATAATCCAGATATTCATGATCTTTATCCAATTCTATGGGTACAATTATGGTGTTCAAAAACTCCACCTTGTTATAAGGTAAGTTCTCAGCCAGCCCTTGTAAAATTCCTGTATACAAACCCGGCTGCTGGGGAATATTATACAAAATATTTACGTTGCGCTTGCTCCCAGCTGCGATTTGAGTCTGTTCCTGTTCTGGTTTAAACCACTCCACGTTACTGACCCATTTTACAAAAACACTTTCTTTTCCCCAGTTTATAGCTTCCAGAGTAGCGATACCTGGGGTCAGGCTGCGGGAATAGATACCCCTAGCATCATCATACAATCCCACCCGGGTATCCAAGGTATTGGAACGGGCCAATCCCTGGCTTTGTTGCAGATATTCCCAGGAATTCAGGGCATCGGCCAAACCGTGACCCTGCTCGATTAACTCATAACCTTCCAGGGCCTTGGCTCCCTCCCTCAGAGCTGTTTTTATCATATAACTATTGACCGCTTTACCTTTAACCCACATTCCTTCCATCAAAAGGGCAGTTATTCCAGAAACAAAAGGTGCGGCCATACTGGTGCCCTGGTCCAAATAATAGCTGCTTGCCTTCCAAGAGGGATATGAGGAAACAACTGCAGCAGGCGCAATTAAGTCTGGTTTCCAGCTTCCATTTGGGCTGGGGCCATGGGAAGTGAAATACCACTTGCCATCAGCCTCGGTATCCCATCCATATCCCAACTCTAACAACTCAGGGGCCATATAAGCTCCCACTGATATTATATTGTCCACATCACCGGGAGTAGATAAACTGCCAATTCCAGGTCCGGCATTGCCGCTGGATGCTACAAATACTACCCTCTCCCCAGCTAGTCTATTAATTAGCTCCTGGACATATTCCCAATCCGAATCATCCTGAAAGTATTGCCCCAAACTAATATTAATAATATTAGCTCCATGCTGCAAGGCATACTGGATTCCGTCCACAATGTTTTCGATGCTGGTAATGCCACTGCTGTCTACCACCTTGACCGCCATTAATCTGGCCTCTGGAGCAACTCCATTTATCTTGCCTTGCCCTGATGCTATACCTGCCACATGGGTGCCATGGCCCAGGCTGTCATAGCCAAAGCACACTTCGCTGCCATCCACAGCCATATCACTTAAAACAAAAGAAAATCCTTCAGGTAAAGCATCTGATACCGGGAAGGTAGCATAACTGCTTTTATAATCTCTATAAACTCGCAAAGGAATCTCATCCAACAGGCTTAAATTACTATTAGTGTCTACAAATACCGTATCATATACTCCGGCTTCTTGAGAATCAAGGGCCAGCACCAATACTTGGTCATTGCTAATGCCATTGCCAGTAAAATCCAGGGCGTGAGTTATTATGATCCATTCTTCCTGCCATAGCCCATAGCGGTATTCTCCACTAAGCGATTTACGCCTAGGCAATTCTACCGGACCAAACTCAGTGGACAAGAATTCTTCTCCCTTATGCATAGCCGTGTAGGGAATTTTAACCCTGCCTTCATCAGTAATATTTACCCAATCCAGAATTTTAGGAGAATTGGAGCTAATTTTCTGCAAATCCGGATGTCTGGTATCTATCCCTGAATCAATAATTGCTATCACTACACCCTCCCCAGACAAGTCATATTCTGATCTCAGCATATCTACCTGGGTTATATTCCGGGCCAGATCCAAACTAATTCCTGGCTCTTCAGCCGGCCAGCTATGACTTTCCGACTGGCTGCTCACGGTGGAAGCAGTGATTTCAGCTTCTGATTCAGCCCCGGCCTCAGCCATGGTATCGATAGTATAATTCCTATCATCCAACTGCAGTACATGTAGATTGGTGTACCTATCTTCAAAATTCAATTGGGCAAAAATTATTTCCCCTTGGTCATTAACATTAAAGCTGATTCTGGTGTCAATAACACCCTCCAGAGAGTCCGTTATTCTATGACCATCATAAAAAACAGCGTCCGAGGCTATTATAAAATCTCGATTTTTACCATTGATTATTATCTGGGCGGTGGGACCAACACTTGCTTTAATAATTCCATTAAACTGAAACAACAGACCCTGCCTCTCCATCAATCGGGTTATCATAACCGTTGCTTCAGCACGGCTCAGATCCTCATGAGGGCGAAAGCTGCCATCAGCATAACCGGTAATCAATCCTTCTTCATACACTCTGTTAATATCCGCCCAGGCCTCTTCGGAAATTTCTTCCCCATCAATAAAAGGCAATTCAGCCTCATCCAAGTCCTCATCGGATTTCAGTACCCAACTCAGCATAAGGACCGCTTCTTCCCGGCTAATGCTCTTTTCTGGCTCAAAGGAATTACCATCTCCCCAGGTAAACCCCAATTCATCAGCTACCTGAATATAGGCTTTGCCCCAATAGGAAAAATCTACATCATCATAGGTAGAAACACCTTCCTTAAGCTTGGCTGCTTCTTCTCCATATCCCATGGCATTAATCAACAGCTTGGTAAATTCAGCCCTGCTAATACCAGCCTGGGGCCTGAAGCGGCCATCTTCGTAGCCGCCGCATAAGCCAATAGTATTAAGGTGAGCAATTTGGCTTCGAGCCCAATTATCAACGGTATCAGGAAACTCGATGGCTTTAAGAGGAGGACTTATAATCAATATGAGGGCCCAGGGAATAAAAAGCATAATGAAAATATAAATATTAAATTTGATATGTAAGAGGCGAATATACTTGTTCATATTTACTCCAACCCATAATATTTATGCTATGCATTGTATACGCATAGCATAAATATTTTCTTGCACCGGCAAATGAGTATTCTTTTCCGCAATTATTGATACAGACTATACTTCATACTGGATTTTAAAATATTATACTGGTGAACACAATCGGAAAGGTTTACCTCCGCTTCTTTAAGGGCATCCGAAGCTTCCTGTACCTCGCTCAAAATAGCCAAACCATTTTCATAAGATAATTGGGTCAATCGATAGGCTTCTTTCTTCAGCTCTACCGTCTTAAGCAAATATTGATACTGTTCTTCCAGGGCCAGGGAGCCATAGTAGCTTTTATGTACACCGGTAACCACCTCATCTGTTGTCTTCTCTAATGACAGCTGGGCCGCCACCACATCCTGCTCAGCTTTGCGCGCCTCGTAGTAATTGGATCCATAAAGAGACTTTACCAGGTCATAACTCCATTTAGCCATTTCATAAGCATCCTGAGCTTTAATGATTGACATATCTTCTACCATGGCCCGATCCAGCAAATCTTGTAAAAGGAATTCTTCCTTTTCAAATTGGAATTCTCCTGAGGTCTTAACCGGTGTCTCTAAATTAATGGCTAAAGACTTGTTCAATTCCAACATCTTTTGCTTATAATCGTTCCTGGCTGCAGTCAATCCTGCCCGGGCCGCTGCCTGCCCGGCTTCAGCCCCTAATACCTCGACTTTGGCCGCAGTACCTAAATCATAACGTAGTTTGGCGATGCGCAGCTGTTCATCCGCTCGACTCAAGGTGTTCCCGGCTATTATCTGCTTTTCTCCAGCCTGAATCAGGCTATAATATGCGGTTTCGGCTTGGACTTTGACTCCATTAATAGTTATATCATAGACCTTGGCCGCCTGCTCGCCCTCCCTTTCTGCTATTTTAGGCTTTAATCTGGCTAGTATCTTACCCTCGTAGGTGGCCTCCATCATGGAGTCTTCAATCTTGGCTCCGGCCTCCTTAGCCTGTTTATAGCTGACTTCCTTTTTCTTCTTGTCAGCCTGAGCCATACCTACCATAGGATTATTTTCAATGGCCGTATCAACCGCCTGTTCCAGGGTAAGGGTTATTTCCTTCGGCCCATCGCTATCAGCAATCCCCGGAATTACCTGTACCCCTACCAAAATAAAGGCCAGAAGAATCAGGCCCAACAAAATCTTTTTTTTCAAGTTCATACCCCCTTATATGAATTTTGGGTCTACCAGCCATACATTCCGGCACAGGAACCGACCCGTCGGTCAGTTCTGTTCAAATTATAACCTTAAGTCCTTTACCAGGTCAATGGAATAATGGTCGGCTCCTTCTTTCTATATTTGCGTATTAATGATAACGCTTCTAGTAATAGGATCCCAGTCCACCGAACAGCTCAAGGCTTCAGAAACAAAGCGCAAAGGAACCATGGTCCTTCCAGCCGAGGCCAGTATTTCGGGAGCTGCATCCAGTTCCATGGGTACTCCGTTTTTATAAGCAGTTGTACTGCCGATATATAGTTTGATAATATCACTGCTTTTGCTGGCGGTTACACTTCTTTCTTCATTATTCCACTGGACATCCGCACCCAGTATTTCAAATACTCGGCGCATGGGCACCATAGTCCGGTCATTCTTTATATACGGCTCCGGATCGGTATAGTAGCGAGTTCCGTTGACAAATATTTTTATTTCTTCAGGCTGGATGGTTCCACTGCCCTGGGCACTTATAGCCTGGACATTCAAATCTCCTGCATTTCCCCTTAATGTGACCCAGGATAGATAGCCATATCCTAATCCAGACTGGACCTCATAGGCGTCGGTCTGAGCAATGGGGCTGATAATGCCGGTATTAATATCCATTAGACAGAGATCGGGATTTCTGTTGCCCGTTTCCGACCAGGCTACAAAGTGATCCCAGATTGCGGGCTGGACCTGGTTGACACTGCTGTCGGTCAAGCGTTGGCTTTGACCATTTGCCATATCGTGCATCCAAATATCATAAACACTATTTTGGCCGCTGCTGCTTCCCCATAGTTCTTCAAAATATTGGTTGGCAGAAGGTACAGCTACCCCTCCTGAGCCCTCTCTCAATTCAGTCCAGACCAGTTTGTTTTCATGAATAGACAGGGACATTTTATCATTGATAGTGTCGCGGACCACATTAGTTGTACCATTGTCCAGGTTATAGGCCGCAATTACTTTATAACCATTTTTGCTGTCAATCCATATTATGTATTTTCCTGAGACATCGGGATTTTTTTGATCCACCAGATTATTATTAGTTATATCCTTGGATTCCCCGGAGGCCAGATTATAATAAATAACGTTGGCACGACCTCCGCCATAATCTTCCCACACTACATGCTTACCGCTCATTTTTACATTTTTCTTATTGGTAAAGCTCTTGTCCAACCTGAGGCTTTGCTGCGAATCCAAATTATAGCTATATACTTCAGAATATGAACCTAAGTTTTTAATATAAACCAACACCCTGTCATCTACATCAAAGGATTGTATGTTGGTTTTGGCCAGGCCTAAATCGCTAAAGCTGTTATCCGTCCGATTCCAGATCTTGAAATAACGTTCCTGCCCTTGTTGTTCCAGGCTAATTCCTCCCCATTGAGTTAGAACCATCTTTATCGGATTGGCATCCTTCTCTAAGACTTCTGCATTAACTGGAACAGCAATGCTTAGTATCATTATTATTACTAGTGCAGATATTACTTTACTAATTGGTTTCATTGGTAAAATACCCTCCTTATTGATATATTTTGCTAATTACATTTTAATCTCTTTTCCCGCTAAAAGCCATAAGAAGTATATGCCAAGCATTCGACATGAGGGCATTATTAAAATCTCAGGGCATCCACCGGCTTCAAGCCGACGGACTTTCGGGCCGGAAGAAGAAAGCCAAAAATGATTCCGATGCTGGGAGAGAAAACAAAAGCTACATTTGATATTTTTTGAAAATTATTTTACGTTATTTTTGCTACAAATCATTTAGTTCATGCTCAGCCCCACCCCCTATGATCAGCAAACACAACCTAGTATGAAAATTTTGAGGCTATGCTGGAACGGGCGGTCAAAGACCGCCCCTACTTGCGTTTAAACTATTTTCTGGTGTACATCCTGGTGCCCGTTCTTTTCAATCTTATTCACTTAAGTCACCTGCCTTCAAGTATAATTGTATGAATAGAGAATTAATTAAGGAGGTAACTACCTTGCGTTCTTATCAAAAAAACATTGCTATCTTTTGGCTCTCGGTTGCTTTTGTTTTTATCCTGCTGCTGGGTCCGGCTCAAGCAGCAGTACTGGATGATGTCCGGGCAATTATTAATGCAAATTACGTAGATCCGGTTGATGAAACGGTTCTGCAGGCTGGCAGCGTGGAAGAGATCTTGGAAAAGCTGAATGATCCTCATAGTGTTTTCTTTACCCCCGAAGAATATCAAGCCTTTTTGGATTCCATTGGTGACAGTACTTTTTCTGGTATAGGGGTGCAAATCGAATCAGCACCAGAGGGTGTATTGATTGTTAATGTGCTGCCGGGTTCTTCCGCTGAAGGATCCAATATTAAGCCAGGAGATATTATTATATCGGTAGACGGGAAATCCCTTCAGGGAATGAGCAGCGAGCAGGTTGTTTCATTAATAAGAGGCCCGGAGAATTCCCATATAACCATGAATATAAAAAGAGGAAACAGTAAGTTTTCCTTGTCCATATTACGCCAGACCGTAGTACTTCCTTCAGTTAGGACTAATTTGTTGGCCGGAAACATTGGCTACATTGATATTGATTCATTCGGATTGGAAACCATAAGGGAATTTCGACAGGGTATTGAAGAGCTGCACTCTAAAGGAGCTAAAGCCTATATTATTGACCTGCGTAATAACGTAGGGGGCTATCTTGTAACGGCCCGGGATATTGCCGGTTATTTCATCGGCAGCGAAAATGCCCTGATCACTCAATCCAGGAACAATAAATCAGCTTCCGTCCCAGCTTATGAACAACGTCATACCATTAGTGAACCAACTGTGTTTCTAGTCAATGAGTTCAGTGCCAGTGCTTCAGAAATACTGGCAGCAGCGGTAAAGGATCATGACAAGGCATTGGTGATAGGTCATAATACTTATGGCAAAGGAAGCATGCAGAGGATATTCCAGCTTAGGTCCGGGGAAGGCTTTTTAAAACTAACCACTAACCGTTTCTTTTCTCCAGATGGAAATGCCATTGAAGGCAAAGGTATTACTCCTGACCTCATTATACAAGAAAACGACCCCATTAAAGCTGCTCAGCTGCTGCTAAGTGGTAATGAGAAATCCCAGCGTATAATCCTTAGAATAGGAAGACTCAACTATTCTGTCGATACCCAGACCGCAAGCACCCCTGCCTACTGGTCTGCCTACGGAGAAATAATTGAGCAACTGCCGGATTATACTTTATATCGCTGGTCCGAAGAATCAGAATGGCAAGTGGCAGATCCCCAGCAGTTAAAGGATATTTACCCGTTTTATTTCCCCAGCTATAAGAATTTGGCTTATTTAGAACCTGTTCCTGAAGACAAACAATTCATTTTAACTTTCTCCCAAGCCCTAGAAAAAAAATCGTTCAATAAAGATAGCTTAGAGTTGATAGATGTTAACAGCGGTGAAACAATAGCTTTGGACTTTTTGTTTCTGGGCTCCAGGCAGCTGCTGTTAATACCTCAAACCCAGCTGGAAAAAGGAAATACCTACTGGCTGCTTATACATCCCGAGGTGGAACTTTCCGGCCAGGGAAAACTTGATGCCGGCAGAGTAACCACTATAAGGGTGGAAAATACCGAGAGTTTAGAAGTCATTAAAGTATTATAATATCCATGGAACAACCGTGAGAAAGATAGTATGCTGTAAATACTTCTATCTCTAAGCAGAGTTTGAATTACATTCTACAAGGAATAATCGCCCAAGCATAAAAATAGAGGCCGTCCCCTGGGGACGGCCTCTTGTGTTGGCAAATTGCTATAGAAATTAATCCAGTAAATTTGCGCCCACAGCAGCTTTTACTGCTGCATAGTCATCTGCATCATCTTCGAATATAACTAAGATTTCAGCAGTTCCTGCATCGGCCGGATCCTGATCTTCATAAACCAGAAGCTCGTCGCCTTCAGCTATATCCATGAATTCGGCTACTACTACTCCATCATCATCTACTTTGTAGAGTTGAGTACTGGAGGTAGTCTTAAAGGTCAGGGCAGAAGCAGACTTGGTACCATCTGCAAGTGCACCAACCACTACGGAAGCGGATCTATCCAGGACTCCATCATACGGTACAGTACCGAAATAGCATGCTGCCGGTCCGGATACTATAGTAGTAATTTCATCACTGCTATTGGCATTGAATATATAGATTCCGCCTTCTAACATGGCAGTATTGTCTTCGTAGGTCTTGATCTCACCATCAACAAAGATGTCTACCATATCACCGTCAGAAGTAGTATAGGCATCTACGAATACACCCTTGATATTGGAGGTAGATATACCACCAGCACTTGCGATTACCAGATAATCGATTTCATCGTTATCATAGTAAACATAGGCATCGATGGTAGCAGAATCTTCCACATCATCCCAGGTGGCCAGTTCACAGTCCAGATCACCAGGGGTATTGTCAAAGTCGAAGATCACGGTATCATCAGTTATATACTTCCAATCTCCAGCCACTTGAATACGGTCATAGTCTTCCTCGGCATCGCCGATAGCATAACCAGCTCCGGTGGCTCCAACAGGAGTTATAGTATCAATATCATCGATCTCCCCACTGGAGTTAAGCTGGAATTCCATCAGATCGCCAACTGCCAGTCCTTCAGCGGCCAGTATGGTTACTACTGTATCAGCAGCTGCACTGTAATCATCTACATAATCTTCTTCCAGATCATAAACGATTTCTTCGCCATTTTCAGTATAGAGTTTTACCCAGTCAGTAGTGCTGCCATAGGAAGTATCTATACCAAAATCGAGGATTAATCCAGCAATACCGCTGTCAGCATCGGCGGTTTCACCAGTTATAAAGGCTATTTCCTGGTTGCCGTCTTTGTAGGCCTTAATGTCTTCGCCCAGGAAATCTTTTAAGTCAGCAACAGCAACTTTGTCACCCTTCTGGTCTTCAGCATAGAAGCCCATACCAGCTGCTATAGTGTTGCCGGCCATTTTATACTTGGTTCCATCGATATAGAGGTCTTCACCACTGATTCTGGTGGCTTCACCTTCTACCGGATTGGCAATGGCAATGATATAGTGATCAAAACCACGTCTGTTGGTCAGGCTATAGAATACATCATTTTCCTGCAGATCAGCCAGTTTTACAACTGCGCCATTTCTCAGCACCAGAACATCTTCATCTTCTTCATCGATGTCAGTAATTCTGCTGCCATTCTTGGTCTTAATAGAATCCTTGGTAACTTCATCCACAACATAGGAAGCATCATGGGAAGTCTTATTGATGAATGCTACTTCGTCATCATCGTTAAAGAAGATGGCTACCTTGTCGCCAGGATAGGTAGCTAGGGTAGCTGCGGTACCTGCTACGGTGTTTTTACCTGCACAGGTAAAGAATGTGGCTGCTATATCATAATCATCATCATCGATTTCTATGCTCCAGGTTCCTGCTGCACCTACGGTATCAACAGAATCCACCTCACCAAAGACCTTAGTTGGAATATCTGTTACTACGGAAATATAAATTATTTCATTGTCTTCGTCTACCAGATAGTCAACAAAAAGTCCGTCTAAAGCAAAGAGATTAGCAGCACCACTAAGAACTGCTCCTTCAGCAATAACTACGGGGCCAAGGTTAGTGGCTGTTTCATAGTCATAACCGTAGAACACATAATCTCCACCGTTGTTGATTTCAATTCCTTTAACCAGGATCTCGTCAGTTTTAGCTGCATCATTGAAATTGTCTTCCAATAGAGTATAGGTAAGACCAGCCTTGGTGTCTTCTTTAAACAGATTATTGGATGCTTCATATACCACTACATTCTGATCCAGGGTTTCTGCAGCCACAACGGCTACGGTTCCTCTGGTAGCAGCAGCATTGGCGTTAAAGCTAATGTCATCCAGAACACCTAAGTTGGCAGCCTTGGCAATGTAGTTAGCCGGCCATACACCCTGCAGATTGTCGTTATAACCTAACAATCTCAAAAGAACAGTGATTACCTCAGCCTGAGTAATCTGGGCCTGAGGTTTATAGGTTCCATCCGGATAACCTTTTACAAAACCCTGGGCAGCGGCTACGTTAATCCAGCCATTGGCCCAGAAGTCAGCACTTACATCTTTAAAGGAAGAGGGGGTTCCCTGCATTCCATTGGCAACCGCCTGTAATCCGGCAGTATAAACCGCAATTTTGGCAAATTCAGCGCGGGTTATAGTTTTTTCCGGGCCGAAGGTCCCATCGGGATAACCTTCAAGAATTCCCAGTGCAGTCAGCTTATAGATGGCATTTGATTCCACGTTATTGCCGGTAACATCACTAAATGTTGCGGCACTGGCGCTGCCTACTATAGTAAACATAAAAGCTGCTAAAACTAGGAATACTATGAGTTTATTATGTTTCTTTAGCATTCATTTTCCTCCTTGTATTTTTCAAATTATAAATCTTAGGTGATCACATTGAAGATGTCAATGTACATAGGTGTTGGTCTCCAGGTTAATCTTTACCCTGGGATGACCCCTAAAAGCAGGTGTTCTAAGCTGATAATGTGGCTACCTCCCCCTTTCGCTCGCTATCTTTATAAATATTGTTTTTTCAACTACACTACTTGAGACGTATTCTATTATGATTTTGTTCCAGGTTTATAGTTCTTTTCTATATTTTTCTCCTCTTGATCTTTTTTTGTTATCGCCGCATTATTTTGGCTTTTTTCTAAAGCTTGGCAGCTAATATAGCTGAATTTTCCCTCTTTACTCTGGAGGAACCGGCGGGCGACACAGGTCGCCCCTACATACAATATAATCATATTGATATTTAATAAAGCATAAATGTTATAATTACTAATAGCGATTTTTGTTCTGATTGGACCCTATAAGGATACTATACTTTGGGCGGGAGTGCTTTATTTTGATACCAGCGGTAGAGGAATTGATTAAACAGGCCCAGCAGGGTGATCTGCCGGCCTTTGAAAAATTAGTTTTATTATACCAGGATCGAATCTTTACCCACTGCTATCATCTGAAGGGTGATGAACATGAAGCTAAAGATTTGGCCCAGCAGGTTTTCGTGCAGGCTTTTAATAAAATCAAGTCCTTTCGTTTTAATATGGATTTCGCCATCTGGTTGCATCGATTAGCGGTAAACCTGTATAGCTCTCAGCATCGCCGGAATAAAAAAGGCAGAGGCTCGGTCCTATTCAAGCAAGAAGGCCCTGGGCTACAAGAACTGGCTGCCGTTCAGGAGCAATCAGGCGAACAAATGGAAGGAAATGAATTCAACTACTGGCTCCATTCCACCTTAAAAAAAATGCCCTATGATTATCGAATGGCTCTGATTTTGCGAGAGCTAGAGCGTTACAGCTACGAGGAAATAAGCATTATTATGGGTTGGTCTCTAGGTACGGTAAAATCCCGCCTGAATCGGGGCCGAAAAGCTTTGAGAAAAGCACTGCAGCTAGGGCATGGAACAGATAATTAGTGACTGAGGGTGATTACTAATGGATTGCCATGAAGCCAAAAACTATATTTCTCTGTATATAGATGAAGAGATTGCAGACAGCATGGCCGACCAACTGCTGCAGCATACTGAAGAATGTGCTGCTTGCCGCCAGTTGCTGCTGGATATGGACTATCTGTCCCGGCTCTTGGAAGTAGCCGGCCAGAATATTACTGCAGCTCCAGACGGTTTTAAGGATTCAATAATCCAAGAGCTGGGTCAGAATAAGGGGCCACTCCTGGAGCCTATTTTAAAGATTATACAGGACGGCTATAAGCATTTAAAGAGCCGCTTTAGCCGCCAAGATTAAAAAGCCTCACGCCCCATTGCTTTTCATTTATACTCTTGAAAAAAAGCCTCTGATAAGATAATCTAAATATTGTAGTAAGGTAGGTCTTTATAATTAAAAATTTGTAGTATGGTAGGATGGTGGGAATATAGATTGCGCTTCGGTGTGCCATTGGTGAGATTCCTTGCTAATGGCTTTTTTAGTCTATCTCATCTCCGCAAAAAAAGGAGGAAGAACCATGATTATTGTAATGGAACGATTTGCCCTAAAGAACGAAATTGAAGAAGTCAGTGAAAGACTTAAGAGTCTGGGGTTTCAGGTCCATCTCTCTCAGGGGGTGCAACGGACTATTATTGGAGCCATTGGCGAAGGCATTCATGAAAATATGGACTCTTTCCTGGTCCTGCCCGGGGTAGAGAAAATTGTCCCTATTGTTCAGCCCTTTAAACTGGCTTCTCGGGAGTTCAAATCAGAATCTACGGTGATTGATGTAAACGGCAGCATAATTGGGGATGGCTCCCTGCAAATCATTGCTGGCCCCTGCGCCGTAGAGAGCCGGGAAAAATACTTGGAAATTGCTTCCACGGTTAAGGATTGTGGTGCTACTATGCTGCGGGGAGGAGCTTTTAAGCCCCGTACTTCCCCCTACTCTTTTCAGGGACTGGAACAGCTGGGATTGGAGATACTGGCTGAAGCCCGGGCTTTAACCGGTCTGCCGGTGGTTACAGAAATAATGGATCCCCGCCTGATTGACACCGTAGCGGAATATGTAGATGTTTTACAGGTAGGGGCCCGCAATATGCAAAACTTCTTCTTATTGAGGGAATTAGGACGCATCAATAAGCCGATAATCCTCAAAAGAGGTCCTTCGGCGACCATAGAAGAATGGATTATGGCTGCCGAATACATTATTTCCAGCGGCAACAGTCAGGTTATTCTCTGTGAACGGGGGATCCGCAGTTTTGAGAAATATACCCGCAACACTCTAGATTTAAGTGCCGTTCCTTTAATCAAACAGCTTACTCATCTTCCTATTATAGTAGACCCCAGTCATGGCACTGGCCAGTGGAAACTGGTTGAGCCTATGTCCCTGGCTGCTATTGGGGCGGGATGTGATGGTTTAATGATAGAAGTCCACCAGAATCCTCGGGAAGCTTTATCCGATGGCCCCCAGTCCTTGACCCCGGAAAATTTTGCCGGCTTGGTCACTAAGGTGCAGCAGATTCAAGGTATATTGAGGCATACTCAAAATGAAGATTAAGCCCATGGCACCAAAGCTTAAGGTTTTTATTATTGGTTTGGGTCTTATTGGAGCTTCCCTGGGCCTAAATCTAAGGGATTCCTCCCGGGTAGTGACTGTTATGGGCTTTGATCAAAACCCCGATACCCGGGACCAGGCTATTGATATGGGGGTTATCGACTACTGGAAGAATATAGCGGATGGGGCTCGGGAGGCTGATGTGATTTTTCTATGTACTCCCCTGGGATCTTACCGGGAAATCCTGGCCAACACAAGAATAGTACTAAGGCCTGGTACCATTATTAGTGATGTAGGCAGTACCAAAGAAGAAGTGATGAAGCTTTTTCAGGATTTACCCGCCGGTGTTTGGGCTATCGGAGGTCATCCCATGGCCGGTTCGGAGATAAAAGGCCTGGCTGGGGCAGATCGCTACTTATTCGAAAATGCAGTATATTGCCTGACCCCAGGGCCACAAGTACCTGCTGAGGTACTGGAATCCTTAATTGATATTCTGGCTGTTACTGGAGCACGGATTAGAATTATGGAGGCGGCCGTACATGACGAGCTGGTAGCTGCCGTCAGCCATATTCCGCACCTGGCTGCGGTAGCTCTGGTTAACCTGACTCAGGGGCGGGAAGGCTATTTGATGCTGGCTGCAGGTGGCTTTCGGGATACCACTCGGATAGCTTCCTCCCATCCGGAGATCTGGAATGATATTTTATTGTTTAATCGCCATCACATTCTGGATAAACTGGATGAACTGATAGCTAATCTGCAGGACATAAAGCAAGCCCTGGTCCAGAGCAATTTCCAGCACCTAAATGAGGAGCTCTGGCAAGCTAAGGCAATTCGAGATCAAATCCCCCGGGCTCACCGAGGATTAATACCCAGCTTTCATGATATAGTCTGCATTGTACCGGATAAACCGGGTATTATCGGCCAACTAGGATTTATTCTGGGCCAGGAAGGCATTAATATAGTTGATATAGAGATCCTGCGGGTGCGAGAAGGTGACGGAGGTACTATACGTCTGGGAGTACCATCTGAAGCTGCCGCCAGGAAAGCAGTGACGGTCTTGAAAGATCACGGGATAAAAGCCTGGCAAAGATAATAGTAACCGTTCATCCGTTACCAGGCAGAGAAAGTGTTAAGTTATACAACATATGGATTGCCGGAGGCGGGCGGTCAAAGACCGCCCCTACAAATAGATTTGTTTAAAGACAGTCCGGGGTGATTTCCTTCTCGTAAGAGGGAACGGCCCCATGGTCATTTTTATATAGGAGGAAGTATGAGAATAATTTCCAAGCTATCCAGGCCTTTAAAAGGGGAGTTAACTGCTGAGGCAGATAAGTCTATCTCCCACCGGTCAGTTATTTTCTCAGGCCTGGCTCGGGGGGAATCAGTTATTAGGAATTTCTTGCTGGCCGCTGATACTCTGTCTTCGTACAACTGCATGCGAAAGTTAGGGGTGGAGATGACCCGGGAGGGTTCATTTATAAGAGTAGAGGGGAAAGGTATAGAGGGTCTGCAGGAACCATTTCAGGTTTTGGACTGCGGGAATTCTGGCACTACCATACGGCTGTTGTCCGGATTGTTATCAGCCCGTCCTTTTTTCTCGGTTTTAAGCGGGGATAGTTCTTTAAATAAACGGCCTATGAAAAGAATAATCTCTCCTCTGAACTCTATGGGAGCTGTTATTAATGCACGTAGCCAGGGAAATTATCCTCCCCTGGCTGTTAATGGCCAGAGGTTAAAGGGCATTGATTATACCCTGCCGGTAGCCAGCGCTCAGGTCAAATCAGCCCTGCTCCTGGCTGCTTTGACGGCTGAAGGTGAGACCACCCTTAGGGAGCCCCATAAATCCCGAGACCATACTGAACGAATGCTGCATGCTATGGGAGCCCGGATCCAGGAGGAAGGTTTGAAGATTAAGCTCAGCCCGGGTGTAGATTTGCTTCCTCAGGAGTTTATTGTACCAGGTGATATTTCTTCGGCCGCTTTCTTTATAGTAGCTGCTACTATCGTACCAGGATCGGAATTGCTTATTAAAGGGGTAGGAATTAATCCAAGCCGCTCAGGAATTATTGAGGTTTTGATCCAGATGGGCGGAAACATTAAGCTGGAAAATCAGCAAGTAATAAGCGGTGAACCGGTAGCGGATCTTATCGTTTCCCATTCCCGGCTTAAAGCAGTTGAAATCTCGGGTGATATAGTACCTCGCCTCATAGATGAACTACCCGTCTTGGCAGTAGCCATGGCAGCAGCCTCGGGGACCTCAATAGTCCACGACGCCCAGGAACTTAAGGTCAAGGAAACCGACCGTATTGAAGCTATTACTGCCGAACTGAAGAAGGTGGGAATACAGGCCCAAGCTATTGAGGATGGTTTTATCATCGAAGGAGGAGGCACCTTAAAAGGGACCCAGGTTAACAGCCATGGTGATCACCGGATTGCTATGAGCCTGGCCGTGGCCGCCCTGCTGGCTGAAGGTGAAACCGTGATTGCTAATCCCGAAGCAGTGGATATTTCTTTCCCCAGCTTTTGGGAAGAGCTGGAGCGTTTAGGCAAATAAAGTGGTCTCGAACCGTCCGAGACCACTCAAAAAGTATCTGTTTGATATCCTTAAGGAGCCGAAGGCAACGAAGGATCTTATCAACAATAGCGCAATTATTGGTGTTTATGCATTTACAAGATGCTTCGCTTACGCTCAGCATGACACAGGGGACTACAATGTGCTGCTCATCAGCACTGTTAAGGAGGCTTCGGCGTTGCCTTAAGGCTAACATTAGTGCAATACGAACCAAGCTGAGTTTATTCTGCCAGAATATGGTTATCCATTTGCTGAAAAAAGAGCCTGAGGTCCTTTTTTAGGGATGTAGAAATTCTCGCAAGATTTGCTAATAATTGCTGCTCTTTTATGGGATTAATATTGAACCCATAAGCATTGCGAAAAACGTGACGGAATCCTCTTAATTCATCAATTTCTCCCCTAGTTTTTTTGCTCAGCAGCGGAATGCGAACCCCCGATATATTTAAGCTCATCTGCTCCAGTAATTCTTTGTGCCACTGATTGCCAATCGGTAAGCCTTCTCCAAAACTTTTGGCTACATGGATAAAAATTTTTTCTATACCGCAATAATAATCATGCAGGTATGAACCAACAACTCGGCATGATATCTCATCTTCCAGGGGTAAGCCATTAAGTGAATCGGTTTTAATGCGAGGAAAGAGCTGCAATTTTTTCAACGCGGATTCCAATCGTTTTAAATTGTCTAGTTCTTCCTCCACCCGCGCCTTCAACGTCAGATATTCAACCCGAGTGATCATAACAAGACCCCCTTTTTCATAACTTTTTCCTTCAGGGACTCCAAGCAGTCCTCCTCACAAGCCAAGCTTACCTGTATAGGAGCAGCCATTGCTTCCGCATCGCTGAAAGCCTTCCAATAGTTTCCCTCGAATCCTACCAAAAACAGGTCCAGATCCGAGTGTTGGTCAAATCCACCCCAAGCCAGAGAGCCGTATAGATATACCCTTTTCACCTTATATTTTTGTTTAAACATGACGGCTAAGTGATTGGCTTTTTGTAAGGCCTGAAGGTAATATTCCTGTTTTTCTGTTTCTTCCTGTTTCAACAAGCTTTCCCGCACCTGCCTAAATTCCAGCTGCTTTTTGGACTCTACTTTGTCAGACATGACTTGCCTCCCTGTTTCCAATTTAGTAGCTGGGCGATCCAGATCTAGTCCTTTTCATATGTTCATCATATTTTTATTATAGACTATAACTTTTAGCATGGCACATAATAATGTCAATAAATCCCAATGCGTCTCTGCTAATATGCAAGCTATACTCTATGGACCGCAACCGGGCCAGACTGTCCGAAAACTATTGTACAGTTCACAATCGCCCTACTTGATGCTGCTTATTTG